>VMHT01162085.1_pt1 | contig 25833 bp, 25 predicted proteins | sample 4693611 | NCBI WGS metagenome assembly VMHT01 (sample SAMN12280063, study PRJNA550983) | marine metagenome | isolation source: seawater sampled from same location over 5 years 0.02-0.2 micron viral filtrate | place: USA: collected off the coast of southern California halfway between the port... ...
AACAGCGGCGCTCGCAGGGTTCAGTGTATTAAGGTTCTTGGTGGCTCGCATCGCCGTTATGCAGGTATCGGTGACATCATCAAAGTTACCGTCAAGGAAGCAATTCCTCGCGGTAAAGTTAAAAAAGGTGACGTACTGAACGCAGTGGTGGTGCGTACTAGAAAAGGCGTTCGTCGTGCAGATGGTTCTACCATCCGTTTCGATAATAACGCGGCTGTATTGTTGAATACCAACAAGCAACCAATTGGTACGCGTATCTTTGGACCGGTAACCCGTGAGTTGAGAAGTGATAACTTCATGAAAATCATCTCATTGGCCCCAGAGGTACTATAAGGAGTCACGATAATGGCTAACAAAATTCGTCGTGATGATGAAGTAGTCGTATTAGCGGGTAAAGACAAAGGCAAAACAGGCAAAGTCCTGAAAGTGCTGGTAGCTGATAACCGTTTAGTTGTAGAAGGTGTAAACCTTATTAAGAAACACCAGAAGCCTAACCCTCAAGCGGGTCAGCCTGGCGGTGTGATTGAAAAGGAAGCATCTATTCACGTTTCTAATGTAGCGATTGTTAACCCGGCAACGGGCAAAGCAGATCGCGTTGGTTTCCGTTTTGAAGATGAGAAGAAAGTTCGTTTCTTCAAGTCTAACGGCGAACTTGTTTAATTAATTGGAGAGTACGATGGCGAAACTGCATGATTTCTATCAAGAAACAGTAGTAGCTGAACTTGCTAAGCAGTTCGGATACAAAAGCGTCATGCAAGTCCCTCGGATTGAAAAAATCACCTTGAACATGGGTCTTGGTGAAGCAGTTGCTGACAAAAAGGTACTTGAGAATGCTCAGTCTGACATGGCGTCTATCGCTGGTCAGAAGCCTATTGTCACAGTTGCCAGAAAATCAGTAGCGGGCTTCAAAATCCGTGAAGGTTATCCGATTGGCTGTAAAGTAACCCTACGTGGCGAGCGTATGTGGGAATTCTTAGAGCGTTTGATTTCAATCGCTATCCCGCGTATCCGCGACTTCCGTGGTCTGAATCCTAAATCATTCGACGGTCGTGGTAACTACAGCATGGGCGTGCGTGAACAAATTATTTTCCCTGAAATCGACTTTGATAAAGTTGATAAGGTACGTGGTATGGACATTACTATCACTACCAGTGCGGAATCTAATGAAGAAGCACGTGCTCTGCTGGACGCGTTCAACTTCCCATTCAAAAAGTAAGGGGTGTAGGGTTATGGCAAAAGAATCAATGAAGGCTCGTGAAGCAAAGCGCGCTAAGCTTGTAGCTAAGTACGCTGAAAAACGTGCCGCACTTAAAGCAACTATCAGCGATGTTAACGCTTCTGAAGAAGAGCGCTGGGACGCTGTTCTGAAGCTACAACAACTGCCACGTGATTCAGCCAAAGTACGTCAACATAACCGTTGTCGTATTACTGGTCGTCCACATGGTTACCTACGCAAATTCGGTCTTAGCCGTATCAAGCTGCGTGAAGCAGCGATGCGCGGTGAAGTCCCTGGCTTGAAAAAAGCCAGCTGGTAAGGAGTAGCTGATAATGAGCATGCAAGATCCTATCGCGGATATGTTTACCCGCATCCGTAACGGCCAAATGGCACAGAAAGTTTCTGTGACTATGCCTTCTTCAAAAGTACGCGTTGCTATTTGTGGCGTGTTGAAAGCTGAAGGTTATATCACTGACTTCGCTGCATCTGGTGACGTTAAGCCTGTTTTGGAAGTGACTTTAAAGTACTTCGAAGGCAAGCAAGTAATTGACACAATTGAACGTGTTAGCCGTCCTGGTCTGCGCATCTATAAGAAAAAAGATGAGCTGCCAAAGGTAATGGGTGGTCTAGGCGTAGCTATCGTGTCGACTTCTAAAGGTGTGATGACTGACCGTGCTGCGCGTAAAGCAGGCATGGGCGGTGAGATCATCGGTTATGTTGCGTAATCGGAGGAGTTGATATGTCACGAGTAGCAAAAGCCCCGGTCGACGTTGTATCAGGTGTAGAAGTATCTATCTCTGGTCAGGACGTTACCATTAAAGGTAAAAATGGCACTTTGGTAAATAGCTTCAACAATGCTGTTGAAGTTGTTCAGGAAGACAACCAGTTGAAAGCACTACCTCGCGAAGGTTTTGCTAACGCCTGGGCACAAGCAGGTACTGTACGTGCGCTTCTGAACACTATGATTCAAGGTGTTACACAAGGTTTTGAGAAAAAACTACAGTTAAATGGTGTTGGTTACCGTGCGCAGGCACAAGGTAGCAAACTCAACCTGACTCTGGGTTTCTCTCACCCTGTTGTATACGAAATGCCTGAAGGCATTACGGTTGAAACTCCTAGCCAAACTGAAATCGTCGTCAAAGGCGCCGATAAGCAGCAGGTAGGACAGGTTGCGGCGAACATTCGCGCGTATCGTCCACCAGAGCCTTATAAAGGTAAAGGTGTTCGCTATGCAGACGAACATGTACGTCGTAAAGAAGCTAAGAAAAAGTAGGTGGGTGATACGATGGATAAAAGAGCAGCTCGCTCGCGTCGCGCTACTCGCGCACGCGCAAAAATTCGTGAACTGGCCGCGCATCGCTTGGTTGTAAACCGTACACCTCGCCACATTTATGCTCAGCTAATCGCGCCTAGCGGTTCTGAAGTATTGGCGGCAGCTTCTACTGTTGAACAAGATCTTGCAAAAGATCTGAAATCAACTGGCAATGCTGAAGCAGCGGCAATTGTGGGTAAGGTTATCGCAGAGCGCGCACTTGAGAAAGGCATTAAAGAAGTGGCTTTCGATCGCAGCGGTTTCCAGTACCACGGTCGTGTTAAAGCATTAGCTGATGCAGCTCGCGAAGCTGGCCTTCAGTTCTAGGAGTTTATAATGGCTAAACAAGATGTTCAAAATGGTGAACTGTTAGAAAAATTGATTGCTGTAAACCGCGTATCTAAAGTGGTTAAAGGTGGTCGAATCTTCAGTTTCACTGCATTGACGGTAGTGGGTGACGGCAATGGCCGCGTTGGTTTTGGTTACGGTAAAGCACGTGAAGTGCCAGCCGCTATCCAAAAAGCAATGGAAAAGGCTCGCCGTAACATGGTGACTGTTGACCTTAAAGGTCACACGTTGCAACACCCTATTAAAGGTCGTCACTCTGGCTCGAAAGTTTACATGCAGCCAGCATCTGAAGGTACCGGTATCATTGCCGGTGGTGCGATGCGTGCAGTACTTGAAGTAGCTGGTGTACAAAACGTACTTTCAAAATGTTACGGCTCGACTAACCCAATGAACGTTGTTCGCGCAACGATCAACGCACTGACTGAGATGAATTCTCCGGCAGGCGTCGCTGCCAAGCGTGGGTTGTCAGTAGAAGAGATTTTGGGGTAAGCAGACATGGCAACGATTAAAGTAAAGCAAACTAAAAGTGCGATTGGCCGCTTGCCAAAGCACCGAGCTACGCTGAAAGGCCTAGGTCTTCGTAAAATCAACCATGTTCGCGAGTTGGAAGACACCCCAGCTGTTCGTGGCATGATCAACCGTGTACATTACATGGTTGAGGTTGTGGAGGAGTAAGACATGCGTTTGAATGAAATTTCTCCTGCACCTGGAGCGAAAAACACAGCTAAGCGTGTTGGCCGTGGTATCGGTTCAGGTCTTGGTAAAACTGGTGGCCGTGGTCACAAAGGTCAGAAAAGCCGTTCAGGTGGTTCTGTGAAGCCAGGATTTGAAGGTGGTCAGATGCCAATTCAGCGCCGTCTGCCTAAATTTGGTTTCACTTCCCGTAAGGGCATGGTTACTGATCAAGTAACTTTGAATGAAATCGCCAAGGTAGACGGTGATACAGCTTCTGTTGAGACATTAAAAGCTGCTGGGCTTATTAAAAAGCACATCCAGTTTGTTAAAGTCGTCAAGAGCGGTGAAGTATCACGTGCTGTCACGGTTAGCGGGTTGAAGGTTACTAAAGGCGCGCGTGAAGCGATTGAAACTGCCGGCGGTAAAGTAGAGGAATAAGCTAGATGGCTAAACCAGGATTGGATTCGGGCGCTAAAAGCGGCTTAAGTGAGCTTAAGGCAAGATTGCTGTTCGTACTCGGTGCGATCGTAGTATTCCGGTTAGGGTCTTATGTCCCTATTCCGGGAATAGATCCTGCGGTTCTGGCTGACCTTTTTGAGCAGCAAAAAGGTACCATCGTTGAAATGTTCAACATGTTCTCCGGTGGTGCTCTTGAGCGTGCATCCGTTCTGGCTTTGGGCATTATGCCATACATTACTGCATCCATTATTATGCAGTTGCTCACGGTGGTTCATCCACCGATGATGGAGCTTAAAAAAGAAGGCGAGGCGGGTCGTCGTAAAATTAGCCAGTATACGCGTTATCTAACGCTGATTCTGGCTACCTTCCAATCTATTGGAATAGCGACCAACCTGCCGAACCTGATTAATGGATTGGTGATAAGTCCTGGCTTCGGATTCTACTTTACAGCGGTAGTTAGCTTGGTCACAGGAACAATGTTTCTGATGTGGCTGGGTGAGCAAATTACTGAACGAGGTATCGGTAACGGTATTTCAATATTGATATTTGCTGGTATTGTTGCCGGTCTGCCAACAGCGATAGGTCAGACTGCGGAACAAGCAAGACAGGGTGACATTAATCTGTTGTTCCTGTTATTGATTGGCGCCATTGTTATTGGCCTGATTTATCTGGTGGTGTTCGTGGAACGCGCACAACGTCGGATTGTGGTAAACTATGCGAAACGTCAGCAAGGCCGTAAGGTTTTTGCCGCACAAAGTACCCATTTACCACTGAAGGTTAATATGGCTGGGGTTATCCCACCAATCTTTGCTTCCAGTATTATTCTGTTTCCAGGAACTATCGCAGGATGGTTTGGTCAGAATGAATCAACTGCCTGGCTTCAGGACGTAGCATTAATGCTATCGCCCGGTCAGCCGTTGTATGTGATGTTGTATGCAGCAGCGATTATCTTCTTCTGCTTCTTCTATACCGCGTTGGTATTTAACCCTCGCGATACAGCAGAAAACCTGAAGAAGTCTGGTGCATTTATCCCTGGTATCCGTCCAGGTGAACAAACATCACGTTATATCGATAAGGTAATGACTCGCCTGACACTGGCTGGCGCACTGTACATAACCTTTATTTGTTTAGTGCCTGAATTTATGTTGATTGCCTGGAATGTGCCGTTCTACTTCGGTGGTACGTCGCTTCTGATTATTGTGGTAGTCATCATGGACTTTATGGCGCAGGTGCAGACCCATTTGATGTCAAGTCAGTATGAGTCTGTTCTGAAGAAAGCTAATCTGAAAGGCTACGGCCGCTAAGATTAGTGAACTACGGAGTGATGTAATGAAAGTTCGTGCATCAGTAAAGAAGATTTGCCGTAACTGTAAAGTCATCAAGCGCAACAATGTTGTGCGGGTGATTTGTACAGAGCCTAAGCATAAGCAAAGGCAGGGTTAATCAAATACGCGGTACATTTTACGAATTGAGTTTAAGCTGAACCAATCTGGTTCAGCTTAGTCTATTGCGGTGAAATGAACCTTATGTTGCAATTTTGTCGATGGATAAGTATCCTATCGGGCTTTTTAGGCTGTCGACATAAAATACTAGAGGAGTGCTGTTAATGGCCCGTATCGCTGGCATTAACATTCCTGAGCACAAGCATACTGTAATCGCGCTTCAAGCGATTTACGGTGTTGGATCAACTCGCGCTAAAGCGATTTGTGAAAATGCTGGTGTTGCAGAATCAACAAAAATTAAAGAACTAGACGAAGCGACTGTAGAGAAGCTTCGTGAAGAAGTGGCAAAGTTCACCGTTGAAGGTGATCTGCGTCGTGAAGTATCGATGAGCATCAAACGTCTGATGGACCTGGGTTGCTTCCGTGGTATTCGCCACCGTCGTAGCTTGCCTCTACGTGGTCAGCGCACTAAAACTAATGCGCGCACCCGTAAAGGTCCTCGTAAGCCAATCAAGAAGTAAGCGGGGAGTATAAGTTATGGCAAAAGCACCAAATCGTACAACGCGTAAGCGCGCTAAACGTCAGGTTGCAGACGGTATGGCTCATATCCATGCGTCTTTCAACAACACAATTGTGACTATTACTGACCGTTCTGGTAATGCACTATCTTGGGCAACATCAGGTGGTTCTGGTTTCCGTGGTTCACGTAAATCAACACCATTTGCTGCACAGGTAGCGGCAGAGCGTGCTGGAGTTGCAGCACAAGAATACGGTCTGAAAAACCTAGAAGTATTTGTTAAAGGTCCAGGTCCAGGCCGTGAGTCTGCCATCCGTGCCCTTAACGCAACAGGTTATAAGATCACAAACATTACCGATGTGACCCCTATTCCTCACAACGGTTGTCGTCCACCGAAAAAACGTCGCGTTTAATCGACGGACAGTTGGAGAAAGAACATGGCAAGATATTTGGGTCCAAAACTCAAACTTAGCCGTCGCGAAGGAACTGACCTGTTCCTGAAGAGCGGCGTTCGCGCAATCGATTCTAAATGTAAAATCGATACTGCGCCTGGTCAACACGGTGCCCGTCGTGGCCGTTTGTCTGACTACGGTGTACAGCTGCGTGAAAAGCAAAAAGTTCGTCGTATGTACGGCGTTCTGGAAAAACAATTCCGCAACTACTACAAAGAAGCTGCACGAGTTAAAGGCAACACCGGTGAAAACCTGTTGCAACTTCTTGAGCAGCGTCTGGATAACGTAGTATACCGGATGGGATTCGCCAGTACTCGTGCTGAAGCACGTCAGCTGGTTAGCCACAAAGCAATCATGGTAAATGGTCGTTGCGTGAACATTCCATCATATAACGTTTCTGCCGAAGACGTGGTTTCTGTTCGTGAAAAAGCTAAAAAGCAAGCACGTATCGTTGCTGCTTTGGAACTGGCTGACCAACGTGAGAAGCCAACCTGGATTGAAGTAGACAGCAACAAAATGGAAGGCACGTTTAAACGCGTTCCTGAAAGAACTGACCTGTCTGCCGAAATTAACGAACAGTTGATCGTCGAACTTTACTCTAAGTAAAGCTAACTAAAGAGGAAGCATTGTGGGTTCTGTGACTGAATTCCTTAAACCGAGATTAGTTGAGATCGAAAACGTTTCATCTACTCGTGCCAAAGTAACTTTGGAACCGCTAGAGCGCGGCTTTGGCCACACTCTGGGTAACGCCCTGCGTCGTATCCTGTTGTCATCCATGCCAGGGTGCGCGGTTACCGAGGTAGAAATCGATGGCGTTTTACACGAGTACAGCACCAAAGAAGGTGTTCAAGAAGACGTTATCGAAATCCTGCTAAATCTGAAGGGTTTAGCGGTTCGTCTTGAAGGTAAAGACGAAGCTACGCTGACCATAGTGAAGTCTGGCGCTGGCCCTGTTGTTGCTGGTGATATTCAGCATGATGGTGATGTAGAAATTACGAATCCTGATCACGTCATTTGTACCTTGACTGGCGAAGCTGAAATCAGCATGCGCATCAAAGTAGAAATGGGTCGTGGTTATGTTCCGGCTTCTACCCGTCGCTCCTCAGAAGATGATGATCGTCCAATTGGTCGTTTGTTAGTCGATGCTTCATTCAGCCCAGTTGAACGTATTGCATACACTGTAGAGTCTGCCCGTGTTGAACAACGCACAGACTTAGACAAGCTAATCATTGACATGGAAACCAACGGTACCCTGGATCCTGAAGAAGCGATCCGCCGTTCTGCCACTATTCTGGCTGAGCAACTGGATGCCTTTGTTGACCTGCGTGATGTATCAGAGCCTGTACAGAAAGAAGAGAAGCCGGAGTTCGATCCGATTCTACTTCGCCCTGTAGATGATCTGGAGCTGACAGTACGTTCTGCAAACTGTTTGAAAGCGGAAGCTATCCAGTATATTGGTGACCTGGTTCAGCGTACTGAGGTTGAGCTTCTGAAAACGCCAAACCTTGGTAAGAAATCGCTAACTGAAATCAAAGACGTGTTAGCCTCTCGTGGTCTATCTCTGGGCATGCGCCTTGAAAACTGGCCACCAGAGAGCATCGCTGACAAAGATTAATCAGGTTTTTATCAAACTGATTTGTAGAGAAGGATAAAACTATGCGCCATCGTAAGAGTGGTCGTCAGTTGAATCGCAACAGCAGCCATCGTCAAGCCATGTTCAAGAACATGGCCGGCTCCTTGGTCAAGCACGAAGTGATCAAAACGACGTTACCCAAAGCGAAAGAATTACGTCGCGTAATTGAGCCACTAATCACACTTGCTAAGCAAGACAGTGTAGCAAACCGCCGTCTGGCCTTTGCACGCACTGGTGATAAAGAAGTGGTAGGTAAACTGTTCAATGACTTAGGTCCTCGCTATGAGGCCCGCCCAGGCGGTTACACACGCATTCTTAAATGCGGTTACCGTGCAGGCGACAGCGCCCCAATGGCGTTTGTTGAGCTAGTAGACCGCCCTGAAGTGGAAGTTTCTGAAGAAGCTGACGCGACAGAAGAATAAGCTTAACTAAGCAAATTCTTATAAAAAACCCGGCTTCGGCCGGGTTTTTTTGTTTCGTACAATATTAATCCAGATTCCGGTCGATTATTCTTATTGCCAACTGAAGAGTTTCGTATTCGGTATTTTCAGTTGTTTGGAAAAGGTCGAGAACGCTGCTTACATTCTCAAAATTATATTTGGGTTTTGCTGTTACAGGTTCAAAATTTTTGAATAACTGGTTTCCCAGCAATTCACGAAGGCTGGTAACTTCAGAAGTCGTTTGGTAGCGGATAATCTCTGCAACTTCATCTTTTAGAACAGCAGATGTCAAAGTCTCATTTTCCATCGTATTAAAATTGCGCATAAGCGCACCTGAAGATGGCATAAAGACATCTTCTTTGTCTGACAATAGGGTCTTCCTAAATTGTTGGAGAAGATACATCTGTTCTAAAGAATATGATTCATTAGTTGATTTACTTTTTTTGATACCTGCAACTGTCGGCTGCTCGAAGAAGCGAGCGCTTATCTGAAGAAAGTCATCCATCACATCTTGGTTAAAAAGTTCACCCCGATCAAACTCCCTCACCTCTACATCTTCAAAACTATTCATCCAGCGTTCTACTACGGCAGAAAAGCGATATTTCCATTTTCCGGGAGTGATAGTCTGCGATGAGGCTTTAAGTTTCTGTTGAAGTTGTGATTTGTAAAGTGAAACCGGTTCGCGCAAATAAATGATAACCTTCACACGATCTATCCCACATTTTTCAAATTGCTGCTTGAGGAAGTTAATGCGTTCCTGGTTCAACGTGTAAAGGTGTTCTGCAGAAATGATAGAATCAGAGTTACTATTCAGGTGGCCTAGAAACTCCTCGAGCAAACGTTGTCGATATGACTCAAAATCTTCTTCTTCACGCTTGAACCTTTCTCTGATGGCGCGGGGGCCTTTATCGCCTTTTATGGGAATATTAAGCTCTTCGTGGTTAGTGGGATGCCCATACTTAGGGTAACTGATACCCAAACTTTTCAATGCAGCGCGATTGCGTGATAAGGTTTTTTGTATTGAACTGCTACCCGTTTTCCCTGTCCCTATGTGTAAAAGAACTTTTTTCATTTTGACAACTCAAGCAAATAACTAAATGAATTAATTGTACAAAATTTTAAGGAATTTAAGTAGGCATGCTTTGCTTTAGTTTTCCAGACAGCGTTTAATGAAGTGTGCGCCAGCCGCAAATGTGGCTCTATTTTTTGGGTAGGGAGTTACCAGGAACTGAGTTAGTACCGCAGATCAGTTATATAGGTTCCCGATATTAGTGATATGGAGCGCTTTTCATGTTGTTAAAAATCGCATAAAATTTAGCACTATTCAGATGTCCTCGCTTTGAAAACACCTTATGCAAAGCTATAGTACTGCAACCTAAATCACCGGAGTAGTGGTTTGCGCCTGGCGTCTTATCTTTTTTCACATCTGAGGTATTAAAGCTAGCATTCTTTATACTTCAGCGAAGGGTTATTATAGTCGCTTCTATTTTCTGATAGGATCCCCCCCCTCCTGGCATTGGCTGGGGCTAACGCGTAATTAGTGGAGTTGAAAATGTTAGTAGTATGTTCAGTGGACGAGTCGAAGTACTGGCAGTCATTTAAAGAGCAGTCTTCGGTTGCCTGGGTGGAAACCCTGGAAGAAGCTGCCGGAAAAAATACTGCTCATGTCAGTATACCGGTATCCCCGGAAGCACTACTATCTTTTTGTGATCAATACCCAAATGCAAAAGTTATTGTAGTTGTAAGCTCAATGGAGCGCCAATTAGCAACATTGCTCTATTCAGAACCTTCTAATGCGCTTGACGTTATTAAACAAACTGTTGAAGGTTTACTTAAGGTTCAGACGCAAAAACGCCAGCAGATAAAGCTGGTCGCTGACTCATCTATCTATACAGGGCAGTTAAAGAAAGAGTTCAATGCTAATTTGATATCATTGCAAAGTATTTCAGATGAGAACCATTGTAGCAGGCTTGAGCGCGTTGTAGCTTTGCATATGATAGAAAGCTCTTCTTCGCTTTCTAAGCTCAACCAACAATTGGTTGCCTCATTTTCAATTCCTGAAGATAAAAGCGTATTCGCCATCGATGCCAGCATTATTCTGGATCAGTACAGCCAGACCGAAACTGATATATCCCACCTTTCAGAAGAAAGCCAAGTTGTTACTGCGCAACTACAAGGTGTGCTGGAGGCGTATGAGAAGCTGTATGACAAACATACCTCATTGCAACAATGGAATAATGATAAAAAGACAACGATCAAGTCATTAAAAAATGAGCTTAAACAGGCGAAAAGAAAACTAACCGAACATCAAACCTCAGCTAATGAGATAAGAACGGAGTTAGCGCAGGCTCGTGTGCTAAAACAGTCAAGCCTTACAAAGCTGTCTGTAAAGGTAGATACGCTTCTCAAGTCGTTCGGTAGCAAATCTTCTAAAAAGCAGGAATATTTATTAGATCTTAACTTGCTAAAAACCAGTGATTTATTTGATGCAGACTGGTATCTGGAAAGCTACCCAGATGTCGCTGACGCCGGGCTTGACCCTGCTGAGCACTATTTAACAAATGGTGCAGAAGAGGGACGTTACCCATCCCAGCGCTTCAACGGACGAGACTATTTGAAGCGTTATCCTGATGTAGCAAAAGAAAATCTTAATCCACTTATTCATTACATCAGGTTTGGCAGAAAAGAAGGTCGCACGATTTCATCTGCTCCTGTCGTCCGCTCATAAATGGAAACATTAGCAATGAACAAGTTATTATGGCTAGGGGCGGGTGAACTGCTCGAGCCTGCGGTTGACTTCGCCCAATTCAACAACGTTATTCTAGTGGAAGCGCGAGCTGAGGTCATAAACACAGCTAAATGGCAGGCTTTTGACAACCTACAGGTTATTAATAAATTAATGACCCTGGATGGGCAGCACCAGCCATTACTTCAGCAAAGCTTTGGTGATTTTTCTTCGATAAAACAACCCACCGGCCTTTACGACATATTTCCCGGTATCGAAACAAAAGAAGCGCGGGATATTGATGTTGTCAGTGTCGAAGAGGTCTTAGATGCTGCCAGGCTTGAAGGGCGTGGCAACGTGCTCATTATCGATTTGCCCTGCATTGCAGCAGAGGTAGTCGAAAAGCTACAAAAGACAAATCAGTTAAACTGCTTCAGTGAGATTTATCTTCGTCTTGGGGTAAAACCTTTATATGAAGATGCTGCTCCGGCGTCTCAACTTATAGATAAGCTAGAGCAATTCGCATTTGTTTTAACCGAAACGGTTAACAATGATCCGGACATTCCGTTGCTGCGATTTACATATAGTGCAGATAAAGCAGTGATCATTGATTTACAAAACCAGCTTGACGAACAACACAATAAATACAAAGAAGTATATTCCTGGTTTGCAAGCCGTAAGAAACAAGCTCAGGAACTTGAATCCCGGGTGAACTCACTGACAGCAGAAAACCGGGAGCTCAAAAACACATTAAGCGAACAAACGTCTTTGTTTCAAATAGAAGCAAAGCTATCCTCATTACTGGAAACACAAAGGTCGGAAAGTGTAGAAATCGCCAATGCGCTTGGCCAACACATGACCAAATGTTCATGGGAGATCGAGGAAACTTGCCACTCTGCTATCGAGTTACAGAAGCTTTCTGGAATTAGTCATTCCTTGTTACCGCATTCACCTTACACAATGAGCGCGGGCAATCTGTTACAGCTCGCGTCACTTGTGCAAAGTGAAGAATTCGACCTGATTATTGAATTCGGCAGTGGTGTTAGTACATTGGTGGCTGCTGGGGCCGACAAGGTAAGCGCCCACTCAGCCCGTAGACTCGTTTCTTTCGAGCAATCGGAAGCAATTCTGAATAAAACGTTCAGTTTGTTAGGTGATAATAATCTTGATGAGTACGTTGAGCTTTGCTGTACGCCCCTTGCTACTACCGAATATCGCCTGGGCGAGAAATCTTCAGGTAAATTTTATGATTGCAGGAAGAAGCTGGACAAGCTCTGCGAAAAATACTCAGAAAACGGGTTAAATATTCTTGTAATTGTCGATGGGCCGGATGTCGATTCTTCTGAACCAGACGTGCGCTATGCCGCATTTCCGCTGTTATTGGACTGCTTTAAAAATCACACACTGACCTTTTTCCTTGACGACAGCAAGCGAAAAAGCGAGCAGGGAGTATTAGCCGGCTGGAAGGAAGAGGCTGCACGGCGCGAAATTCGAGCCGAGTACGAGGATATTCACACTAGCAGAGGAGCTGCCATAGTGAAGATATCGCAATAATGTAACAGCAGCCAGGAGTAAAAACGTGGCTTCTTAGAGGGGCCAAGCCAGTACTCCAAACATCTGAAACGGCGGGTAACCAGGAATTATTATGAAGACAAGCTCAGAATCTTATATCAAGCGTGCCAACAGATTATTTGCCAGTGGAAAATATGAAGAAGCGCAGGCAGCCTATGAACATGCGGGTGTCAAATTCGGAATGCACCTGGTAAAAGCGAGTATATGGTTGTGTGAAAAGCGTCAGGCTGAAACATATAGTGAAATAGAGAAGGCACAAATGTCAGCCCCCTCATTCACCAGCGCTGATATTGAAAAAAGTGCATTGGAAGCGCAACTGACGCAGACCCAGGCTTTGGTTGAAAAATATTATACCGAACTGCAAAACTTACGTTTTGAGAAAATGGATAGCGAAAAGAAATGAAAATATTAACTGTATTTGGAACGCGCCCGGAAGCAATAAAAATGGCGCCTCTTGCAATCGAGTTGGCAAAAACCGATGGTATAGATGCCAGAGTATGTGTAACAGCTCAACATCGTGAAATGTTGGATCAGGTACTTGAGCTTTTTAGTTTAAAGCCAGAGTATGACCTGGATATCATGAAGCCAGGTCAGGATTTGACCGATGTAACCTCAAATATTTTACAGGGGATAAAACCCGTGTTGGCTGAGTTCCAGCCTGATGTAGTGTTAGTACACGGTGATACAGCCACGACATTTGCCACAAGCCTGGCCGCCTACTATCAGCAAATTGCTGTAGGCCATGTGGAAGCCGGACTTAGAACAGGAAATATCTATTCGCCCTGGCCTGAAGAGGCTAATCGGAAGCTTACCGGCGCCATCACCAGCTATCACTTCGCCCCTACAGATACCTCTCGCCAGAATCTGCTTAATGAAGCAGTGCCAGAGGCTAATATCACTGTCACTGGTAATACGGTTATTGATGCCTTATTAAAGGTAAGCGCCAGGTTTGAAAGTGATGAGGCACTGAATGCAGAAATGGCAGAACGATTCAGCTTTATTCAGCCGGACAGTAAACTCATTCTGGTTACCGGACACCGCCGGGAAAGCTTCGGAGGAGGCTTCGAGCGTATTTGCCAGGCCCTGGCCAATACAGCAGAACAATTTCCCGATTGTCAGATTGTATACCCAGTCCACCTGAATCCAAATGTTCAGGAGCCGGTAAATCGGTTACTGAAAGGCATTGATAACATAAGGCTTATCGAGCCACAGGATTATCTTCCCTTTGTCTATCTGATGAACAGAGCCCATATCATACTTACCGACTCCGGGGGTATTCAGGAAGAAGCGCCCTCTTTGGGTAAGCCGGTACTGGTGATGCGTGACACCACAGAACGCCCGGAAGCGGTTGATGCGGGTACGGTAAAACTGGTCGGAACCAATGTGGATGTAATCACACAAAATCTGGTAACACTACTCACTGATGATTCTGCCTATAAAGAAATGAGCTTTGCCCATAATCCTTACGGCGACGGCAAAGCATGCAAAAGAATCATTAATGTTTTGATGGAGAATTTAAGTGAAAATTAATAAAACAGTTTGTGTAATCGGTATGGGCTATATCGGCTTACCAACCGCAGCATTGCTGGCAAACCGTGGTTTTCGTGTGCATGGTGTAGATGTAAACAAAAGTGCGATTGACACAATCAACCAAGGTAAAATCCATATCGTAGAGCCTGAACTGGATACCTTTGTTCACTCGGCGGTCAACAGCGGTATGCTATCTGCTCACCTCGAGCCTACTGAAGCGGACGTTTTTCTGGTAGCGGTACCCACGCCTTTTCATCATGACCAGCTCAATCCGGTGACTAATTCACCGGTGCCTAATCTTGATTATGTAAAAAGCGCAACGAAAGCCATTGCCCCCTATGTTAAGCCCGGAAACTTGGTTCTGCTTGAGTCTACCTCGCCGGTGGGAACCACAGTCATGATGGCTGAAGAATTAGCCGCGGCAGGTGTCGACTTATCTGAAGTTCATGTTGCGCATTCTCCAGAGCGTGTATTGCCTGGTCATATCATGCGTGAGCTTATCGAAAATGACCGCGTAGTTGGTGGTATTGATGACAAATCAACAAAAGCCGCTGCGGATTTCTACCGTACATTTGTTGATGGTGAAGTGCTGGAAACCACCTCCAAAACAGCGGAAATGGCAAAGCTGACAGAAAATGCATTTCGTGATGTAAATATCGCTTTTGCCAATGAATTATCAATGTTGTGCGATGACGAGGGCATCGATGTTTATGAGCTAATAAAGCTGGCCAATCACCACCCACGAGTAAATGTATTGCAGCCCGGCTGTGGTGTAGGTGGTCATTGTATTTCTGTAGATCCCTGGTTTATTGTGAACTCTGCTAACGGTAAAGCAAAAATGGTGGAACAGGCGCGCCGTACCAACGATTACAAATCCGAATGGGTCGTTGAAAAGGTTAAAAACGCCGCTCTGCAGTTTGAAAAAGAGCAGGGAAGAGCCCCCTTGATAGCCTGTATGGGATTAGCCTTTAAGCCCGACATAGACGACTTACGCGAATCACCGGCTCTTTATATCGCCCAGCAACTCAGTGAGTTCGGTAACGTTGTAGCAGTGGAGCCGAATATAAAAGACTATGAGTGTTTGAAGTGTGTGACAGAAGAAGAAGCAGATAATGCAGATTTGCTGGTATATCTGGTCGCCCATAAAGAATTCAAAGCCCACGCGGTCAGTAGTAAAACCATTGATTTTGCCGGTCTGTTTAAATAAATAAAACCAGCCCTGCCATACGTCAGGGCTGGTTTTATTTCCAGCGCAATGCAACGCATCCCGCCCTCAATCTTTCTGAATATTTGTATAAGTTATGGCTATTAAACAAGACGCTTTAGTGAAATTAGCAAAAGAGCTTTCCAGCGTGCTAGAAAAACCGGTTACTCGCAGCATCAAGAACCGGATCGCCTACATCGTAAGCCATGGTGCCAGCTATGCCAGTAATGGCTATGCAGTACGCACTCAAGGCGTGGCAAAAGCGCTAAACGAACATGGTTATGAAACGCTTTGTATGGTGCGGCCGGGCCGGCCATGGGAGCTGGATAAAGACACGACCATCGGCGTTGAAGAGATTGTTGATGGTGTAAGGTATATCCACTCCGGTAATGACAAAGATTTCATCGCGGCGAAAGCAGAAGCGCACTTAAAACAATCGGCCGAATATTTTAAAGAGTTATTTTATGTGTATCGACCTGAGTACGTCATTGCTGCCAGTGACTTCAAAATAGGTTTACCTGCACTTATCGCCGCAAAACAGTTGGGTATACCGTTTTTCAATGAAGTGCGGGGGTTCTGGGAAATGTCTCGTATTGCGCGAGAACCAGAATATGAGAGAACTAACAGCTATAAACGACAAATTGAGCGGGATACCTTTGTAGCGCAGCAGGCGAATGCAGTTTTCACCCTTAGCGAAACCATGAGAACTGAGCTTGCTAAGCGCGGCGTAGATAAACAGAAGGTACACTTGGTGCCAAACGGTGTAAGCAAGTTACCAGAGCCGAAAGGGGTGAACACAGCGCTAAGAAATAGCTTGGGAATACAACCAGGTGAAAAGGTTATCGGGTTCATTGGTAGCATAAATGCTTATGAAGGATTAGATACGCTGGTAGCGGCTTGTCAGAAACTAATCGATAGAGGCCAGAAAATTAAACTTCTGTTGGTAGGAGACAGCCAGCCACTTGATAATGTTCTCGGATCAAAATTTGCTGAGGAGATAAACAAAGAGCTTCCCTGGCTGATCCAGGTAGGCCGGGTAGCACATGAAAAAGTAGGAGAATACTATTCATTGGTAGAGGCCATTGTTATACCCCGTAAGCGACTTCCTGTATGTGAAACGGTCCCCCCCATGAAAGCGGCTGAAGCTATTGCTTATGGAAAGAAATTAATCGTCTCAGACGTGCGGGGGATGCAAGAGTACGTAGACAAGTATGAAGGTGTATTTAGCTTTGCAGCTGAGAACTTAAACGAACTAACGGATATCATAGCCAATATTCATCTTAAAAAGACTTCTAAACCACATAAAATCTCATTAAGCAATAATGTAGATTGCATTGCTAAGGCGTTAAAAGTAATCCCTAAAAACAATAGAAGCATAGTAACCAAAAAAACAGCTAGAACTAAGAAACTGCCACGAAATGAAATAACCCAGCAACCACAATCAGTCCATCTTCTTGAAACGCATGTTGAATTTGAGTTATCAAAAAAAGACCCGGTTTGGTACAAGGTTAAGGTTAGCCCAGGTCAAAAAATAATTGTTCGCGCGGCCACAGAATATTTTAATATTTCGAATAAAAATAACCGAAAAGCGGTTTTGCTGATAAATAGTTTTGATTCAAAAGGAAAGTTAGTTGATAAAAATTTTGGTAAAATGGCGAAATCCGGTCACCTAAATGCTCACTTCAAATACTTAGGGTGCACTGACGGTTCATTGAAGGATATCCACATCGCTGTTGTTCCCCAAGGTATTTTCGAAATAGCTATAGGCTGCTGTGGATTTAATCTGAACCATGATGAGCGTGTTTTAGTTAAGGAGTTAAATATTCACGTTGCCGCTGATGAGAGTAGAGGAACAAATTTCATTCCGCCTACACGTCAGGCTGCTGAAATAAGCTTACTAGGTTGGCCCGAACCTGAAGCGAACAATAAGCCTTTAGTAATCGGCATTATGGACGAGTTTACCACAGGCTGTTTTGAAAGCGATGTTAACCTAATTCAACCCAGACCTGATAACTGGTACGCTCTGGCAGAAAAGTACAATCCAGCGTTTATCTTTATCGAAAGCGCTTGGAAAGGTAACTTTGGTAGCTGGCAATATCGGGTTGCGGATTATGCAAACAAGCCAGGCTACGAAATCGCGCATATTTGTCAATACGCGAGAGAAAAAGGCATTCCTACACTTTTTTGGAATAAGGAAGACCCTGTTCATCACCAAAAATTCATGTGTAGTGCACGATTAGTAGATCATATTTTCACCACCGATGCCAACATGAAGTCTTCCTACGTTGAAAAAACAGGAAATAGCAGCGTTCATGCTTTACCTTTTGCAGCTCAGCCTTCGCTTCATAAACCTGCACCGTTGAAAGAAAGAAAGCACCTTTCCTGTTTTGCAGGTAGCTGGTATGGAAATCGCCATGCTGAACGAGGTGAATCTATGAAATGGTTGCTTAAAGCGGCCAATAAATACGGTTTGGAAATTTATGACCGCAATTATGGAACCGGCATCTTCCCTTTCCCCGACGAATACCAGGAAGGTATTAAAGGGAGTATTCCCTACAAAGAGTTATGTGAGGAATATAATCGCTATAGAATATTTATAAACGTTAATTCCGTTACCGACTCGCCCACCATGTTTTCAAGACGTGTATTTGAACTTATGGCGTGTGGAACGCCTGTTGTAAGTACTTATGCTAAGGGCATTGAAACGCTCTTTGATTCTAATTCAGTGTGGCTTGTAAATACACCAGAAGAGGCCGAAGAAGCTTTCTATACCTTGATGAATGATGACGAAGAATGGCGTCGAAGGAGTTTAGCGGGCATTCGCGAAGTTTTTTCGAAACACACCTACGCGCACAGATTGAATGATATTTTCGTTTCGTTAAAGCTAGATACCAGAATACCAACAGATCCGAAAGTTGCACTAGTTGTAGATCTTAGGGAAGAAAACGAGCTCGGTCATATAAATAAATTTATAGAATCTCAAAGCTATAAAAATTTTAGAGTCTTTGTCGTTAACAGTGGGAAATTAAATAGCTTAGTTACTAAAATTTCTAGCAAAATCGAATTAATTGACCAATCTGAGTTGTTAAAAAAATTAAAGTATTCGGATGATATAGCCTTTGCAGGCCGTATAGATATCAGAAATATTTATGGTGAGCACTATTTACGTGACTTAATCAACGCAACTTTATTTCAACCTTCAGCAATCGGTTGGGCGAAATCTGCCTTTAATGATGAGTTTTCCTTTAACAAACCTATAGATTGTAATGCTGCGATATGGTTATTAGAAATATTTATTTCGAGGATTTTGCAACCTGATGCACTAGAAATTTCAGGTAGCAATAATGTTTTTGTTATTGATAGTGACCAATATGACTCAAGCAGTCATCAATCAATAAATTTAATTAGGGGTAAGTTATGAAAAGACGTGTCTTAATTTGTGCGAACCCTGATTTGAACTATATTGATGGTTCTTCAATTTGGGCGCAGACCATTGCATTAGTATTCGCTGAAATAGAGGCTGTAGAAGTTGACTTCGTCACAAGAAGCACACCCAGGCGGGATGAGTTATTTGGACCGTTATTCAATAAAAGTAATATCGCTATAATAGATGGTTCTAAACATCCGCACTGGAAAGGCAAGCATTATCAAAGACTTTCACTTTCGAGGATGGGTGAGCTTGCCGTCAACTTAGACAACCAAGCGCCCTATGACGTTATCTTAGTCCGCGGATTAGAAATTGCTCATCAGATTAAGTCCGTTCCTTTAGTATTTAAACGATGCTGGCTTTATTTAACAGACATTCTTCAACGTGAGGAAGATTACTCAAACGAACAAAAAGCAGAAATGGCCTCCCTCGCAAATGGTTGCAAGTTTTTGCTTTGTCAGACAGAGGGTTTTAAACAGCTATGGAGAAACTTAGTACCTGAGTTAACAGAGACAAAATGCAAAATATATTCGCCGGTTATTCCTGACATCAATGCTGAAGTCGCTAGAGTAAGTGACAGAGCTCAAAAAGCGATATACGCAGGTAAGTTCAAGGCAGATTGGATGACACTTGAAATGGCTGAATCCTGGATAAGAGTTCACCAAAAGCTGCCGCAAAGTGAGTTAATAATGATCGGCGACAAGATTCATGATGATGCCAGTCACCCGAAATTTGCAGAAAGCATGAAAAAAGCACTTGAAACAACCGATGGTCTTATTTCTACCGGTGCTATGCCACGCTCCCGGGTACAAGCTGAATTGGACAATGCAAGAGTCGGTCTATCCTGGCGTAATGAGGCTATGAACGAAACCATAGAGTATTCGACCAAGATTCTAGAGTATGGAGGGGCGGGTTGCGCTGCCATTGTAAACCGAAACCCGCTTCATGAAGCCCTGTTGGGAAGCGATTACCCACTCTTTGCTAATAATCAAAAAGAGTTTGAAATCCAACTGGAAAGAGCATTAGTAGATAATGGTCTCACACAAAATGCAGCCGATAAACTTAGAAATTTAGCTAAAAAACACACATTTTCAGAGCGCGTTGTAGAAATTGAAACCTGGCTGAGCAATATATCCATGGCACCAAAGCCCAAGAGGAAAATAAAGGTTTTAGTGGCAGGACACGATCTTAAATTTTTCTCATTATTGCAAGAAAAACTAGAATTGACGGGTGAATTTGAGTTCAGCATTGATCAGTGGGATGGGCATACTAAACATAACGAAAGTAGAAGTCGTGAGCTCCTTCAGTGGGCCGATGTGATATTTTGCGAATGGTGCCTCGGAAATCTTAAATGGTACTCATTGAATAAGCTACCGCATCAACGTTTAATTGCTCGTTTTCATGCACAAGAAGCTAGAACAGTATATATGCATGAAGCAAACTGGAAAAATATAGAGCATATAAGTTTCGTAAGTCACCATACTCGACGTAAAGGACTAAATGTATTTAAGGGATTCCCGAGCTCTAAAACCTCAGTAATACCTAATTATATTGATAACGAAAAGTTTACAGCGAAGAAAAAAACTGGTGAGGCACGATATACCCTTGGAATGATTGGTGTAGCGCCTAAAAGTAAACGCCTAGATAAGGCTATTGACTTACTAGAACTTTTATTGGAAGAAGATAGTCGATACATATTAAGAATAAAGGGAAAACACCCCTTAGAATATAGCTGGTTACTCAAGCGACCAGATGAGCTAGCTTATTACAAAGCTATATTTGAACGAATCAACACTAACCCTAAACTACGTCATAACGTAATATTTGACCCCCCAGGTGACAATGTTAATGACTGGTTTACGATGGTAGGTTTTATACTTTCTCCCTCAGAGTTTGAATCATTTCACATGGCAGTTGGTGAAGGGGTGCTAACAGGAGCTACACCTATCGTCTGGCCGTGGGAAGGTGCTTCTGAACTTTGGGGTAGAGAAGTTATTATTCGGTCACTTTCTGAAGCTAAAAAAAAGGTTATATCAAATACTAAACTGCCCAAAATATTAGATAAATTTCATCAGTCAGAATATGTAATTACTGAGTGGACAAAAATGCTAAGCGAGGTTCAATAAAAATGAGCAGGGATTCTATATTGACTAGTATTTTACCTGAAGCAATAGAATTTATAAAAATAGCTATTAACGGGCGGAATAAAGTAGATTACGAAAAAATCAAGATGTTGTTTGATTCTAATATATTTGTTTCCAATAACTTTGCAGATACATATATAGATGTACAAAATTTCGACTGGTTCTCCTTAAAAAAAGATAGAAATTGGTGGTGGCAACTTCAATCTTTACCATTCCTAGGATGGTACATTAATAGTTTTGATCTTCAAAGTAAAGATGAGCGGCTTCGGTATATGGGGTGCTGTCTAGAGGCTGTTAAAAATTGGTGTATAAAATCAAATGGCAATGATAAGTCCCCACTTGTATGGCACGATCATGCTTCTGCATTTCGTTTAAGAAATATTTCCAATTTCTTAGCTTATTGTGACTCTGTTGGGTTTGAAAAAAACAATAAAACTAAAATTGATTTGTTAGAGCCGTTAATTAGTGTTCATCTTGAGTGGTTGCAAAAAGACAAGAATTACTCAAAGCACACAAATCATGGATTCGATCAAGCAATGATTGCTTTGAAAGTTTCGTTAATGTTTTTAATAGAAAATTGTGAGTTTTATAGAGAGAAAAACAAGGCTCGATTAGAAGATGAAATAGCGTTTGCATTTACTAGTGAGGGCGTGCACAAAGAAAATAGTCCAGGCTATCAAAAAATGATGCTGGCGAGGCTAAAGCAACTAAATCTTTTGAAAGTTTTAGGTGCGGAGGATGTCTATTTATTCGGAAAAAAATACGTTGATAATGCAGAATTTTTTCTTAGGGCAATAACTCTGCCAAATGGCTATTTACCTATGATAGGTGATACAAAGGGGAATGACAAAGGGTTGGGCTACGTACAAAAAAACGTTATTGATTTTTTGTTATTCCTTGAATCCGGATATATTATAGTAAGGGGAGTCGTTTTAAATAAAGATTTCCATTTAATATTTAAGGCTTCACATTTATCACACTATCATCGTCATGATGACGATCTTTCGATACACCTATATTTTGATGGAAAGGTGTTACTAGGTGATGGCGGTTTGGGGTCTCACAATGAGAAAGACAAGAAAAGAATTGCGCTACGCTCACCTACTTCTCATAATGTCCCTTATATAGAAGGAAAAGGTGCTGCAAGGAAGGTTGTAGATCTCGATGGGAACCATACGGAGGTTTTCTTTTCCAAAGGTAAAATCTTGGGGAAAAGCTTCTGCTTTGGCAATGAAATAACAAGAGAGATTGACTTAAATAAACTTGAAGAAGGTAAAATTACCATAAAAGATACGTGTGTTGACAGCATAGATGAAACTTTATTAGTAAATTACTATTCGAGCGAAGGGTTATATGAATCATCTAATAGTCTTTTAGTACCTCAAGACGAAAATAGAGCTTTAAAGCTGACACTTAATGGCTCGCAAGATTTCAAAGAGATAGATTCATATGAATCGGAAAAGTACGGTATATTTACTAAAAACAATGCTTTCTCTATAAAATCTAACAAAGATAATCAACTAGAGTGTACTCTAAATCTTGCTTACTCGAAAAAAGAGTTATATTCTATTAATTATAGAGGTTATGGTCCGATTTTGTTTAAAGAGGCTGGTAACTGGTATTTTGATAACAATTATCCTAGCAATGTCTGCCATCACATTATGTCACTTCGATGGCTGGGTCAGATAAAAGACGAAAATGTAAAAGAAAATTTATTGAAGTCTTTTATTACTTACCATAAGCAAACTAAAACCAATAAAAGTAAGTTTTATTTAGGTATAAATGCTGATCACACAGCAAGTATTAGAATGTTAGTACTTCTAGATGCATTAAAGAAAAGTCGAAGAAGTAGCTTGTTTAATGTACAACTAAGAAAAGAGCTATTAAAAACAGTCAGGTCGTGCTTAAAAGAAACATACAAGAAGAATAATAACCATGGATTGATGGTTGATAAAGCTCTACTGAAAGTTCTTTTAACAGATAGCTACTTTTTAAAAAAAGATGGAATAGATATACAGTTCGTACTAGATAGAGTCAATGATCAACTTAATTCTATTTTTGATGATGAAGGTTTTTGTAAAGAGCATTCGATCTCCTACCAGGAATATAACCTAGGTATTGCTTTGGAACTACTGGATGTAATGCACTTAGGTAGCTCTACACTTTACAATCGTGAATTAAATTCACTGATTGAGAGGGTAGAGAAGATAAAAAAAGCGTCAAAAAAATCTTTAGGTTTTTTGTTAAAGGATGATGGTAAATATATAACGATTGGCGATTCTTTTCCCGAGCCCAAGCCTCATATTCTCAAAAAAGCTTTTGGCGATGAAATTCCAAAAAAGGCGCTTTCGCCTGAGTCAAAAGAAGTTGGTGTATTTCACAACAAAACGCTTGGAGTATCAGTATTTCGCTCTAGTAAACTTCATTTTGTAATGAATGCAAGTTGGCATTCATACGTACACAAGCAAAATGATGATTTAGGAGTTTTTCTGCGAGTTAACGGAGAGGATGTTATAATTGATGGTGGTTATTCTGATATTATAAGCCTAGACGAAGTCGATACGCGTTCCGAGTACCTGCACTCTACAATCATTCCATTTGATATGCCATGGAAAAACAGAGCTCAATCTCACCAAGGTTTTTCTTGTTTAGGAGAGCCGGTTTTAGAATGTAAAAAAGTAACGTTATCCGGGGTTCACAATAGAGTTTTGGGATGCGAAATATCCCGACAGGTGGTTATAAATGAAATTGAGAAAACCATTAAATTTAAAGATGAGTTAGATCAAAATAAATTTTGTATACATAGATTTATAATCCCTAATAATTTTAAATTTACTATAGAAGGTAATAGTATTTTATTAAAGTCTGAAGTAAATAGTATAAGTATAGAGCCATCGTTTGACTCAGCTTTATCTAGAAATAATTATAACTCTTCCCCTAATTTAGAAATCGGTTGGCGTAGCTTACAAGGTGTAAATGGTGTTGTGGATAATTTGATGTGCGAACACTTAGTTTTAGAGTTTGTATCCCATGGTAAAGTAGAATTTTTAGTATCTTATGAATAGTATTTTACCTATTTCAGTATTTAATAGTTACTTAAATTAGCTTCAGGTTTTATTTATGTCAAATAAAAGTACTTTTGATACCGCTGAATACTGGGAGTCTCGTTATCAAAAAGGCAGAAATAGCGGGCCAGGATCCTACTCGAGACTTGCTAAATTTAAGTCCAGTTTCCTTAACTGCTTTCTTACTAAGCACTCTTTCAAGTCTGTCTTTGAACTTGGGTGTGGGGATGGTTCTCAGTTGGAAAAAATTGACTATCCGAGCTATGTTGGCTTTGATATAAGTAGGACCACCGTAGACAATTGTATTGAAAGATTTGAAGGTGATTGTCTTAAAGAGTTTTATCACTATGTTCCAAATACTTTTAATCCTTCATTTTTCGGTAATTTTGATTTAGGTGTGTCTCTTGATGTAATTTATCACTTATCAAACGATAAAGTTTACGACTTGTATCTTGAGCATCTTTTTAGCTTAGCGTCTAGATTCGTAATTATTTACAGTAATTCACAGACACTCTACATGCGTGGCGTCAATGAAGACGCCGAGTATGTGCGTTTTAGAAAGTTCGACGATGATATAAAACAGCGGTTTCCTGATTGGTCGCTCGTTCAAATAGAGCCTAACTTTTATCCCTTTAATCCATCGCTTCCTAACGATAGTTCTTTCGCTGATTTTTATATATATAAAAAAGGAGCTGAAGATTCTGAAAAAGTAAAAGAGTTAGATAATAGTGTTGCCGCTTTCACGCTTAAGAAGTTAGTTCAAAAACAGATGGTGAATGACGAACAAACTGATGTACTATTCAATGAGATAAAAAAACTATCTGATAGTATCAAAAGGTTAAGCACTAAGTCTGATGAAGAAAAGTTAATTGCTCGCTTAGAAGGCATTCAAAGCTCTTTAAATAATAGAATAGATAATGGCTTATCTAATTTATCTTCAGTGACATATGCAGCAGAATCAGATTTTTCTGTAAAAAACCCTTCAGGTTTTGATCCTGATTTGAGTTCACCTATTTCTTTAGACTTCAGTAATGAAGACCATTTAAAAGGTTAGTTCGAAATCTGAAAGTAATTTAAAATTTTAACGTTCTAATTCCTAACTTTTAAATTAGCGATTTTTTATTCATTCATTGTATAGTTTTGTCCTTATCCGCTATAGCTTTGTCTGAAATTCTTCAAAAAATAGCGGAGTTATCGGCCCCGACGTTGATTTCTATGGCCATATAAAATGTATTTAACCTGGAGCGCTTGCAGGCGGTGCGAGCTTTACATTTCATATGGCGCTTTCCACTCTTAGTCGTCAAAAAAGTATTGTTAACTATTGTATCAAACCGCACAAACATCGACTAATATAGTCGTTTTTATGTCGTCGTAAAAATAATTTATAACCTTGAAATGTCAGGTCAATTCGAAACTAATTCAAATAATAATGTTAACACCAAGCGATTTTGTCGTACTTTAATTACCACGCGATTCTGTCGTAGTCGCTAATTATCAAGGGAAATTGACGGTTATCTTTAACCGTGTTCTTTGAATGTTTTGTTTGCGCATTTGAGGAACGCTAAGGATGATTGTATTGAATTCCAAAGCTCAATTGACAGTTGATGTTATCGCGAAAGTGGCTGAGCGTAAAATTACGATAGCCAATGCCACTAAGCTCCTCAATAAATCC
>VMHT01023421.1_pt1 | contig 25795 bp, 31 predicted proteins | sample 4693611 | NCBI WGS metagenome assembly VMHT01 (sample SAMN12280063, study PRJNA550983) | marine metagenome | isolation source: seawater sampled from same location over 5 years 0.02-0.2 micron viral filtrate | place: USA: collected off the coast of southern California halfway between the port... ...
CTGTGTAAGTGGAGCGCCATAGTTCTAAAAAAATGAGAAGAAATTTAGGACAAAACAGACCTAAAAAAAACACAGAATACTCAATTATTTTTTTTATTAGGGGCAAGACTAATTAGAATAGAGAAAATCAATTTTGAAAATCTATTATGTATAATTTTTTGTGTGTCCCCCCACATAAAAATTGTGTATTTCTATTCTACGGCTCCCAATTTCTCAAACACCACAAAAACCACACCACATTTCAGCACAATTTAAATTCTGGCGCAAATATATATTTTATTTTAAAAAAAAAAAATAATAGATTTTACAAATTCAAAATTGATTGCTCTGTGTAAGTCTATTATCTCAAAAAAGAATATCCTATAAGTATTATGGCAATGTGTAATGACTCACCAAAATTTAATCCAAATAAAAATGACTATTATACCACTAAACAAATGTGGGAAAATATCAGTCATTTAATACCGAAGGATAAAATTATCTATGAAGCGTGTATGTTAAATTCTAAATCTAAATCTATTCAGTATTGGACTGAAATGGGTTATAAATGTATTGGTAATGATACTTGGGATTGTTTAACATATAAACCTATTAATTATGATATTATTATTACTAATCCTCCATTTGAAAATAAAATAAAAAAACAAATATTATCTCATTTTGTAAGACTTGATAAACCATTTATTTTAGTTATGAATGTTATGAATACATATTCTAAATATTTTAGAGAAATATTTGGTGATAATCTAAAACATTTACAAATGATTACACCACAAGGTAAAATTAAATTTGAAGTATTTAATGAAGAAACAGAACAAATGGAAAAATGTAAAGACCCAAGTTTTTATTGTGTATATGTATGTTATAAAATGAATATTTCACAAGAAGATTTATGGTTAAAATAAACTTAAAAAAAAAAAAATAAATTTTTAATGAATTACTAATAAAAATAAATTTTTAGATATTAATGAATAAAATTTTTTCAAAATTGATTTTTATTTTATTTCATTTATCTATCATTATGACGACTATTCAACAACTTCAAAATAAAAACCGTTCTCTTGAAAAAAGTAAAAAATTCGCTTGGGGAAAATATTATGGTGAAATTAATAATCAGTTAAACCAAAATACCACACAATATAATAGAATGAAAGAGTTTGTGGAAACTATCCCTACACATATTAAGGAAGAATATATTAATATGTTAGAAGAATTAAAAAAACAAATAGAATGTCCTATTTGTTTGGAAAATATTAATACTGATAATTTACAATTATCTAACTGCGGACATAAATATTGTAAATCTTGTTATGATAGAATACTAATAGATAGTAATAAATGTGCGATTTGTAAGAAAAAACTTAAATGGAATTAATGAATAAAAAAAAAAAATAAATTTTAATTAAATTACTAATTAAAAAAATTTTTTTTTAAAAATTAATAAAAAAAATTTAAAATTGATTTTTATTTTATAATATATAATTACTATTTAAAAACAAAAATATATATATATATATAATGAAAACAACAACCGAATATTTGAATGAAAATGATATTAACTGGGTCGCAGTATCCGTTGTTAATAAGAAACCAACTTATACTGATACATATAAGAATGTTTATGTAAAACAATTAATAGAAGATACTGAATGTTTAGAATTAATAGAAAAACAAATTGAGAAAAAATTAGAAGAACAAAAAATACTAATAGAAAAAAATAAGGATAATAAAGATTTTAAAATACCTACTCCTCCAAGTAATAGTTCTGTTATTGCTTCACAAGATTTTATGTTAAGTAATACTACACTAATAAAAAAATCTCAACAGATTTATATAGATGAAAAATTATATTCAAGAGGATTTATTATTGCTACTGATACAAGTAATATTATTCAGTTAGATATTGATATAGATACAAATGAAGATTATTCTAATCTTACTAATAAGGGAAAAAAATTATATCAACAATTAAAAAAAGAATATCCTTATTATGAGAGTATGAGTAAAAAAAATGGTCTTCATGTATTTATTATTGATAAGGAAGATAATAAACTAACTACTAAATTATCTAATTGTTTTAATAATAAAAAAGTTATTAGTGATTATGATAAATGGAAATCAAATGAAGAAGGTAAATATATAAATAAAGATTTTGGATTTATTGAGATTATGTGTGGAAAACCTATGTGGTGTGGTGAAGAAATAAAAAATATTAAGAAGAAAATTGGTGGAACAAAAGCGGTTGGTGTATTAAATACTATTTTTAAAAAAGATTTTATAGAGAGTAATAAGAAAAAAACTAAACAAGAAATTAAACATTTAGTAAGTTTAAATACTATTGAACCACCAAGTCCAATAAAAAATAATTTAAATAAAAATATAGATCATACTAATTATAATGAAATATGTGAATATTTAAATAATATTAAAAAAAATAATTTTGATAATTATTTAACATTTGTTAAAATTGTATTCTGTTTATGTAAGGATAGTCAAGATAGATATAAACAAATATTATTTGATATTGGTTCTAAATCTTCTAAATCTAAATCTAATTATAGTGAATGGTTTGATAAATTATATAGAGATGGTAAAATTAAATCTACATTTAAAACTCCTTATGCGATTATTACATTAAGTAAGGATAGTAATTTAAATAAACATTATGAAATCTATAATAAGTATAATACTAAATCACATATATCACAATATACACCAGAAGAATTAGCATGTATTTTCTATGAAAATAATGAAGATAATTTTATGGTAGTGAAGAGTGAATTGCCAGGAGAACCACCAGAGATTTATTATTATAATGATAGTGATTTTACTTGGAGTAATGAAGATAAAAATAAATTTAGAATTATTAAGAGAAATTTATATGTTGATTTAACTGAATATTTAAAAAATAAAAAACAATCATTAGAAAAAGATTTAGAAACTTCTAATGAATTAGATTGTGATATTATTGAAAAAAAATTAGAAATTGTTATTGAGAAAATTAATAAATTAGGTTCTACTGAAATTAGAACTCAAATCTGCGAATGTTTAGTTCAAAAAATTAATACAGAAAATCAAGTTGATTGTAAGTTTGATTCTAATGGTTTTATATTACCATTTAAGGATTGTGTATATGATCTAAAATTAAATACAATTAGAGAATATTATAAAACAGATTATATATTAACTAAAATACCTTATGAATATAGAGAACCGTGTGAAGATAATTATATTGAATTAAAAAATTTTCTATGGTCGTTATATCCTCATAAATTAGTTTTTACTAAAATAGATACTTCTACACCACAAGGTAAATTTAGAAATATTTATAGAAGAATTAAATTTAATAATTATGAAATTAAAAAAAATAAATGGTTTGGATTTGAAGTAAATGTAATAGAACGAGAAGATTATTGGGATGTTATTTATAGTTTAGCGACTGGACTATTTGGAAAAACATATCCTTCTATTCATATATTTAATGGAGAAGGTTGTAATGGTAAATCTGTTATTTGTGATTTATTAAAAAATATTTTAGGACTAAATAAATTTTATGTATCTATGAAGGGTAATAATTTATGTGAAGATTTTGATGTGAATGGTCCTTCTCCCCATTGGGCAAATATAGATAATAAACGATTAGTATGTTTTCAAGAACCAAATGAAAATAAGGAGTTATGTGTAGCGACATTAAAATATATTACAGAGAGTAGTATAGAAGCGAGAAAATTATTTTCTAATAAAACTTCTGTAAATGTAGTAGCGACTTATATATTATGTTGTAATGTTAGACCAGAGGTCGATGGTTCTTCTAATAACGCATTAGAACGAAGAATTAAGGATATTCTATGGCCTCATCAGTTTTGTAATACAAAAGAAGAGTTCATTAAGGGAACACAAATTAAATATAAAAATAATAGAATTAAAAAAATAAAATTTAAATTTATGGGAGTTAAGAATACTAAATATGCGGAACAAGAATTTCAAGAAGAAGCGAAATATTCATTACTTAAATATTTATTAGGATTTATTAAGGGATTTGAAAAAAAATATAAAAAACCTATTTATGATTATGATTGGAAATATAGTAAATATGTTGAAGAACGAAGTAAGGAATATTTATGTAGTGGTGATAGAATTACTGAATTTTTAGATAATAATTTATTACCGAATGGAGATAAAAAATGTTATGTTAAATTAAGTGATTTATATAGAACATTTACAGAACGAAGTGAATTTTATAAAAATGCTAAATTAAGTGTTAAGGATAAATATACTAAAAATAAATTCTTTCATTTAATAAGTGAATCTAAAAAATATTATAGTTATTATAGAGATAGTAAGGAAGTTAGAGTAAATGGAGAACGACAAAATATAGGTAAGGTATTAGTTAATCATACAATAAAAACAGATGAAGAAATTAAAAATGAAAATGACCCAAAAATGAAATTTCAAATGGATAGTGATAATGATTGTATTAGTAGTGAAGATGAAGGTTTAGATAGTGATAGTGATATTGAAAATAATATTGAACTAATTACCGATAGTGATAGTGATACATATAGTAAAATTATGATAAATCCTCAAACTAATAAAAAATGTAGATGGTGTGATAAACAAAAAAAAATGGTGGATATTGATAGTGATATTGATAGTGATAGTGATTAAGTTTTATATTACAAATAAATATATATTATAAATTATGAATTCTTTTTTTAATTGGAGAAAAAATGACGATTGGGAAACACCGCCAGAATATTGGGAACAAATAGTAGATTTAATACCTAATGATCTAACTATTAATGATCCATTCTATATGAATGGTAATGCTAAAAGGCATTGGAAAAAATTAGGTAAGAAAATAATACATGAAAAGAAAGATTTTTATTCAATAGGTCAAAATAATAAAAAAGAAATATATGTAAGTAATCCTCCACATCATAAATTTAATTTTTTATTAGAACATTTATTCTATTTAGATAAACCATTTATTATGTTAGTCCCTATAAATAAATTGGCGAATAAAAAAAATCAAAAATTATTTATTGATAAAAAAAATATTCAAATTATACCTTCACCTATTTATATTGGTTTTATTGATAGTCAAGGTAATAAAACGAGAGGTTGTCCTCAATATTATTGTTATTTATGTTATAAACTTAATTTACCAAATGATATATTTTTTATGAAAAAAAAATAAAATATTTATTTTTGCCAGAATTTAGATTTACTCCAAATCCGCTGTGGTTTTTGTGGTTTGTAAATACCAATCCTCTACTGCTGTTTCATACGCTTTTTTGGCTTCTACAATTGTATCATAAACACCTACCCAATTTTTTTTACCATCTCTAAATAGATTTACATTATATCGTTTCTTATTATGACTATAAGTTATACCTCTACCTAATGGATTATTACTATCCTTATTTATAGAGTTCATTTGATAAGAACACCACCTTAAATTATCTAATTCATTATTCTTTTTATTTCTATCAATATGATCTACACAAGGTAAATTTTTTGGATTATCTATGAATGTTTTAGCAATTAATCTGTGCTTACTCAAATTTCTTTTTGTTTTTAATTCACTATTTCTTAATGTATAATATTTATATCCAAATCTATTAATCCATTCACTCATGATGTGATTAGTTGTGTTATTAATAATAACACCACTTTTAGTTATAGAATATTTTTCATAGGGAGATTGAAGTTCGTAGAAGTCCATATATATATATATTATATATTATTTTTTTAAATAGTAGAATATACAAATAAAAAAATATACAAATAAAAAAAATATAATAACTTATATAAAAATAAACTATTTAAAAAATAAAATATAATATAATATAAGATAATCTCCTATGAAGAAGTATATTTGGACTTATAAAACTAACGATTGTGAATTGGTGGAAAATAATGTTGATAATTTATGTGATAAAATTAATAATGTAGAAGAATCACAAATTAATAAATGGCAAATATTTAATTACTTACAAAAAAAAGTTAAACACCCAAATCCATTAGTATTAAATATTACTCGTATTCAAATTTAAAGAACTATTCTTTCAAGTTTCATTAACGCTTCATATTTTTTTGCTTTTAATCCTATATTATGTTTATCAGTTGTTATATGTTTTCTTAAACCACCCAACGATATTTTACTCCCACAACTACAAGTAAATTTTTTATTTATTATACCTATCTCTGTATTCTGTTTTACTAACTCTTCAATCTCATTTAATTTTTCACATAGAGAAACTGGAACTTCAACTTCTTTTATTTTATTTGTTATATCCATTATATTATATACTTATTTTTTTTTTTTTAAATGATTTACTACAATTAAAAAAAAATATTTTTTTTATTTTTTTTTAATTTATCACCATTACCGAATAAATAAAATATTTACTACTAATTAAAAAATAAATAAATTTTAAAATTGATTTTTATTTTATTATTTATTATTACTATTTAAAAACAAAAATATATTATATATTATAATGACTTCGTATCGTCAAAAAACTCAACCAACATCGCTTCAAATGATTACATTTTCAATTAATAATAATCCCAATATCAAGACCCCCAAATATAGAAGAGTTGTTTATGTAATGGAACAATATATAAATGATTTGAATAATAGATTAACAGAAATTTTGGGAATTGAATGTAGAGGAAACCAAAAAGAAAGAGGAGTTCAAACAGATTTTATAGAAGATATTACTAATAAAAATCTTATGAATGATTTACCAGAATTTTCACAACATAATCCATTATATAATTTTGATTGTTATATAGATACTGATTGTGAAGAAGATATTAAAAAATTTCAAGAATGTTTTGAAATAAAAGAAGAAGATTTATATACAAAAAAAGAAAAAAATGTTGTAAAAACATTTTATTATATGAATCATAAACCTCCAAAATATAATGATAAAAAATTATATGATAATGATGTAAATAATAGAGATAGTCCAATTTATCCTATTTATGTAATTAGTTATGGAAGATGGAAAAGTCGTCCTCCAACTTCTAAATGTTTATGTGATATGAAACAACAACATTATTTAGTTGTAGAAAATAGTGAATATGATTTATATTTACGATTTGTAAATACTTATACTACAATTTTAGTTATGAGTAATAAATATGAAGATATTAAATATGGTAGAAATGGTGAAGAACCAGTAATGAGTTCTACTTGTGTTAGAAATTATGTATGGGAACATTCACGAAGTAATGGTGATAAAAGATATTGGATATTAGATGATAATATTAAAAGATTTGTTCGTTGGAATAGAATGAATCATATTGATTGTGTTAGTCCAATTTGTTTTAGAGTTTGTGAAATTATGACTGATAAATTAAATAATTGTTTTATGAGTGGATTATCATATAAATCTATGTGTCCTCAAATATCCACTAATCATACACCATTTATTAAAAATACTCATGTTTATTCTTGTATATTACTATCTAATGAACCACATGAAGAATGTTATTGGAGAGGAAGATATAACGAAGATGCTGATTTAAGTATTAGACTATTAAAAAGTGGAACTGCTACAATTAAATTAAATATGTTCTTATGTGATAAAGCGGAAACTGGTTCTTGTAAGGGAGGAAATGAAAAAATATATTCAAATGGTTTAGTTAGTTCTATGAAAGAAGGAATGAAATTAAAATATGATTTTATTAAAAATTTACATCCATTATATATTGGTATAAGAGGTCTTATACGAAATACAATACATCATGATATTAAATTACTTGGAGAACTTGGTGGAGAAAATTTAAAAAATAATATATTTGAAGTTTCAAATCCAATTGAAGATTTTGAATTATCTAATAATGAAATGGGTTTAATTTTAAACTAAATATATATATTACTATTTAGAAACAAAAATATAATATATATATATAATGGACGAGATATTAAGAACTGGTTGTGCGGAAAATATTAAAAATAGTAGTTTTAAAAATTATAAAAGTATTTCAATTAAATTATTTAATATAATTAATAAAAAAAATAATTATAATGAAAATATGAATGAAGAAGAAATAATGATAGGTTTTGGTAAATTAGTAAATAAATTTTTTTCATTACAAGAATATTTAGAAGATGAAAAAAATAATTTTAAAACTTCTACAAAAAAAAATTATATAAATAATTTATTAAATATTATTTTAAAAATAAATAATATTGATAATTATTGTTTAAAAAAAAAGAAAAAATTAGAAGAAATAAAACTCGCTATTAAAAATTATTGGATCAAATTAAGAAAAGATATTGATATTATTAATCTCGCAAAAAAACAACAAAACGAAATAGAAAAAACTGAATTAACAACAGAAGAAAAAAAAGAAATAGATGAATATAATGAATCATATGGAGTTGAACCTCAATATGATATAGAAAATGAAACAACAATTAGTAGTGAAGAAGTAGTAGATAATGATATAAAATTATTTCAACTAAATAATGAAATACATAATCTATTCTTACAAGACGCATTATTAAAAGAAGAAATGAATTGTATAAATAATAAAAGAGAAATAATAAAAAATACAATTCAAGAATTAATGGATAAAAAAGAAGAATTATAAAACCACTAAAACCACATTAGATTTTTGATAAATTATAATTCTGGCTAAAATATATATTTCTTTTTTTTTTTTTATTCAGCAAATATTATATCGTGTTCTAAATTGATTTTATAACAAAATACACAACTATCAAATGTAGGAGATGATTTACCATTATCTAATTCTCCATCACGATTACATTTTGTATATTTAGGTCTGCCATTTAATATAATAATTTGTATATTTGATTTATTAAATATTCTAAAATATTTATAACATATTGAACTGATTGGTAATATTAACATGAATGGTGTATCATCTTCATATAATTTTTTTAATATTTTTTGTTTAATTGAAAATGGTGGATTATCACATATTATACCATCTGTAATTTTATAACTAAAAAAATCTTTATCTTCATAAATAATTTCATTATCAATATATTTTTTTAATAATTCATTACATTTTGAATATGGAGAATAAAAAGGCATATATATTTTTTTATCTGTTGGGATATATTTTGATATTTGTTTAAATGTTTCTTCTTTTGTAAAAAAATCATCATATTTATTTGGTTGATAATCTTTATATGTTGCCATATATATTATCTCTATTTTTTTTTTAAATGTGATTTATCTATTTTGTATGCCTTTGATTTTGGATTAACAGAAGCATAAACTCTTGCCATTGCCCATTGCTCTGCTGATTTAACTTGTGGCCTTACTGATTGAGGATTTGTTTTATATGCCCCAACGCCTTTATTATATATTGTTTGTAAGCCAGATTTTTTATAACCAGTTAATTTACTAATACTATCTAATGAATGTGATTTTTCTTTTTTAAATCCATGTTTCTTATTGAACTGCTCTTTGTATGTAGTCATATATTATTATTTATATTTTTTTTTTTCAGTCATTTTTAATATTCTTAATTGACTATCAGCATTTTTTTTAGTCATAGCATTTTTACTATGTAATTTACCAGTAGCAGTATTTTTATTTTTGTATCCTCCTTTGACTTTGATTTGTTTGTAAGGCATATATTATATAAAATAAAAAAAAAATAAAATATTTATTTTTGCCAGAATTATAATTTGTTTAAAATCTAATGTGGTTTTAGTGGTGAATCAACACTCCCATAAAAATTTACGAGAATAATAATTAGCACTTTCTTTATTATCTTTTGTTAATTTACCTTTTTTATCTCTTATACCAGCACTACGAGCACAATAACTTTTTCTTCTATCTTCATCTCTGTGCTGTGTAAAATCTTTATATAATTCGTGGCCGAAATGAATAATTTTACCACTTGGAGTTTTTACTTTAAATTTTTTATTTTTTCTTTCACTTTTTTCAGGCACACCAGTTCTCATATATTAATATAAAATATTATTTTTATGCCAAACTTTCTTTAAAGGCTTTAAATGATGTAGCATTAATTAATTTATCAACAATAGATTTATATGTTGTTAATTCTGTTTCTAATGTAGATACTTTTTCTTTTAATTCTGTATTTTCTTTATCTAATTCTTTGAAACCTTCGGCATATAAACCAGCAATTTTTTCATATCGCAACGCCCATTTATCAGTAGCACTATCATAATCGCCTATTTCTGGGAAAACTTCATTTACTTCTTGTGCTATAAAACCAGTTTGTCTTGTTGCTTCTGGCGGTCTATCATTCCATTCAAAATAAACACCTCTCAATTGTCTTATTATATCCATAGCGTTAGTTATTGTTTCTACATCTTTTTTCAATCTACCATCACTGCCACCATTTAAACCATATCTGTTAAAGTAGGCTGCGTAGTAAGCACCACTTCGGTCTCCACTAACCATACTATCATTATCAACTGATATATAAAGATTAACATATTGAGTTGCTATACACGGAAAATTATTATTAACATAAGAACCATTTAAATAACTTGTAAAACCAATTGCTCTTCCGCCATTAGGATTAAAATGAGAACTAATATTAGCACAAAAATATTCTAAATACAAATATATCCCGTCTGTTGCCCTATTTGCCCCACTTGAAGCAGTCCCTCCATTATTTTTAATTAACATACTTGTAGTATTACCATTTTGTCGTAAGTAAAAATGGTCGTCGCATTTTAAATACATATCACCAGCGTCGTGCCCGAACATAGTATAACCAGAAGCATTTTGTTGAACCAAATTTGCCCCATTTTGATTCTTCATTTCGTCGCAAAATATAAGGTCTGCTTCCATATCTCCATTTACATATAATCTTCTATCGTCTGGATTAGTAGTGTATCCAATTGCTACTCTTTGAGTTGAAGTGGTAGGATAAATGACTTCTTGTGATTGACCCCCATAAGTGTAAGTAAAAACAGACCATTTAGTTCCCCCAGTAAAAGTGCCCCAACTTGGTTTGCCACTTGCTACTGATAATAATTGACCCGTTGTGCCTATTGGTAATTTGGATAATGTATTAGAAGTATCACAATATAAAATATCTCCAACTGTGTATGTATTAAAATTCGTGCCTCCATTTGCTACTGGGACAATACCAGTTAAACTAATAGTAGTGCCAGTTATATCAATATTACCAGTGCCAGTATAAGTTGTATCTGTTTCAGCACTCCAAACTGGTAAGCCACCAGAAACTTTTAATACTTGCCCAGTTGAACCTATATTTAATTTTGTTAAAGTATTAGCAACGAGAGAATAAATCATATCGCCCGCATTACAACCAGTAAAACCCGTGCCACCTTTATTTACTGGTATAGTTGTTAATTCAAATGTAGTGCCACCAGTTAAAACAATTGGAGAAGTAGCACCATACATAGTTCTCCATTCTGGCAATGTGCCAGTGCCATTCATCCTTAAAATATCACCACCAGATCCATGTGGCAATTTTGCTAATACATTATCAGCAGAAGCATATAATAAATCTCCTTCCGTATAACTCGTAAGCCCCGTGCCACCTTTATTATATGGGACAGTTCCTAATGTTAAATTATTACTACTTACTGCTAATGGAGAACTAACACTTTGTATAAAATCAGATGGTATATCACTTGTTAAAGCAACTGTCCCATTTGTTGCTGGTAGAGTAATAGTAAAATCGCCACTTAATGAAGATTGCCCTATTAGATTTATTCTATGATTACCATTAGCAGTTGTCTCTCTAAACATTATAGAACTATTATTTAACATATCTACATTTGTATCTACATAAAAAGTATCACCTTTCCATTTACCTTGTGTGTTATATAATTCACCACTATCATTTAATCTAATAGAAGATTGAATACTAAAAGGTGAAGCATTATAATTATTGAATAATATTTCATTCGTAGTAATTAATTTAATATAAGCAGTAGCAATAAATATTAAGCCTATTGTGCCAACTCCTATGTTTTGGCCTAATGGATATTCCGCATTACTTCCATGTAATGCTTTGCCCTTAAAGTCCATAAAACCTTGTGTGCCCCATTCCACATTCATATTATTAGCATTAAGTTTCAATAATAATGTCCCATCTTTTTCTTTTATAGTAAAGGCATTATTTGTTGTATCGTGGGCTAATACAAATCCATCTGTATCTACTGGGCTATTATCAAATACTATATCACTATTAGGCGGTATTGATACTCTATCAGTGCTTACCGCTGGTTGTATATAACCAACTGTGCCCAGACCTCCTTGTGTCCTCGTCCAATTACTTCCGTCTTCGTCAGCATATTCCAAAGCAGTGCCTCCACTATTTACTTTTATAATTTTACCAGCAGTTCCCATAGAAGAAAGACCTTTTAATGATATAACATCACCATTCCTTTCTAATGGTAATGATACTGTTATACTTTCTGTTGTGTCGTCCGCCCAAATTAAAGCATTATTAGAACTATTTATTTTCAATATTTTATTTGCTCCACCAAAAGAAGATATACCTTTTAATGATATATTAACTGGTTGATTAGCACTTGTTTGTGCTACTACTACTGGTAAGGTGCCTTCAAAAACATCAATAGTATTTACATATACATTAGTAGTGGTGTTGCCTGATAGACCATTTAAACTTCTTGTTGATGACGACATTTATATTTAATTAAAATATTTTTTTTTCAAAATTATTTTCTAATATATAATTAAAATGCCACCGAAGAAAAAGGCGGAGAATACCGAAAATATTGTTGAAGAAGTGCCAGTTGTGCCAGAAGAAACAAATGAAACCATGGAGGCACCTAAACCAAAAAGAAAATTAAGTGAGGCTCAAAAAAAAAATTTTGATAAATTACAAGCGGCTAATAAAATAAGATATGAGGCAAGGAGAAAGGCAAAAGAAGAAATAGGAGAACCAGTTAAAGATAAAACTGTAAATGTTAATGATGAAATATTAAATGATAAAGAAGCATTTATACAAAAAGAAATAACTAAAAAAAAGACACAAGTAAGAAAAGTAAAAAAACAAATAGAAGAAGTAGAATCAGATGAAGAAGCAGAAGTTCAAGTTGTAAAAAAAACAAGAAAAAAAAAGAAACCTCGTATCATAGTAGAAGATGATAGTAGTGATAGTGAGCAAGAAATAGTTATTAGTAGAAGAAGAAGAAATAAGAAACCAGTTGTGGCCGCTTCTGTTCCTATTGATATTCCTACTAATCATAATGATACACCAACAGAAAAACAATCACAATCAGTAAAAGAAGAAACAGGCCCAATAGAAAAAGAAAAGAAAGAAAAGAAACCACTACCAGAATTAAAAGAATATACACATTTACAAATTCTAAAAGGTTTAGGGTTATAGACCATAAAATCTAAAAACCACTAAAACCACACGGCTTTTCAGCCCAACCATAATTCTGGCAAAAATATATATTTTATTTTTTTTTTACTTTTTTTGTTGAAACTTTAAAATGAAAATAAAAAAAAGGGGTAAAAAGAATGTGGTTTTTGTGGTGTTTTTATATTAAGAAATTTACTTATATATAATAAATAAATATAACTAACGCGCGGACTTTTTTTTATTTTTCTCTAAAAAAAAAAAAGAAATATATATTTATGCCAGAATTATAATTCTCGGCAAAAGTAATGTGGTTTTTGTGGGATTTTAATAAAAATATTTTCTATAAGCAAAAAAATCATAAATAGGATAAATTACATTATCTAAAATATAATTTATAGAATTATTAATTGTTTCTCTCATTATAATATTAAAAATAAAAAAAAATTTTATAAAATAATTAAGGTTTGTATAAACCAAATGTAATGCCTTTCATGAGGCCACTAAATAAATTACCACGATATTTTTTATCATTAATTAGTTTATTACCTATTTTGCCTTCTATTGGAGCCATTCCTTTTATTTTATCTTTTTCATTACTTCTACGGCTTGTAGGTTTTTCTGGTTTGACTGGTGAGATTTTTTTTTTGTTATTATTTTTTTTTTTCATATAATATATAAAATATTATTTTTATTATTTTATTTTTTTATAACATTCTTTTTTAGTAAAAACATTAAAAATACCAATTTCTTCATGAAAACAACAATCAAACATCGCTATTTTTCTTTTTTTATCTTTATTTACTTTTTCAATAAAATCATCGCTATTTTCTAATTTATATAATACTACACCATTTTCATATAATTCTTTATAAGGTTGATATAACATATTAATTTCATCTTCATGGAGATTCAATTGTTTAATCGGCATTAATTCCATAGGCATTTAGGTTTTATATTAAAAAAAAAAAAAATCAATTTTAAAAAAAAAAACGATAAATAATTAAATTATAAATATACTTTGTTTTTAATATTAAATTTACTTTTAAAACCATTAAATATTTCACTATTTCTTGTATCAACGAAAATGAAATTATAAGGTTTAGTAAATACTCTATATAATATTTCATTAAATATAGGCCGTTCAGTAGAGAAGAATTCTTCATATAAGGTTATTAATTCACTCTTGGTATTACGGCAATCAAAAATGGCAAGGTGTGTGAGTTGGTGCCGAATGTAAGGGGGCAACTGTGTAAGTTTCTGCGCCGCTATAATAACACTAACGGCTCCACTTTCAATCTGTTCGCCCGTTTCTTCGTCCATGATAGGTCTTCCTATATGTCTGCCATTATTCATTAATTTTTTAAGAATAATAGTTTCTTCACCTGCCTTTTTGATCTCACTACCAATATCATCTAAAATTATTAATGTTCTACCTTCCATCCCATCTTCACTTTGTATGCGGTCAAAAATAGTATTTAAATCTTTAACACTTGTATAAAATCTATCTTCTGGTAGTTTAGGTTTATTAGTTTGACTATGAACTGATGGAGATACAATAAATACATTACTGAATTTTCTATTGTAAATTCTCCTTTTGCCTGTGGATTGAGTTAATGCTTGTATAAGGTTGCTCTTACCACTACCACTTTTGCCTATACAGGCCATTCTAAATATGGATTTGGGTAATGGATAAGGCACACCTTCAATCTCATCATCACAGGCATATTTAAACACTTGGGGTTCTACTGCGTCCTTGATAGCCACTTCTTCTATTTTGTCGGCATTAATTGATGGGTCTTTCTCCATTCTATATTATTATCAAATATTTTTTATAATTTTATTTATCTATTATTATATTAGAAAAAAAAAATATATTAAAAACATAATTAAAACCATGAGGCAATAGATTTACCAATACTTTTAATGCCACTTGCTACTGCTTGGCCTGCTTTAAGTTCTAATGATTCTATACCACCTTCAATATCTCCTACATCCTTTGCCACACCTTTAAAACCTTGTTCTTTTATTGCGGCTCCTAAACCTAAACCAGTTCCAATTAAACCACCTATGGCCGCTCCTTCTGGCCCTAATACTGCTCCATATTCAGTTCCTAATAATGCGTCTGCCGCTACTGCTGTTCCTATTGTTGCTAATGCTCCAACACCACCACCAACGCCACCACCAACTACATCTGCTGCCAATTTTTGTGTGCCTTTTTTAGCCCCTGCCATTTTTGCTAATTTACCAGCCCCTTCACTCGCATAATCACCTGCCACATAACCAGCAGCCCCACCAACTAATTCTGGTAATATTGCTACATCTTCGGGGTTGCCTACAATACCAGCGGCCACAGTGCCTCTTGTTAAACCTCCTAAACCTTTTGTTGTTAATGCTTGTGCTACACCAGTAGCGGCTCCTTTTGAAACATCCATAGTAGCCCTTCCACCAGCAGTTTTTTCAAAATCTTTCTCGCCCGGGATTAAATTAGCCAAGCCTTGAACTCCCAAACCAATACCATAACCAATAGCAAGATTAGTAGCATTAGCACTTCTCCAACTTCTACCAACACTATCTACTGGTGCGTGTTCTACTGCGGCCGAACTAATATCATCTAAATCTTGTAGTGCTTTAAAATGGTTTTGTTCTGCTTCTGTTAATTTATTTGCCAATTCTTCATCACTGGCACCATTTGGGCTAAATTCTTTTATTTCATCACTACTTAAATTATAGGCACTTGGTTTAGAAGTTATACCTCTCATTAAAGCCGCTTCTGCGTCGCTTGGTGCCCTTAATTTTGGATCACTAAACTCGGCATCTATTCTTGAAGTAAAACCTTCATCCAATTCTTCCCTTCCTCTATCTAATTGGTCTTCTGTTGGTTGTTGAATAAGAATACCTTGCTCTCGGTCTTCAAAGCCGGGCATAATTTTTTTTTTAGGTTGTTTTGGTGGTTCTGTATGTGGTGTAGGTTCTTCACTACCTTCTCTTATTTGATTAATATATTTTGCTTCTCCATCTGTAAATCTACCACCAACTTTATACCAACCTTCCGTATAACTTGATTTTTCACCAAATCTTAAACCTTTTAATCTTGGGCCTTCTGGTGTAGATTGTGTGTCGCCAGGGTTATATTTTAACATATAATCACTAAAACTTTCACCATTTTTAATACTCTCTCTCATATCACCTAACATCATTCTTTCTCCTTGTGTATCTGCCGCTACTTTTTGTGCCTTATGGGCTTTTGTTATTTCTGCTTCTGTATCTTTTCTTGGGCCTTGTCTTGTAAAATTATCTAATCTATGTGCGTCATAAACATTTTTTAATGGTATATTAGAATTATAATCTCCATGAGGTAAAATTGCTTTTACTTTCCATGATTCACTATTAGGACTTGAAAATGCTAAACCCATAGTAGTTGGATCTTCTGTTGTGCGAATAATAGTATGGTCGGCAGTTGTTGAATGAGAATTGGCTATTGCGTTAGGCCCTATTAGAGGATTAAATGTTGTAGTTGGTATATTATATTTATTACCAAAATGTAATGCCATACCACCACCACGACTATATCCTCCTAAATGATCTATTGAACCATATTTACTTAATGCTCTTTGTAATTGTTGTTCTGCCACCGTCATTTGTTTTGGTTTGCCAGATAATTCACGAAAACCAGGCACTCCACTTTCAGTGCCAGATACAATTGCCGCATCTGTTATTAAATCTTGATAGTTAGGTTTATTTGTTAAAGCAGTGCCTCTATAATGTATTTCTACATCTCCATTAGGCCGTTTAACAACTAAACCACTTGAATCACTTAATTCAGTATCAATCTCACCTAAATTATTTTCATCCATATAATCTTGTGCCGCTCTAAATTCATCATCGTTTAAATGGGCTATTTTACCTGCCTTTGATAATTTGGCCATATCAATTTCTTCTTGTGTTAGGCCTTCTGTATTTGGTATTATTGCCTTATGAATTGCTATACCAGTAATAATTTCATTTTTTTTTCTTCTATCTTCTGGTGTCTTCGGCAGGCCACCTTTAACTCTATCATATGCTTTACTTAATTCATCTGTATCAATACCAGTTTGATTTTTAACGGCGTCATGAAAATCTTTTTTTGCTTTTTCTGTTGCCGCATCTACTACTTCTTTCTTATCAGGCATACTTGGCAATCTTGGTATATCTCCACCTAATTCCTTTATTCTTTCTATATTGGCCGCTTCTCTTAACTTGTGGCGCCTTACATATTCTTCATAAGGTAATCGGCCTCTATATTCTGCCCTTGAAAGCATATTATATTATTATAATTTATTTTTTTTTTGTTTTATTTATTATATATGAGTAATTTGGCCGATTATTTAATGGGTTTTAATGTTAATAAGAAAAGACTTAAAAAAGGTAAGAAACTTAAAAGACCTAAAAGAGTTAGGTGGGGGCAAAGAATGGGTAAAGCGGCAACAGAGAGTAATAGAAGAAAAGATAGTAATATAGAAAAACTATTATTAACATTAGTAGCAAGGTCAGGGCCTCCTAATTCAATTGAAATAGCAAGAGCAAAACAAATAGAAGAAGATTACCAAATGGCACAAAATATAGATCAAAAACAAAGAATAGAAGAAAGTAAAAAAGGTAAGAAGGTAGATGAAGAAGAAGAAGAAAAAGAACCATTACAACGCCCAGTTAGTATAACTGAATCACCAATATCTTCTGTGGCACGACCTCAAAGATTTCAAGCATATCAACAAACATACGAAAGTATAGAAGAAGAGTATAATGAATTAATAAATAGTATGACCGAAGATATGGGAGGGGCAAGGTCAGTAATTAGAAGTGAGGCTATGAGTGATTTTATAGCAAAGAAAGAACAATTAAACGGTAATAGAAATGTTTTAAGAAAAGAGTTATTAGATGATATTAAAAACAATCCAAGTGAAGTATGGGAGTGGCGTGGTTTTATAGAACAGAGTGAAGTTGAAACAGAGAAGTTATTAGAATTAGATAATAAGGCAAGTCAAATATTATACGACCAAGCAACTCGTAATTTAGAAGAAAAAGAAGAACTATCAGCAAGACAAGTAGAACAAGCAAAAGAGAACCAAAAGGCAATGGCAGAACAATTAAATATAAATATAGAATTAAGAGAAAAAGAAGAAATGTTTAGAAAAGAATTAGAAAAGGCTAATGAAAAATTAGGAGCACAAAAAGTTCAATTAATACAAGAAGCAACACAAAGAGAAATAGCAGTAGAAGAGTTAGATAGAACACAAAAATTTTTAAGTGAAACTATTGGTTCAACATTTAATAGAGGTGAAGAAAAATTAAGAAAATATTTGGCAGGTGAGATTACTGGTAATTCAAATGAATTCAAAGTTGGTTTAGGCCAAACTGGTTTAGATACTGAATGGGATAGATTAATAGCACGACCTATGCCAACAGACGATAAAAAGAGATCACTTAAAAGACAATTAGATAAAAAAATAGAAACACAAAAAGAATTTTTACCAAAAAAAATAGAATCATTTATTTCAGCATTACCGCCAGGCTCAGTTATGCTTCAAAGAGATAGTAGTTTAGAAGACTTATCACCAAGTGCCAGTCGTAGTCCTCCAAGAATAGATGTAGTAAGTGTTGAAACAGCAAAAGATATATAAAAAAAAATATTTTATATAGTATATGTATGATTTTAATGATATAATGAAAAATTATATGAAAAAAGAAGAAGAAGTAAATACTATGGAGAAGAAACATAAAAAGAAAAAACTTAATCCAAAAAAAATGGAGAAAAAGTTTCCTCATTATGCCGTATTTGGTAGGGCATATTTTGATATGGTAAAATAATATTTAAAAAAAAAATGTTGTATATATATAAGATGGATTGTGGGCTTAGTATGATTGAAGAAGAAGTTGAAGATATTATTAGTGAAATAAAAAATTCTAAATTATCTAAAAGAGAACAAATAAGAAAATACATGGATTATTTATTAAATGATTGTAATTATAGATTGCCTGATATGTTTTTAGAATTTATATCAAGAGATAAATTAGATTATAAATATACAGAAGAAGAAATAAAAAAAATGAGAGGAGATTTTCATAGAAAACAAGAAGAAATAGAAGACCAAAATAGAATGGCAGATATAAAAGAAATGGCCGAAGAAAATAATAAAGTTGTAATAGAAGAAATAAAAAATGAAATAATATAATATATGGCAAAAAAAAGAGCATTAAAAAAAGAAGAGATTGAATTATTTAAAACACATTCAAAACATCATTCAACTAAACATATAAATTTTATGAAAAAATTTATAAGAGATGGTAAAGGTTGTTTTAGTCAAGCACATAAGGCCGCTAATAAGGCGGTTGGTAAATAATTAATTGTTTTGGTATTTCTATTTTTTTTTCTTCTTCAAATATAATTTCATTTTTATTTTTTTCTTCATTTTTTATTTTTTTCTTCTCATCATTTTTTAACTGTAATCTCATTTTATCAATCAAGGATTTTTTTTTTTTCATATATAATAATACTACAAAAAAATATTGTAATAAAGTATATGTTTCATTTAGCAGGGCAACCCAATCATTTAAGTCCAGTTGATATATTATTAAGAAATATGGAGAGGCAACAAATACAATCAGCAATAGATACACAATACGCACAACTGGCCTCACAAATGAAAGAAGAGGCAATAGAATCTATAACTAAAAAAAATAATACATTAAGAAAACCACCACCAACATTAAAACAATTAGTTAATCAAGGATTAGCAACAATAGAAAAACCTAATAACAAAGTGCCAGTAAAAGTATCTAATGATAAAGGTAGAAAAAAATTAAAAGATGAATTAACCAGTAGTGAATATTTTAAATTATCACCAACAGAACAAATTAATTATGATAGAAAAATGGCAACTGAATATGACCGTAAAGGTTTAGGGCCTTATCGTAGTTTAAGTTTTACAAGACAAAAACCTATAAATAAAAAAAAACCAATAATAAGAAATACAACTAAAACTAATTTTTTTAAATCGGCATATTAAAATATAATAATATAGTAATAAATATGGATAAAACAAGGGGAGATATTTTTATTACCATTCGTAGTAGAGATTTAGTATCTACTGCCTTAGACGATAATAATAATGCTGGTAGATTTAATTTATTTTCTAATATACTTGCCGAAGATAATGAAATATTAACAGTAGAATTAGTAAGTGCTACAATACCAAATAGTTTTTATAATTTATCAAATAATAATACTAATAATAAAATAAAATTTAAAGAAGGAGCAAATGCCTATGTAGAATTAACAATACCAAGTGGGAGTTATAATATATTAGAATTAGGTGCTGAATTAAAAACATTATTAGAAGCCCAATCTACAACATGGGGTAATAATTTTACATACACATTTACCTATGAAGAAATAAATAATTTATTAACTATAACTAATAGTGGCAATGATGCGACATTTGATTTTACAAGTGATAATACCTGCCGTAGGTTTTTGGGTTTTACCAGTTCAATACAAACTATTAATAGTAGTGATGGGATTACGAGTAATAGGGCCGTAGATATAACAGATACAAGAAATAGTATTTTTATAAGATTACCAAATTTAAATAATAATAAAGTAATAGAATCTAATAATGGTAAATTTAGTAATGTAATAGCACAAGTCCCAGTTGAATTAAGTAGAAATACATTTTTTACATTTGAACCACCACAAAGTTTTAAATGTGAATTATCACAAAAACAAATAAATAGTATAGATATATTAATCACATATCAAGATGAAACTAATAATGTTAATTTTGAAAGAGCAGATTGGGAGATAAATTTATTAATAAGTTTTTTTAGAGCACCACAACAAGTTATATTACAAAGACAAAATGACGAAGAAACTACAAGAAGAATGTTAAGAACAGTTGATACTAATTTAACTAATAGAGAAAAAAATAAAAAAGATACAGAAGAATTAAAATCATATTTTCAACAAAAAATGGCAGACTTAAAAATAAAATAATAAATATAATAATGAAGAAAAAAAAAAGTTTATATAAATACATAAAAAAAGAAATGAAAGAATTAAATACTATGTTAGATGAAATAGATAAATTAGATGATGATTTATTTAAACATATAGCATTAAGACAAACAAGAACAGAATATTTTAATATACATATAAAACCATTAATGTTAATTTATCAAGCCTCAAAAAATTCAAAAAATAAAAAACAAAAATAAATATATATATATATATTATAATGGAGCAACAAAATCCAACTAATCTATTTAATGTGTATTTAAATGCGAGTGACGCCCTTGGCGGTATAACTGCTCGTAGTGATGATTGCCGTTTTGATATTGGATCTATTTTATCACAAGCACCTAATGCCGAAGAATTAGAAAATGCTGGATCATGTCTAATAAAAGTTAAATATTTTCAAATTGAAAGAACTGCGGCTCAATTCACGAGTGATGGGACTTCATTAATTCAAATAAGAATGATTAATCAATATCCTAATAATATTGAATCGCGCCCACAAGCAGTAGGTTATAAAAATTCAGTATCAAGTAATATAATTGGTTTAATAGGCACTGGTAATACTAATTATACTTATAGTGATTTACAAACCAATCCTAATGATTATATAGCAATTGCTAATCCATTTAAAAATCAAATAAATATTCAACTAACAGACCAAGATGGAGATTTACTCGGCACTGGTGCTACTGCTAATAAAGATTGGGCATTATGGCTATGTGTTTATGTGCCTCCGCAAGTTGATATTTTAACAAAAAATATGCCAGCATTAAATTATTAAATAAAATTTAATTTAATTTTAATTAAATTTAATTCAAAATTAATTTATTTTTTTTTATATTATATATAATATAATGGACGAAAATATGACGACCCCAAGTGAAATGCGCCTTAGTGAGGTGCCCTCAATGCCTCAACCTCAGTTAGACCTTACATATGCCACTGCCATTCCTTCTAATGGTGGGACATTCACAGCCAACCAAGAGGTGCGCATACCTTTTAATGTGCCATCTGAGTGCTTCGTTGATCTAAAACGAGCATATTTAAAATTTAATTTAAAAAATACATCTGCCGACCCAATATTTTTAGATCCTTCTGTTGGTGGTGCTACTATTATTGATAATTGGAGAGTAGTAGGTGGCACTGGTGCCTTATTAGAAGAAGTTATACATTACAATAACTATTCTGCTATGTTAAGAGTTAATGATAATCACGCAAAAGTTTCTTCTGTTAATCATGAAGAAGATGGTGCTGGGACTGATAGTTGTATAGAACCTTTAATAAATAACGGCACTGGTAAAGACCTTGCGGACTTACAGGCAACTGGTGCTACTGAACTTGCTGCCGCTGGCACAAGAACTATTACTCACCGTCCTAACTCTGCTTTCTTCAATGCCGATAGATATATGCCGCTTGGCTACACGCAAGGAGTTTCATATTTATCTATAACCTTATCTGCTAATGCTACTGCCGCTATTGCTGTTGCTACAAAATCAATCACTTATGAAGCCTCCAACTGGGAGCTCCATTTACCTATCTTACGCCCCGGCCCAGAATTTGCCGCTATGTTCCGTTCTGCTATGGGCAGTGGAGTTCCAATCCAAATCCATTCAGTAGGCGTTCAAAATACTCAACAAACTATTACTGGTGGTGGTTCTCAAAGTGAAACACTTACATTTTCTACACGCAAACGCTCTGTTAAATCCTTACTTGGAGGTATTCGTATTAACAGTGCCTTAACCAAAGATGTAAGTAATTCTGTATCTGGCTTCCAAAATTGTGCCATTAGTGAATACAATTATTCTGTTGGCGGTGTTCGTATTCCAGCCCAACAAATTAAATGTAGTGCCGGTGATAAAGGTGAATTAATGGCTAACACACAAATGGCACTTGGCTACTTCAATAGTGATCTTCGTGGTTGTGATTGTATTAGTGGATTAAGTAATGCTAAACCAGTTTCAATCTTCTATCGTAGTGCCGCAGATGATAAACTTGCCAAACCTTCCAGATGTTTATTCTCATTAGATTTAGAATCGTATGACGCCTCATATGCCGGCAAAAATTTAGCAGGCCAAGGTCTCCCTCTTGTCTTACACGCCCAGACTGGGGATGGTGCTAATAACTTCGGTGGTGCCGCTACTGCTTGTTTAGTTGATATATTCGTCGTTCATGATGTTATGTATGTGCTCGATGGTGCCACTGGTGTAATTACTGCCAACTCTTAAACCATTAAAACCACACCCATTTTTAATCAAATCTAAATTCTGGCAAAAATAAATATTTCTTTTTTTTTTAAATAAAAAAAAATATATTTTTTGTAAAATTATAATTCTAATCAAATCTAATGTGGTTTATGTGGTTTATCTTGTTTTTATTTTATTTCTATACATTTCATATACACGATTTTTAATTCCTTCACATTTTTCTCTATCTTCCTTATCCCACCTTAAATATTTATTTATGATATTCATATTACAACAATCATCATAATTAGTAATCCAACCAATACCAGTTAAATCATTTCTATTTTCTTCAATATAATTATCTACTTCTTCCCAATCTAAAATACTATCATTTGATACATTAATATATTTCATATATTCCTTAAAATTACCATTATTAGTAAGATAATATTTTGTAAATAATTCTAAATAATATTTTTCTGTAAGATTATGAATTTTAAACCATCTATCAAAATTTCCCCAACGATCAAATAATTCTGCTACATCTTTTACACCGTCTTCGTCATAATCATAATAATCATATCTCATAGTTAAAATATTATATTGAAAATATTTAGCAATATCATAACCCATAATCTCATAATTAGTTTTATTAGATAATTTACCATTTTTATTTACAATAGGTATTTTTTTTTTTTCTGTAAAATTTTTACAATATGTTCTCACCTTATCATTATCCTTATTCTCTTCATAACCATTCCATATATGATCTCCACTACCCGAACCTACCTTATAATATATATCATTCCAATTATCATGTTTATTAAATAACATATTCCAATATTTAGTTTCATTTTCCTTATTCATACAATTTTTTATTCTACTATTAATAATATTTAATTTCTCACATATATTAATTTCAACTTCAATAGAATATTGAATTATACTATTAATATTTTTTTTTAGATAAGTATTCATATTTATATAAGTCCAAACACCAAAACTTCTTTGAATTTGTTTTTTATCTGTATATTCTGTATCATTTTTCATATTATAATAATTTAATACCTTATCTATTCCATCCAAATCCCAACCATTAAAACCACCAAGAATAAAATTTACCATTTCTCGTTTCATTTCATCTGTTATTTCAAGACCAATTAATATTTCATAATTCCATTTACCATTTTCACATTTTAAATCTAAACCTTCAAATCTACCCCAAAACGGAGTTCTCCAATTAGTTTTAAATGTGAAATTAGAATTTTCTTTTTCTTCTAAAATCGCATCTCCAATATTTTCTCCTAATTTATGAAGTCCATATCTATATTGTTCTATTACAAGATAATCCATTATCATATTCTTATACATTTCACCCAATTCGTCATATTTAAAAATATTCATTTTACTTCTAATAAGTTCATTTACTTCCTTTGGTAGAAATGGTAAAAATTTAATATTAATATCTTCTTGTAATTTTTTTTTACGAAGAATAGATAATGATAATGTATTATTTTTTTTTAATTCTAAAATGTAATTTTTAGTTTTAATAAGTTCTTCAATTCGTTTTTCAAGTTCAATATTATTTTTTTCTCCAAGTTCAAGTGAGAATTCCAAGTTTGAAATTTCTTTGGTATAAGTGATAGACATTTTTTCGTGAGGTTTTTAGGTATTATATATTTGAAATAAAAAAATCAATTTTAATTTTCTATTTTCTAAAAATCTATTATTTTTATTTTTATTTTTTTTTTTATTTTTTTTTTTTATTTTTATTTTTTTTTATTTTTATTTTTTTAATCCATAATTTCTATATATTTTTTTTCTTCAACAGAATAAGTATAATAATATTTATTACCATTCCATATATAACTATCGTTATAATGTTTAATTTCTTCTAATAACCAACTACACATGTATAAATTAATATATATATTAAAATATTCGTTTCTTGTTAAATTTTTAATTGTATGTTCTTCTATTTCACAATCCATTAAACTATCTTCTCTTATATCATACATATTATTTAAATTAGTTTGAAACTCCAATAAAACAATATCATAATTTTTTTTTGTTTGTTGTTTGATAGAATTAGTTTTGAAGTTAAATATTTTTCTACGAAGGTCAATAGAATTAAAAACTTGGTTCATTTTTAGATTAATAGATAATTAAAATATATCAATTTTGAATTTGTAAAATCTATTATTTTTTTTTTTTAAAA
>VMHT01120538.1_pt1 | contig 25788 bp, 27 predicted proteins | sample 4693611 | NCBI WGS metagenome assembly VMHT01 (sample SAMN12280063, study PRJNA550983) | marine metagenome | isolation source: seawater sampled from same location over 5 years 0.02-0.2 micron viral filtrate | place: USA: collected off the coast of southern California halfway between the port... ...
GAGGAGAACTTTACTATAGACACTAGGGCTTATCAAAGTAATGGATATGGATCTCCTCAAAGTATAGCTGTAGATGATAATTACATATACGTTGGTTATGGTTACTATAGAACATCAAGTACTGATAATACAGGCGCTGTCCAAGTATTTGATCATAGTGGTAGTCTCGTTAGATCGATTGTAAAAAGTGTAAACAATAAAAACTTCGGAGATTTTATTTTTACAGACCCAACCACTGGAAAGGTTTATGTAGTAGAGTCAACTCTAAGTGACTTCGCCGTAGGATATAGTCCAACATTATATCGTTTTGATTCTGGGATGACAACCGAAGAAACCACATTTAGCTTAGGTGATGCTTATATGTGGGGTTTGCCTAACAAACACGCTTTCGTTAACGGGAAGTTTTATTTTACTGACAGAGATGGTAATGGAACAGCCAATACTTATTATTCGGTGGAAGAGTTCGATGTGAATACTGGAACCTTTACTAACTCATATAATCTACCTTCAGGATTAAGATCTAAAAACACCGACTTTGGTGCGAAAATCTTACTTGATGAAAATACTGATACTTTGGTAGTTTTGGAAGAAGGCCAAGATGATTCGTCTGGTACTTATGGTCAGTCTGACTTTAGAGTAAACGGCAAAACATTACACTTTTTTGATACCACCGATGGTAGTTATATCGGAGAGATTCCTCAAGAGGTAAAACAAGTTGCACTTGATGATGGTGTAGTTTTTGGTTCAGCTGATGCTGGAGCTGCGATTTTAGATAGCAACCTTTTTGGTGCTTCCGTTTTTGTTGATGGTTCCATAGTTGTTACAAGGAATCAGGTTCGTGGCAATATGCTTGCATCATTTAAAGTAACTGCAAGTTTAAACACTACTACGAATTATGTTGTAGACGATTCTTTATTTGCTACTAAAGCATATGTTGATTCAGGTGTTGCTGGTGTAGACTTATCTGGTTACTCAACTACAACGGAAATGAATACTGCAAGAACTGCCGCAATATCAACTGAGACTACTGCAAGACAAGCTGCAATCGTTACTGCTAAGTCTGAAGCTGTCGCACTCGCTGCATCTGATGCAACAACTAAAGCAGATGCCGCACAAGCTGCTGCAATTTCTACTGCAAGTGCTGATGCAACTAGTAAAGCAGATCAAGCAGAAACAGACGCTAAAGCATATGCCGATCAGGTTGTTGCTGCGACTGTAGATGCTGCTCCTGCTGCTCTAGACACTCTTAATGAGTTGGCTGCTGCGCTTGGAGATGACGCAAACTTTGCATCTTCAGTAACTTCATCTATCGCAACTAAGGCAGATGATGCTGCAACTACTGCTGCTCTTGCTACTAAGGCAGACGCTAGTGCAATGACTACCGCTCTTGCTGCTAAGGCAGATGCTTCAAGTGTTTCTTCTATTGAAGATTTCTTGAATGGTAATCCTGTGGATGGAACTCCAACTTTAGAATCTACTATTACGGATCCTGTAAGCAGTGATGATTGGGGACAAGAAGTTATAGTACATGATGATGTAGTTTTGGTAAGAGATGATACGTATATGCGAATCTATTCTCCTAGTGATTTAGTTAATCATCTAGAGTTAGTTGGTTCATCCTCCGGTGAATTTGCATATGATCCAGTTACCAAGATTCTTATGGCTGGTAATGCTAAGCTAGGTACTGCTCAGAACGGTTCTATTAACTTCCATCATTTATCAGACCTAATAACGGGTACTGGCCCACGTCAAGCACATCACGTCCATACTCTAGATTCTGGAGCTACCGCTGATCCCGGCTTTGGGGGATCTGTCGGTTTTGCTGATGGTAAATTCTATGCTGCTAAATATGGCGATAGTTACGGTGCTACGCCAACGGTTCATGTTTGGAATGCGAGTGATATTGCTGCTCAAATGCCTAATTCTAATGCATCAGTATTGTTATCAGTAACACCGACATCAATTACAGCTCCCCCGGCCGCAGATCCTCGTGGTTATTGGGGATATAATATGGCAGCTGGAGGAAATTATTTCTATGTTCTAGATTTGTTCTATAGTCAAGTCACAAATGTAGCTGGTGCAATATTTGTCTATAACACTTCTGATAATCAACTTGTAGCTACATTAGAGTGTACAAATGATGTTAAGTACTTTGTGACTGCTACTGAAAGTTATTATGCTGTTCATTATCATGGTGTAAATCCTATTATAACTAGAGTTTATCAAGCTGGAACAAACACCCTTCTTGCCGAACTTAGCGCTGCTAAACCAAGTCCAAGAACCATGTACGAATTTGGTAATCATTTATCTCTTGGTCTCGACGATAAAATTTATGATCAAAGCGGAAATCTTCTTTCCCATGATAAAGGTGTGTCAATATATGATACTAATGATTTTTCTAAGGAACCAACAAAGATTGTTACTGGTTCAACCCATCATACAGTATCTTCTTCTCAGAAATTATATGCACACACTGAATCCGATGTACAAGTATATGATGTTTCTTCACTTGGTGGATTCTCATTACAAGATGACTTGGAAGCACTAATAACTGCTAACACTTCTGCAATCTCTGCTGAGACTACTGCAAGAACTTCTGCAATATCCACCTTACAAGGTGAAGTAAATGCTCTCAGTGGAACTGATACTACTCTTACTGCTAGTATAACGGCTAATGCTGATGCAATTACTGTTAACTCCAATGCAATCTCTGCTGAGACTACTGCAAGACAAAGTGCTGTAACATCTGCTATCTCGACTGCAAGTTCTGATGCAACGACTAAGGCAGATGCTGCTGAAGCGGATGCTATCGCAACTGCCTCTGCGGATGCAACTAGTAAAGCAAATGCTGCTCAATCAGCTGCTGTCTCTACTGCATCTTCTGATGCGACTTCGAAAGCAAATGCTGCACAGTCTGCCGCTGAAGCGACTGCTTCTGCGGATGCAACAACTAAAGCGGATGCTGCTCAAGCTGCCGCAGCTGTTGATGCAACGACTAAGTCGGATGCTGCACTTGTTTCTGCACAGACTTACGCAGACAATGCCGCATCAACTGCGGTTGCTAATGTAATTGATGCCGCTCCTGCTTCGTTGGATACACTCAACGAACTAGCTGCTGCTCTAGGTGACGATGCGAACTTTGCATCTACTATGACTAATAGTCTTGCAACTAAGGCAAATACTGCCGATGTCGCAACTGCTGCTCAAGGTGTTAAGGCGGATAGTGCTTTACAACCTGGCGATGCAGTTAGTCTTACAGTAGACAACTCTGACAAGTTAGACGGTCAGCAGAGTTCACACTTCCGTATCGACATTTATGACATTAACGGTAACATCGTTAACTAATAAATTGTATAAATATAACAGGGTGTCACAACGTGGCACCCTAGTTATAAAATAGGAATAGGTTATATGATACCGAACAGTAAAGACGAATTGATGGATTACTGCTTGAGGTCTTTAGGACATCCAGTAGTAGAAGTAAATATTGATGACGACCAATTGGACGATAGAATTGATGAAGCCCTTCAGTGGTTTCGTGAACATCATCCAGACGGTTCCAAACGACAATATTTGTCACATCAACTAACACAGGATGATATTGATAACGGATACATCGATTTCGGTGTGGATGTCATGTCAGTTGTTAGGATGTTGCCCGTTAATACTGTACAAGGACAAACAAACTTCTTTGATATCAAGTATCAAATGATGTTAAATGATATCACAGATTTAAATAATTATGCCGGTGATATGGCATATTATGAACAAATGCAACAACATCTATCGTTGTTAGATATGAAACTTTCTGGTTTGCCAGAGATAACATTCGATAGACAGAACAATAGAGTAAACTTTTTCTTAAGTAAATCCAAGATTCCAGTTGGACAATATGTTGTTTTCGAAGTTTATGGAATGAGAACTCCTAACTCTGATTATGAATATAATTCATTGTGGAATCATAAATTTATTAAGTCATATTCTACAGCCCTTGTCAAAAGACAATGGGGAACTAATCTTATAAAGTTTGACGGTATGACACTGCCCGGCGGTGTTACAGTTAATGCTCGTCAGATATATGAGGATTCTCTACAAGACATCGAAAAGATTATGGAGAAGTTCCGAGAAGAGGAAGACGAAGGTCCGATCTTCTTTGTAGGTTAACATGGCCACTAATCGTTATATAAGTCAAAGAGTACGCAGCGAACAAAATCTGTATGAAGATTTGATTATAGAATCTATACAGTTTTACGGTCAAGATGTGTATTATCTCCCCAGAGAAATTGTTAATAGAGATCCTATCTTTATTGATGATGTACCTTCTCGTTTCTCAGATTCATACAAAGTCGAAATGTACATTGAAAACCAAGACGGTTTTGATGGAGAGGGTGATCTATTCACCAAATTTGGCATTGAATTGAGAGACCAAGCAACATTTGTTGTTGCTCGTAAGAGATGGCAATCCTTGATAGGAGACTATCTTGACTCACAGAAATTTAGACCTAGGGAGGGTGATTTAATATTCCTTCCTATGTCAGAATCTATCTTTCAGATAATGAAGGTAGAAACAGAAACTCCTTTCTACCAACTAAGTCAACTTCCGACGTTTAGGCTTCAGTGTGAGTTATTCGAATACAATGATGAAGATTTTGATACTGGTATAGAAGGTATTGATATTGTAGAACAGGAATCAGCATTTAAATATGAATTGGTGATGTCGGATTACTTATCTTCTTCGGCAGAATTATCTTCAGTTATTGATAGTGAAGGAAAGGTCACAGATTTAAATATTATAGAATCTGGAGAGAATTACACCACAGTTCCTACCGCAATATTCTCATCTCCATCAGATCCAGCTGGGGTAACAGCTGAGGTTACTCTAGAAATTTCTGGTGGATCCGTTACTGGAGGAACAATAGAGAACCAAGGGAGTTTGTATGATACTGCACCTACGGTCACAGTATCGCCTCCAGTATCCGGTGGAGACTTCTTGGATGGTCAAGTACTAACTCAAGATAACGGAGAATACATTATCAAGGGTGAAGTTACTACTTGGAATAGTGATACTAAGACGTTATCTATCGCCCATACCGGAGCTACCGATGGTAAGTTCCATCTATGGACCACGACATCTCCGATAACAAGTGAGACTGCAAGTTGGATACCCACACAGATTAAAGAGATTCAGGACATACAGATAGAATCCCAGAATCAGATATTCGACGATTTCGAATCAGACTTCTTGGACTTTAGTGAGACTAATCCATTTGGAGACCCGTCATAATGTTTGGAACTCATTTTTATAATAAGAGAGTAAGAACTACAGTATCTATATTCGGATCTCTTTTTAACAACTTGCATGTCATAAGATCGAACGCATCTAATGAGGTAATATCTCAGGTGAAAGTTCCTTTGTCGTATGCTCCTAAGAGAAACTTCTTAGAAAGATTATCTTCCATGTCTAATGGGGAGGAGTCCGAACGAAGAATTGCGATGAAACTTCCGAGAATGTCATTTGAGATTGTTGATCTAGCTTACGACCCTATGCGACAACTTCCAAAGGTTAATGCATATAAAGAACCTCTCTCTTCTGATGCAACAAAGGCCAGAAAGGTTTATACCGGAGTTCCTTATAATATTCAGTTTCAATTAAATATATATGCCAAATCCCAAGACGATGCTTTACAAATAGTAGAACAAATCATACCTTACTTCGCTCCTCAATATAATTTGACAGTCAAACCTTTTTCAGATTATCCAGATGTCAAGGAAGATGTCCCTGTAGTTCTTCAAGGAATAACCTTCTCTGATGACTACGAAAGTGGTTTAGAACAGAGAAGGACCATAATCTATACTCTGGACTTTCAGATGAAAATAAACTTCTATGGTCCTGATCGAGACAGATCTGTAATTAGAGAGGTTAATACACCTTTGAGTATACTAACAGATTTACAAAACAACCTACCTCTTGAGACTATAAATATTACACCAGATCCTATTGGTGTAAGCCCTGACAGTGACTATGGATTTAATGTGAAATACTTGGATAATGATGGAAATGAAATCTGATAAAGAAAATAATATAGAAAATGATTATGAACATTCCAGAGATACATATTACGATTTAATCGAAAAGGGTCGAGAGTCTCTTGAGTTGATGATACAAGTTGCTAGAGAAAGTGAACACCCTAGAGCTTTTGAAGTGTTGTCTGGAATGATTAAGAATATTTCCGATGTTAATGATAAACTTATGGATCTGAATAAGAAACATAAAGACATCAACAAACCGGAAGAAAGCGTCAACGCTCTTCCAAACGGAACTACAAATAATAATGTTTTTATAGGTTCGACAACCGACTTACAGAGAATGTTGGGAAACCTAGATAATGAAGAAAGGGTGATTGAAGCAGAAGATGCAATCGACAGTTCTGGATCAAACGAAATCTAGTACCGCTGCACACTATCTTGGAAACCCCAACGTAAAACGTGACGGTGTACAAGAGGAGTGGACACAGAAGAAACTTCTAGAATATAAAAAGTGCATGGAAGATCCAGCGTACTTCGCTCGAACCTATGTTAAAATTATATCACTTGACAAAGGTCTAGTACCTTTCGATCTCTACGATTATCAAGAAGAGATGTTCGACCACTTTAATGATAATCGATTCTCTATTGTACTGGCGTGTCGTCAGTCAGGAAAATCTATAAGTTCCGTAGCATACCTTCTCTGGTATGCGTTATTTCATCCCGAAAAAACTATCGCAGTTCTTGCTAACAAAGGTGCTACCGCAAGAGAAATGCTTGCACGTGTGACACTTATGTTGGAGAATCTTCCCTTCTTTCTACAGCCAGGATGTAAAGCACTCAACAAGGGTTCTATAGAACTTAGTAACAACTCACGAATCATTGCAGCTGCAACTTCTGGTTCCTCTATTCGAGGTATGTCAGTAAATTTATTGTTTCTCGACGAGTTCGCATTTGTAGATAATGATGCAGAGTTCTACACTTCAACCTACCCAGTAGTATCCTCTGGTAGAAATACCAAGGTTATTATTACTTCTACCGCAAACGGCATAGGTAATGTCTTCGAGAGAATTTGGACAGGCGCAAAACAAAAGGTCAACGAGTACAAAGCATTCGAAGTTAATTGGTGGGACGTGCCTGGCAGAGACGATAAGTGGAAGGAAGAAACAATTTCCAATACATCACAAATGCAATTTGATCAAGAGTTCGGTAATACCTTTTTCGGTACTGGTAACACTCTGGTCAAAGGAGACACTTTACTTAAGTTAAGGGCGAAGCCTTACAAAAGATCCCTAGAACAGGGAGACTTGTTAATATACAAAGATCCTATTAAGGATCATCAATACATCACTCTCGTAGATGTAGCACGAGGAAGAGGTCAGGATTTCAGTACGTTCAACGTAATCGATATAACGGTCCAACCCTTTCAACAGGTTGCGGTGTATCGCAATAATAGTATTTCTCCGATACTCTTTCCAAATATTATTTATAAGTATTCGATTCTCTACAATAACGCATACACGGTGGTTGAAGCTAACGATCAAGGTCAAGTAGTTTGTAACGGTTTGTACTACGAACTAGAATATGAGAACTTGCATACAGAGTCGGCTATTAAAGCCAATGCTTTAGGTATAGAGATGACAAGGAAGGTAAAAAGACTTGGATGTTCTGCGGTAAAAGATTTGTTGGAAAATAATAAATTAGATATTCACGACGAACAAACTATATCAGAAGTCTCAACCTTTACAGCCAAAGGGACCTCATATGAGGCTTCCAACGGAAATCATGATGATCTAATGATGAACCTTGTCATGTTTGGTTACTTTGTATCAACTCAGTTCTTTTCCGATATGACTGATATAGATTTGAAAAGAATGATGTTCGAGGAAAAAATGGTCGCTATAGAACAGGATGTCCCACCTTTTGGTATCATAGATGATGGATCGGAATTTATGAAACAGATAGAATCTGACAATATATACGATACAGGTTGGCATGACATAGGGGAAAGACATCTCGTCGACGACGAATGGTAAGTAAAGAACTAAAAAATTATAAATAGAACTATTGAGAAAGAATTCCGTATTATGACTAACTTATTATACCTTAACTAAAAAGGACACTATCATGACTCTTAAATTTTCCGAGTCGCCAGCGGTACAGATCAAAGAGATCGACTTGACGGGAACCGTTCCTTCTGTCACCTCTACGACTGGTGCATTAGTAGGTGACTTCAATTGGGGTCCAGTAAACACACCAACTCTAATCGGTAACGAATCTGAGTTATCAGCTGTTTTTGGAAACCCTACATCAGGAGGTGTGGAAGTAGATGATTACCTTTCTGCCGCATACTTCTTAAAATATTCATCAAGTTTATACGTTGTAAACATTAACCCAGGCGCTAAGGCCTCTGACTCTACATTCACAGCAAAGTACCCAGGCTTATTAGGAAACTCTATTTCCGTTTCAGTATGTGGTCCAATAGATGCTCTTGACACTGACCAACTCACTAATGAATTCGATAATTGGACTTACGCATCCTCGTTCACTTCAGCACCAGAAGGTGATGAACTTCATGTTGTAGTTTTATTAGATGGTTCCGTTGTCGAAACTTTCGAATATGTTTCTAGTGTTGAGGGATCAAAGACTACAAACGGAACTAACAATTACGTTGTTGACGTTCTAGAGTCTCGTTCATCTTGGGTAACCGCAAGTGCCTCACCATCACCAGAAGACTTCACTCTTGTAGGAGGAACAAAGGTTGCTCCAACAAATAGTCATTATCATACTGGATATGATGCATTTGCAAACAAGGAAGAAGTTCAGATTGACTTTTTAATAGCTCCAGCTGGAAATCAGGCTAATATCTCATCTATGCATTCTAAGTTATTATCTATCGCTGAAGATAGAAAAGATTGTGTTGCTGTGGTTTCTGTAGATTATAACTCTGCATCCACTGGTGACGTATCTGGATACCTCGCTACAAACAATTACAACTCTTCTTACTTGGTGGTAGACTCAAATTGGTTAAAAGTTTACGATAAGTACAATGATACATATGTCTCTATTCCAGCTGCGTCTTCTACAGCTGGTATTATGGCGGCATCAGACTCAGTTTCAGCTCCTTGGTTCTCACCAGCTGGTTCACGACGTGGACAGTATCTTGGTGTAACTGAATTATTACATAACCCAACTAAAACGCAAAGGGATGTAATGTACAAACAAGGCGTTAATCCTATTGTCAGTATGCCGGGTCAAGGTATAATGTTGTTCGGTGATAAAACTCACCTAAAACGTCCTTCAGCATTCGATCGAATAAATGTTCGTAGACTATTCTTAGTTATCGAACGAGCGATTAGTGAAGCTGGACAAAACGTTATGTTTGAATTCAACGACGAGTTTACTCGTGCTGAGTTCGTAAACATCGTAGAACCATTCCTACGTGAAATTCAGGGTCGTCGTGGTATTAGTGATTTCCGTGTTGTTTGTGATGAAACAAACAATACTCCGGAAGTTATTGACCGCAACGAATTTATAGCATCTTGCTTCATCAAACCAGCACGTTCCATCAACTACGTAACTCTAAACTTCGTAGCGGTTAGAACTGGTGTTGACTTTGAAGAAGTCGTTGGCACAGTATAAGGGGAATAATCATGTCATTAAGAGTAGATGATTTTAAAGCAAAATTAAAAGGTGGTGGTGCACGTCCTAATCTGTTTCGTGCAACAGTCAACTTCCCAATATATGCCGGCGGAGATGTAGAACTGACTTCATTTATGTGTAAAGCTGCGCAATTGCCAGCATCAATCATGAATGTTATTGAAGTTCCTTTCCGTGGTCGTCAGTTAAAGATTGCTGGTGATCGTACTTTTGAAGTATGGTCTCCTACCGTAATTAACGACACTGGTTTCGAAGTGCGTAATGCTTTGGAAAGGTGGATGAATGGGATGAACGGTCATAGTGCAAATACAGGTATAACTAACCCTGTAGCATACCAAGCTGACCTACTTGTAGAACAATTAGATAAAGATGGATCAGTCCTTAAGACTTATAAGTTCCGTGGATGTTTCCCAACAAATCTAAGTGCTATAGAACTGAGTTATGATACAGTAGATACTCTAGAAGAGTTCACTGTGGAGTTCCAAGTACAGTACTGGGAAGCAGATACTACTAGTTAATATTGGTATAAGTATATGATACGGGGGGAAGGTTTCTTTCCCCCATATTATATTATAGGGTAAAGGTATGGCAGATCAAGACAATAGTATTCTAAAAGCATTTGGATTCGAATTAAAAAGATCCAAGTCACAATCTTCTGGTGAGGAAAACAAAAAACTTCCTTCTATAGTTCCCAAGGTTGATGAGGATGGAGCTGGTTATATAACCGCTTCCGGTTCACACTTTGGTCAGTATGTTGATATGAATGGTAAGTCCGCTAAGGACAACCATCAGTTAATCAAAAAATATCGAGGTATTGCGGAACACCCAGAGGTGGATGCTGCAATTGAGGATATTGTTAATGAATCTGTAGTGGCTTCAGAATTAGAAGCTTCGGTATCATTAGATTTGGATAAAGTAGAAACTACCGATAAGATTAAGAAAACTTTACATGAAGAGTTTGACGCTATATGTTCTATGTTAAATTTTGAAGAACATGGTCATGATCTGTTCCGTAGTTGGTATGTCGATGGTAGAATATATCATCATCTATTGGTCAACGAAAGTAATTTGAAAGCTGGTATTCAGGAGATACGTCCTGTAGATGCCACAAAGATAAGAAAGGTAAAAGAGGTAGAATACAAAAAGGATCCTGTTACAGGAGCCAAACTTGTAGATAAGGTAAAAGAATTTTACATTTATCAAGAAAAAGCAGGTTCTAATCAGGGTGTAAAGTTGTCACCGGATTCTGTTTCGTATGTTACTTCGGGTCTATTAGATCCAGAAAAGAAGAGAGTTATTTCTCACCTACATAAGGTGATCAAACCAGTTAACCAGTTAAGGATGATGGAAGACTCTTTGGTTATCTATAGACTTGCACGTGCACCAGAACGCAGAATCTTTTATATAGATGTTGGTAACTTACCCAAGGGTAAAGCGGAACAACACATGAAAGACATTATGACTCGTTATAGAAACAAGTTAGTCTATGATGCAAGTACTGGTGAAATGAAGGATGACCGAAAGCATATGTCTATGCTTGAAGACTTCTGGTTACCCAGACGTGAAGGTGGTCGAGGTACTGAGATTAGTACACTACCAGGCGGAGAAAACTTAGGTCAGATTGATGATATTGTTTACTTCCAAAAGAAGGTGTATCGTTCATTAAATGTTCCTATGAATCGTTTGGAACAGGAAGCTCAGTTTAGTCTTGGTAGAGCTACAGAAATAAACAGAGACGAAGTTAAGTTTCAGAAGTTTGTTGATAGATTAAGAAAGAAATTTTCTAATCTATTCATATCAATTCTTAAGAAACAATTGCTTCTGAAAGGTGTGTGCACAGAGTTAGATTGGGAAAGTTGGAAGTCAGATATCAACGTTGACTTCTTGCGAGACAATCAATTTGCGGAACTAAAAGAATCAGAAATACTTAGAGAAAGACTCCAGACTATGGATCAAGTCTCTCAGTATGTAGGCGAATATTTCTCGCGTGAGTGGGTAATGAAGAATGTCATGAGATTTGGTGATGAAGATATCGAAGATATGGCAAAACAGGTCGAAGCTGAAAATGCACAAAGCGACGACGAAGTAGATGATGAACTTGGAGTATAATATGAACGAAGATAATCAAGAAATGACAATAAATGATTTTATTAATGCCGTAGGTGAAAAAGAATTCAATAGAGCTGAATCTATATTTTCTAGTGTTTTGGGTGACAAGGTTAATACTGCACTGGATGCAGAAAAGGTTGCTGTAGCATCTGATATTTTTAATGAACCCTTAGAAGATGAAACTGATTTAGAATCTGAGTTAGAGTCCGAGTTGGAAGAAGAGGATTCCGAAGAAGAGAGTGTTGCGGAAGAAGACGCAGCATAAAATATTTTCATTTTAAGAATGTAATTTGTATAAATACTAAGTAAAGGTATTAAATTGAAATCTTTTAAAGAAATTAGAGAAAAAAGAAAACAACCGAAGGGTGACGTTGTTTTTTCCGGTAAGGCTGGCGGACGTATTGCCAAAGCTTCTGTCTCTATTATTAAGGAACCTAAAGGTTTCACTGTTTACATTGATGGTGACAAACTAGATGTATTTAAGTCTCAGGGTGAAGCAATGAAAGCACTCAAGAGTACGGTAAAAGAACTAGGCGGTAAACTATAATGAAACTTATTACTGAGTTTAATGAAAATAATGATGTACAATGCATTGTGGAAGCCAAAGAGAACGGTGAGAAATCATACGTTATAGAAGGCGTTTTCGCGCAAGCAGACAAAAAGAATCGTAATGGTCGTGTATACCCGAAACCTATAATGGAATCGGCAGTATCAAAATACGTGACCGAACAAGTTAGCAAGAAACGTGCTGTAGGGGAGCTCAATCACCCCGAAGGTCCAACTGTTAACTTGGATAAAGTTTCGCACCTCATCACTGACCTTAAATTAGAAGGTAATGATGTTGTCGGAAAGGCACAAATACTAGATACCCCAATGGGAAAGATTGTCAAAGGTCTTCTTGAGGGTGGTGTACAGTTAGGTGTCTCAACTCGTGGTATGGGAAGTCTTGAGACAAGAAATGGCGTAAACTACGTCAAAGAAGACTTTATTCTTAGTACGGTAGATATCGTACAAGATCCAAGTGCACCTGATGCTTTCGTTAATGGTATAATGGAAGGTGTAGATTGGATTTGGAATAATGGGATTCTAGAACCTCAAGTAATTGAAGAGATGGAGACTGAAATCAAACAAGCAACGGTTGCGCATCGTCCAGAAGTGCAAATTCGTGAGTTTAAGAATTTCCTCTCGTTAATCAAATCTAAAATATAGGAGTCAATTATGACTGAAGAAAGTAAAGTCGAAGTTGAACTTCACGACGAAGATATTAACGAAATCGTGGAGGAAACTCTCGAAGAAGCGCAAGAGCCTAAAGGTGGAGCAACAGACGTTAAAGCGCCAAGCGAAGACGAATCTATTGCATCTGTCGATAAGGCAACAAAAGCGACAGCTAAAACTTCTTTGCCTAAAACAAAAGCTGGTATGATCAATGCTATGTATAAAAGCATGAGCAAAATGAAAAAAGGTGATCTACAAGCTGCATACTCAAAAGTATGCGAAGGCGTTGATGCTGAAGACTTAGTAATCGAAGGTTCAGATACTACATCTGAAATCGATGCTCTATGTCAAAGCGAAGCGACTCTCTCAGAAGAGTTCAAAGAAAAAACTGCGGTAATTTTTGAAGCTGCTGTAAAGTCTAAGTTATCTGAAGAAGTTAGCCGACTTGAAGAACAGTATCAAGAAGAACTCGCAGAAGAAGTTGCTACAATCAAAGAAGATTTGGTTTCTTCTGTCGATTCATACTTGAACTACGTTGTTGAGTCTTGGGTAGAAGACAATAAAGTTGCAATCCAGAACGGTCTCCGTACTGAAATTGCTGAGAACTTTATGACCAAGATGAGAGACGTATTTGTAGAATCTTATGTCGAAGTACCAGAAGCTAAAGTTGACCTAGTTGACGATCTAGCAGAACAAGTTACAGAACTAGAAGAGAAGTTAAATTCTACTACTGGTGATGCAATTGCTCTAGCAGAAGAGTTAGAAACTTACAAACGTGAGTCTATTATCTCTGAAGCATGTCGTGACCTAGCTGACACCCAAACTGAGAAGTTAAAAGGACTTGTAGAAAGCATCGATTTCGAAAGTGAAGAAGAATTCACTCAGAAAATTGCTACTATCAAAGAATCTTACTTCGCTAAAGAAATCGTAGAGCAAACCAATGAAGCTGAGTCACTTGTTGAAGAAGCTGATGAAGAAGTTGAAGTTTCTTCAGTAATGGAGCACTACTTAACTACTCTTAGAAAAACCTCTAAAAAATAAGGAATTACTAAAATGCAATCTTTTGATACACTAATCGAAAAGTGGTCTCCAGTACTGAACGAAGAGAGTGCCGGAACTATTCGAGATCATCAGCGTAAAGCTGTAACTGCTGCCGTTCTTGAGAACCAAGAAAAAGCAATGAACGAGCAACACCTACAAGAGTCTGGTTTCATTACTGAAACTGCGGCAAACAACACTACATCACAGTCACGATGGGATCCAGTATTGATCTCATTGGTTCGTCGTGCAATGCCTAACTTGATGGCTTATGACGTTTGTGGTGTTCAACCTATGTCTGGTCCTACTGGTCTTATCTTCGCTATGAAGTCAAGATATAACGGTGGTTCAACTTCTAACGACGAAGCTTTCTTCGACGAAGCTAAAAATGGTTTCTCTGGCGACGGTTCAACCAAACCTACTGACACTTCTGGTTTCGCTGGTATCGATTCTGAAGGATCTCGAGTAACTGATCTTGCTGCTTCTGGAATGGAAACTACTGTTGCTGAATCACTTGGTAACACTGGTCCTGATTTCGCTGAAATGGGTTTCACAATTGAGAAGTCAACTGTTACTGCAAAGTCACGTGCTTTGAAAGCAGAATACTCTCTTGAACTCGCTCAAGACTTGAAAGCTATCCACGGTTTGGACGCAGAAACAGAATTGGCAAACATCTTGTCAACTGAAATTCTTGCAGAAATTAACCGAGAAGTTATTCGTACAATTAACTCTCAGGCAATTACTGGCGCACAACAATCAAACGTTGCTAAGAAAGGTATCTTTGATCTTTCTGGTGATGCTGATGGACGTTGGTCTGCTGAGAAGTTCAAAGGTCTAGTTGTACAATTAGATCGTGAAGCAAACGTAATTGCTAAGCAAACTCGTAGAGGTAAGGGTAACATCGTTATCTGTTCTTCAGACGTTGCTACTGCACTTTCTGCTTCAGGTATGTTGGACTACACTCCTGCTATGAGCACTACTCTACAGGTAGACGACACTGGTAACACTTTTGCTGGTGTTCTTAATGGTCGTACTAAGGTTTACATCGATCCATACGCAACTACTGATTATATCACTGTCGGTTATAAGGGTACTAACCCATATGACTCAGGTATTTTCTACTGCCCATATGTACCTCTACAGATGGTTAAAGCTGTCGGTGAGAATGATTTCCAGCCACGAATCGGATTCAAGACTCGTTATGGTATGACTTCTAACCCATTTGTTGGACCTACTCCTTCAGATAACCTAGCTGCTGCTAAAACCAATCAGTACTACAGAATCTTCCGTGTGGACAACATCCTCGCATAAGATTATAAAAACTAGAATCCCCAAAAGGGATCATTTTAGGGGAGACTTCGGTCTCCCTTTTTTTTATTATAAATAATAGTCCGTTCATTTATATTTTTTTTATATAAACGGAAGTAGTCTTTAGACGAAGGAACGCATCTTCGTTCATCTCGAAAGAGACGGAAGTAGGTGATTTTACCGAAGGAACGCATCTAACTTTTAACTAAGGAGGATGTCATGACTACATACTATAGAGGTGTCAATATCCAAAATAAACCCACCGAGAAAGGGGCTAAACAATTGTCTGGTCTTTATCGTGGTGTGTCTTGGAAAATTGAAGATCTAAAACAGTCATTGAAGCAACCACGAGAGCGAGTCTATCGTGGTGTAAAATGGACTGCCTAATATAGACAAGAATGGAAGGGGTTCGAAAGAGCCCCTTTTTTTTATCTTATTTTTTGTATAAATAAAGGTATAGATTAAAAGAGGTTATCATGCCAGTCACAACCACTACAGGAATATTAGAAAGTACTCTAACCGATAACAAAGGTTTTTTGCAACCTACTGGTTTTAGAATTGTTATCAATAAAGGATACTATGCAAACTTAGAATATTTTGCTCAATCAGTCATGCATCCCGGCGCAACAGTAAATGTTGTGGAACTCCCTGTCAGAAAGGTTACTTCAGTTCCTTTGGCTGGAGATAAGATAACATATTCGGAATTAGAATTAACTCTGATACTAGATGAGGGTATGTCAGGTTATAAGGAGATGCAATCTTGGTTAGAAAGAACCATCGAAACTAATACTAGAGGAGTGCTAGAGACACCAGTATCTTCTATATATTCAGACATAACTGTTATGGTTTTGTCCAGTCAAAATAATACCTCTGTCCGTATAAAGTACAAGGACTGTATTCCTACAGCTTTGAGTGCTATAGATTTAAATGCAACCACAGGAGATGTAACATATCTGACGTTTAATGCAACGTTTAGATTTGCTCAATTTGAAATTATATAATGAAGGATTTATATTATGTTATTAGATTTAGAATCAATTATGAAAGAGTGGGGTGAGGATTGTGAAATTCCCCAACATCAACTAGACGAGGTTTCTAGACAGACTCCAAGTCTTCACGCAAAATATCTACAAAGTTTGTCTCTCGCAAAGTTACAACTCAAAAGAGTTGAGAACTCCCAACAAGTATTGCTCAAGGAAAAGTGGTTATACTATAATGGTAAGATGGATCAAGAGACCTTAATGTCTAAGGGGTGGGAACCTGATCCATTTAATGGTCTAAAGATTCTCAAGGGTGAGATGGACTATTACTATAACTCTGATCCAGAGATTGTAGCTTCAGAAGAAAAGGTGGAGTACTATAAGGTTCTTATTCAACACTTGACTGAGATAGTTGATACTTTAAAGTGGAGACATCAGACTATTGGGAATATGATAAGGTGGAGACAATTCGAATCAGGTATTTAATATTCGAATACATATAGTATGGAAAAAATCCAAATACAAATGAAGAACCATGCGCAGTTGCTGGTATCCGCTCATCCTTCTATAGATCAAGAGTTGAGAGAATACTTTGCATTTTTCGTGCCGGGTTATCGTTTTATGCCAGCCTTCAAACGAAGACAGTGGGACGGAAGAATCAAACTGTATAATCAGGTGACTAAAGAGTTACCCGTTGGATTGTATACGCATCTCAGAAGATTCTGTGCTGATAGATTCTACCCTATGGAAATACTGGACAGTGACGAGTTTGGAATTCCCTCTGCAAAGAATGATGTGGATCATCCGAAATTAATAAAACAAATGTCGTCTTGGGGAATGCCATTTGAACCTAGAGATTATCAGTACAAAGCTATAACACACGCTATAGAAAATAAAAGATGTTTGTTGTTATCTCCTACCGGAAGCGGCAAGAGCTTTATTATATACAATTTATTGCGTTTTGTCAAGGAAAATGAAAAAATAAATAAAACTTTGATAATAGTACCTACAACATCTTTGGTAGAACAGATGTATAAAGATTTCTCAGAGTATGGTTATGATGTTGAGAATAACTGTCACATGATATATTCTGGTAAGGACAAGGTTACAGATAAACCTGTGATCATATCCACTTGGCAGTCTTTATATAGGTTTGGTACAGAATTCTTTGAACAGTTCGATGTCGTGTTCGGAGATGAGGTTCATCTGTTTAAAGCTAAATCCTTATCGACAATGATGGATAAGTGTGTTAATTCTCAGTATCGTTTTGGTACTACAGGTACATTGGATGGAACGGAAACTAATAAGTTAGTCTTAGAAGGTTTGTTTGGTCCGACATATAAGGTTACCACTACGGTAGCTCTTCAGGACTCAGGGACTCTTGCAGACTTAGATATTTCTGTATTATTACTAAGGTACCATAATGACATATGTCACTTTATGGATGGTAAAACATACCAAGAAGAAATTGATTGGATTGTTACTAATGATGCAAGAAATAACTTTATTACAAAGTTAGCTGTAGATCAGGAAGGAAATACTCTGGTTATGTTTCAGTTTGTTGAGAAACATGGAAAGGTTTTATTTGATAAGATAAAAGATTCTGTGGATGAGGACAGAAAGGTTTTTTATGTGTCGGGTGAAGTAGGTGCTGCTGACAGAGAGTCTATAAGAAGTATTGTCGAGAAACAAGATAATGCAATTATAGTTGCCTCTTTAGGAACATTTAGTACTGGTATAAATATTAAAAACTTACACAATATTGTATTTGCAACACCAAGTAAATCTCAAGTAAAGGTGTTACAAAGTATAGGTAGGGGATTGAGAAAGTCTGACAATGGTGAGACTACTAAGCTTTTTGATATAGCTGATGATTTTCACAAGAAAGGTTATAAGAATTTTACACTAAAACATTCAGCTGAAAGAATTAAAATATATACCAAAGAAGGGTTTAAATATAAAATATACCCTATCGATATGAAAACTGCCCAACTTAAGGATAATGATGAAAGTTAAAAAAGATATTAGACAACTTAAAATGATTAACGGTGATGAAGTTATCTGCGAAGTTGTTGAAGAACACAAGAGTCATTTTATCGTAAGAAACGCATTAAAACTTAAAGAGAAATTGACTGAGGAAAATCATAAATATTTCACCTTTAGTTCTTATATGACTTATCAGGATGGATTAATCCAAGTAATTATGTTGATGACTAGACATATAATGGCGTTCGCTATACCTACTAAGGAAATGATATTTCAATATGATATAGCTTTAGAACAAATAGACAATTTAAAAAATAGTGTAGAGGAAGAACCAATCTTAGATGAAGCTGTAGAAGACTGGTTAGAAAATATCGTAGAGGACATGAATAAAAAACGTATTATACATTAATATAAACTCTATTCATCCCTCCGGAGCAGTAGATATATTATACACTACAGAACAAGTATTGTCAAGCGTTTTTTTAAAATAAATTTAATTATTGACAAAATCTATAAAATAGTGTATAATACACACATTAACAACATAAAAATCGGAACTATTAATTATGGCTAGTGAAGCATCCAAAAGACCACATTATGTTAATAACAAACAGTTTAGTCAAGCGGTCGTAGACTATGTAACTCATCTTAGGGAATGTGAGAAGGAGGGTTTATCAAAACCCATCGTACCTAATTACATCGCAGAATGTTTTTTAAAGATATGTGAAGGTCTATCTCATAAAGCTAACTTTGTTCGTTATACATACAGAGAGGAAATGGTTATGGATGCTGTAGAAAATTGTCTCAAAGCAATTAATAGGTTTGATCCAGAGGCCGCAACTCGTACAGGAAATCTTAATGCGTTCGCATACTTCACACAGATTTCTTGGTATGCATTCTTACGTCGCATACAAAACGAGAAACGTCAACAAGATATAAAGATGAAGTATATTTCAGAAGCTGCAATAGAAGACTTTTTAGTCAATGGAGAAAACATAGATGGTCATATTCATAATCAACCATTTGTAGATGTTCTTCGACAGAGGATTGATATTGTGAAAGATGCTGACAGTCACTTCAAAGATTACGCAAAAGAAGAAAAGAAAAGAAAGAGAAGATCGGTAAAGGTTGATTCTGATCTTTCAGATTATTTGTAATAAAACACTTGACATTTACTTATGAAGTGTGGTATAATTACCACATAATTTTATAGGATTATATTATACATGAAAGTAGCGATACTAAACGATACTCATTGCGGTATTCGTAATTCCTCTGATATATTCATGAAGTATCAGGAAAGTTTTTATTCAGAAATATTTTTCCCATACTTGGAAGAAAACAACATAACTCAGATTCTGCATCTGGGCGATTACTATGATAATCGAAAAACTATAAACTTTAAAGCTTTAAACCATAATCGTAAGATCTTCCTTGAGAAATTAAGGGAGTACGGTGTTACTATGGATATAATTCCGGGCAACCACGACTGTTACTTTAAGAACACTAATGATTTAAATTCTTTGAAAGAATTACTGGGTCATTATATGAACGAGGTGAATATCGTTGAGGAACCTCGAATCATGGATTATGATGGATGTAAGATTGCTCTTGTCCCTTGGATTAATCCGGAGAATGAAAAAGAGTCGTTGAAGTTTTTGGAGACATGCAAAGTTGACATTGTAGGCGCACATTTAGAGTTAACTGGTTTTGAGATGGATCGAGGACTAGAATGTCGAGATGGGATGTCACCTACACATTTTGATAGATTTGAGATGGTAATGACAGGTCACTTTCATGCTAGATCTACTAGAGGTAATATCCATTACCTAGGCTCTCAGATGGAGTTCTATTGGAATGATTGTAATGACAAGAAATATTTCCATGTGTTTGACACCGATACCAGAGAATTGACACCTATACATAATCCACTCACAATATACGAAAAGATTTATTATAACTCAGATACTACAGATGTTTTCCAAGATCTTTCTTACATACATAACAAGTTTGTTAAATTGATTGTTGTTAATAAGGGAGACCCTTTAACCTTCGAAAGATTTGTTGATCGTATTCAAATGCAACCCATACACGAACTAAAGATAGTTGAAAACTTTAAGGAGTTTATTGGAGACGCTGTCAATGGAGATATAAAGATTGACGACACAACTGATCTTGTTCATAAGTATATCGACATGGTTGATACTGATCTCGATAAGAATAGAATCAAGACCGAACTTTCGGAACTTATGATTGAAGCTCAAAACTTAGAGGTAGTGTAGTTATGGTTAGTAAAAATGATATTACTGGTGACGCAATACAAACTAAAAGTCCCAACAATCAGTATTCAGAAAACTTCGATAAAATTTTTAACAAGACTCCTACAAGAGACGGTAGTCACATAGACATTTCTGTCTTTGATATAGATTTCATTGTTAGAAATAGAATTAGTATTATAACCCCAGCGGATTTTGTCAGTAGAGATATGTTTAAGATTTACGATGCTAAAGTGACCGCGTATGGTAAAAGTATGGAAGATGCGATAACGGCCTTCCTACACGAAAAAGAAAAAATGTAAAAAACACTTTACATTTTGCTTTATATATGTTATAATACCCCTCCTTTCCAAATGTTTTATTTGTGAGTAATATACTTTATGATAATATTTAAGAAACTTAGATATAAGAATTTTCTTTCTACCGGAAATAGTTTTACGGAGATTGACCTACAGGATTCTTCTACCACTCTGGTTGTGGGTCAGAATGGTGCTGGTAAATCGACTATGTTAGATGCTTTGTCTTTTGGTTTATTTGGTAAAGCTCACAGAAAAATATCTAAACCGCAATTGGTAAATACTATAAACTCTAAGGCTACTATGGTTGAGGTAGAGTTTTCTATAGGGTCTAAAGACTATAAAATTGTACGTGGAATAAAACCTAATGTGTTTGAAATCTATGTCAATGGTGTTATGATTGACCAGAGTTCTCACGCTAAAGAGTATCAACAAATATTAGAGAAAAATATTTTAAAACTTAACCACAAATCTTTTCATCAGATTGTTGTGTTGGGTTCGGGTTCCTTTGTCCCATTTATGCAGTTGAGTCAGGCACAGAGAAGGGATGTTATCGAAGATCTTCTGGATATAAATGTCTTCTCTAAAATGAATCAACTTCTAAAGGAAAAAATTGCGCTTCTTAAAAATTCTATAGGGGATAATAACCACCGATTAGATGTTGTTAATACTAAGATAAATTCTCAGAAAAAATACATCAGAGATCTTACTGCTATTACTGTCGCTAATAGAAAACAGAAAGAAAGTGATATAGCAGACCTACATAAAAAAATAAAAAAACTTTCCAAACAAAATATTGAGTTGTCTTCTAAAGTGGAGGAGTTGTTGCCTGCACACACCAATGAGATGAAAACTCTGAATGAAAAGAAGAATAAACTCTCTTCATATAACACTCAGTTTAAAACTCAAGTTAAAGGTATTGTTAAGGAAGCTAAGTTTTTCGAAGACAACGAATCCTGTCCTACATGCGAACAGGTTATTAGTGATGACCTAAGAAAAGAAAAGAAAGATAAAGCTCAGTTTCGTGCTAAGGAACTTAATGATGCAATGATTAAAGTTGCTGAAGAGATAGTGTCAGTAAATTCCGAAATAGAAAGAGTTAATAGTGAGTTGATCCTTATACAGAAAGATCAAACTGAAATGTATAGTAATAACAAATCCATCAGTCAATTCCAAAATCAAATAGACAGAATTCAATCTGAGATAGATAGTCTTGTTGATAGTGAAGGTGATATGGGTCAGGCCAACAAAGATCTCGACGATCTTCGTGATCAGTTGCACTCTTTCCAAGACGAGAAGTATAAGTTAAATGAACAACATTCTTACAACCAAGTTTCTTCTGAACTTCTGAAGGACACTGGTATTAAGACCAAGATTATCAAACAATACATACCTGTTATAAATCAGTTGACCAATCAGTACCTACAGACTTTAGATTTCTTTGTTCACTTTGACCTCGACGAAAGCTTTCAAGAAACTATCAGATCTCGTCACCGCGATTCTTTTACATATGACTCGTTTTCTGAAGGAGAGAAACAAAGAATAGATCTCTCTTTATTGTTTACTTGGAGACAGGTAGCTAAGATGAAGAACTCTGTAGCAACAAATCTTTTGATTCTGGATGAGACTTTTGACTCTTCTCTGGATGAAGATGGAGTTGATAATCTCATGAAGATTATTCACTCGTTGGGAGATGACACTAACGTGTTTGTTATCTCTCATAAGTCTGAACTCGAAGATGCTCACTTTGAGAATAAACTAGTGTTCAGTAAAAAGAAGAATTTCTCCACATTGAAAAAAGTTGCATAAAGTGCTTTACAAAAGTGTAGGAATAGTGTATAATGTATGTCATATTAACTAAGGAATTATATTATGGAATTATCAGATCGCACTCTATCAGTTCTTAAGAACTACTCTAACATCAATCCTAACATTGTTTTCAATGAAGGTAACACAATAAAGACTATGGCTGTAGCAAGAAATGTCGTCTCTTCTGCTACGGTAGAAGAAACTTTCCCCAGAACTTTTGGAATCTATGACTTAAACGAGTTCCTAAATGTTCTAGGATTGGTAGAAAGACCCAACATTAGTTTTAGTGATGACTATGCAACCATTACTGACGGTTCAGGATTATCATCTATACGTTACTTTTACTCTGATCCCGATATGTTAACTACACCCACTAAAGATATTACTATGCCTGATAGCGAAGTTAGTTTTACTTTGAGTGTAGAAACTCTAGCAAAAATCAAAAGAGCTTCTGCTGCATTAGGTCACCAAGAGATTCGTATCCAACCTTCTAACGGATCTATAGTTCTTACTGTCGGGGATTCTAATGATCCTACATCTAATTCATTTTCTATAAATGTGGATGGTAATTACTCCGAAGGAACAGAGTTTAGTTTTATTCTTAATGTGAATAATATTAAAGTTGTCAACGAGTCTTTTGAAGTTTCCATCTCAAGTAAACTTATAAGTAATTTCCGAAGCACACATTCTGATATAGAATACTTCGTTGCACTGGAAAAAACTTCAACTTACGGAGTATAAATAGATGACCGATCAAGAAAAATTGAACGACTTAGCCAATAGAATCGCAAGATCTACTGTAGCTGTTATAGATACTATAACACAACGTGGAGGTTTTAAGGGTGAGGAACTTTTGACTATTGGTCAACTAAGAGAACAGTCTGTCCAAGTTATTAGTTTGGTTGAAGAAATTTCAGAAGAGGGAACTAAAAAAACTAAAAAATAGTTTAGAGTCCCGTTCGTCTAGTCGGTTAGGACACTAGGTTTTCATCCTAGCAACATCGGTTCGAATCCGGTACGGGATGCCAATTTGCGGAGGTCAGTTATTGAGTCAATGGGGACCACTCATTGAAGGTAGGGGAAGATCCTACACTCCGCTCCAATATTGCGGATATAGCTCAGTTGGTAGAGCGCAACCTTGCCAAGGTCGAGGTCGTCGGTTCGAGACCGACTATCCGCTCCAAATGCGCCCGTAGCTCAGTTGGATAGAGCAACAGCCTTCTAAGCTGTGGGTCGCACGTTCGAATCGTGCCGGGCGTGCCATAAGAAACCCGAAGGAACTGTCTTCCAATCCAGTTCTTTCATACACAACCTAGTTGATTGGAATACGAATCGGTTGCCCGTCGACTGATTAGGAGATTAATATTCGGATATGGTTGTCCGAGTATAGGGCGGGCCGAATTTTTGGATTTCTTATGCGACTATTTTTAATTTCACTTTTAATATTCACTGTGTCTTGTAGCACTACGCCTGTATCCAAACCTAAAGGAAAAGATGGTTATAGGTTTGAGGTTAAAGATACTGAGATGTTGACTCCTAATATAGAATTTGTTATTATAAAAAATAAAGAAGAGTACAATAAAATAAGGAAAAGGTTTTTTGGTCACCATTGGGATACCGTACAAGCCTTTACTCGTTGGAGACCAGAATCTAAAACTTGCATCATATACATAAAAGACCCTATGTGGATGTATCAACCAGAATATATAGGACATGAGGTAGCTCATTGTATTTGGGGCAACTGGCACAAAATAGAAATTAAACCTATAAATAATTACCAAGATAGACTTGAAACTGATTGACACACCTTGCGTATTGTGTTATAATTCGCGTATTGATTTATATATTATGGAGTAACTATGAAAGAATTTCTATGGGTAGAAAAGTATCGCCCGTCAAAAGTATCAGAAACCATTCTCACAAAAGATCTCAAAGACACTTTCCAATCTATTGTGGACGGTGGTGAAATACCTAATATGATGTTTACTGGTACGGCTGGTACTGGTAAGACTACTATCGCTCGTGCTATATGTGAAGAACTTGGACTTGACTATATTGTCATCAACGGTTCTGAAGAGGGTAACATTGATACTCTCCGTGGCAAGATCAAACAGTTCGCCTCGTCTGTATCTCTCTCAGGGGGTTACAAAGTTGTAATCCTTGACGAGGCGGACTACCTTAATCCACAATCAACCCAACCAGCATTACGTGGGTTTATCGAAGAGTTCTCTAAGAATTGTCGATTCATTCTGACCTGTAACTTTAAGAATCGTATAATCGAACCCCTTCATTCTCGTTGTTCCAATTATGAATTTTCTTTTAGTAAAAAGATAATGGCACAACTCTGTGGTCAGTTTATGACGAGACTACAAACTATCTTAGATGGTGAGGGTGTTGACTACAATAAGGATGTTGTTGCTGGTCTGATAATGCGTCACGCACCAGATTGGAGGAGAGTTCTTAATGAGGCTCAGAGAGGATCTATAGGTGGTTCATTACTAACAACTGTTATAGATAATGACAATAATAGCAACTACTCACAATTGTTTTCTTATATTAAAAATAAAGACTTTAAGAAGATGCGTCAATGGGTAGTAAATAATATGGACTTAGAACCTGCCTGTATATTCAGAGATGTTTATGACAACATGCAAGACTTCGTGGTACCTGAAAGTATACCCCAGTTGGTTCTTATACTTGCAGACTACCAATATAAAAATGCGTTCGTGGCAGATCACGAACTTAACTTAGTTGCCTGCCTTACTGAAGTCATGGCAAACGTGGAGATAAAGTAATGGAAAATATAGAAGTAATGACCCCAATGAAGAAAGCTTTGTTAGAAAAAAATATGAAAAGTGCCTCCTATAGAAAAAAACATGCGAGAGAAAATAAAAACCTAAAAATAATGTGTTCTATATTATTGCTATCAAATTTTATTCTTCTTGCATTGTTGTTCGCATGAAAAAAGTGAAAACACTTTCGCCCTTTGATTTTCTGAATAGTATAAATGATTCTAAGATAGATATTATGTCTATAGATACTAATAACGAGAAAGTTTATAACTCGTTTATGGTTAATAGAAGTCTA
>VMHT01188760.1_pt1 | contig 25786 bp, 27 predicted proteins | sample 4693611 | NCBI WGS metagenome assembly VMHT01 (sample SAMN12280063, study PRJNA550983) | marine metagenome | isolation source: seawater sampled from same location over 5 years 0.02-0.2 micron viral filtrate | place: USA: collected off the coast of southern California halfway between the port... ...
CGCCCATGCCGCCCATGCCGCCCATGCCGCCCATATCTGGACCGCCCGCAGGTGAATCGGGTTTGGGCTCGTCCGCGACGAGAGTTTCGGTGGTAAGGACGAGGCCTGCGATGGATCCAGCTGACTGAAGAGCATTTCTGGTCACCTTTACAGGATCGATCACGCCTTCATCCAAAAGATCGACGTATTTCTTATTCCTGGCGTTATAACCGAAATTATCTGAATCGTTCTCGATGACTTTGGCAGCGACCACGCTGGGCTCTTCTCCTGCATTCTCGCTAATCTGTCTGAGAGGGGCTGAAAGAGCGTCGTATACTGCTTGGACTCCTATTGAATGGTCTCCTGAGCTCTTTTCCATGAGGGGGTTGAGTGCGTCTCTAGCTCTCAGAAGAGCCACGCCGCCACCGACTACAACACCTTCAGCCATAGCGGCCCTGGTTGCATTCAGTGCATCGTCCACTCTGGCTTTCTTCTCCTTCATTTCAGTCTCCGTGGCCGCGCCTATCCTCAGAACGGCTACGCCGCCGGTCATCTTGCCAATTCGCTTCTGCATCTTCTCCTTGTCCCACTTTGACTTGGAGAGTTTCTCCTGGCTCTTTAGCATGTCAGCTCGTTCATCTATGGCCTTTTTATCCCCCTCGCCGCCAACGAATGTTGTCTTATTCTTGGCTATGATAACTTTCTCAGCACCGCCGAGTGACGTTGGGCCCTGGGCTTTCAGATCTGCACTCTTATCCTTTGCAAGTACTGTTGCCCCGGTTAAGATGGCTATATCATCTAACAATTCGCCCTGCTCGTCACCAAAGCCTGGGGCTTTCACGGCTGCTGCCTTGACTACGCGGCTGGCTACGTTTAGAACGAGCGTTGCAAGGGCCTCGCCCTCGACGTCTTTTGCTATGATGAGTAGTGGTCTCTTTTGCTGCATACTCATTTCTAAACTGGGAAGTAGGTCTTGGGCGCTGTTGACCGTTTGATCCGTGATCAAAATCATGGGGTTTTCCAAAATCGCTTCTTTCTTCTCTCGATCGGTGATGAAATATGGCGAGATGTATCCTTTGTCGACTTGCATGCCTTCTACCAATTTAAGATCGGTTTCAGCTGATTTAGCTTCTTCCACAGTGATGACTCCTTCCTGACCGACGGCTTCCACGGCTTCTGCAATTAACGACCCTATGTCTGCGTCGTTGTTCGCGGCTATTGTAGCAACTTGATGGATCGTCTCACTGGTTTCTACCGGATTCGCCATTTCTTTCAGACGATCAACTACAACCGATATCGCCTCGTCATATCCTGATTTCAGCTCCACGGGGCTTGCCCCGGCAGTGACATTACGAAGTCCTGTGTGACAGAGCGCCTGAGCGAGGATGCTGGCCGTTGAGGTGCCGTCCCCAGCATTATCCTGGGTCTTGCTCGCAACTTCCTGGACTAGTTTGGCGCCCATGTTGGCAAAGGGATCGGCTAGAGATATGTCTTTGGCAATGGTGACGCCGTCGTTTATGATGGTCGGGCTACCCCAACTCTTCTCTAGTACAACTGTCCTGGCGGCGGGTCCAAGCGTGACTTTTACCGCATTCGCAACTGAGTCGATACCCTCGAGTAGTTTTCTTCGTGCTTCTTCTCCATACAACATTTGTTTTGCCATTCATTTCAACTCCTTTTGTTCAGAGGTCCAGTACCTTAGCCTGGAGATCTTCGGATTTTATCAACATGTATTCTATCCCAAGCCATTCCACCTTTGTACCGCTATACTGGCGGTAGATGACTCGATCACCGATGCTGAGACCCTCGACATCCGGCCCTGTAGCCACCACCTTTCCAACATTCATCTTCTCACGGGCTTCCTCAGGGAGTAAGAGTCCCGACTCGGTCTTCTCTGGTGCGTTTTCCATCTCTAGGAGGACCATTTCCCCCATTGGCTCTATTCCGACAGACATTTAATCAACTCTGGGCTATACAACCCATGGTTGACTAATTGGGGTCTAATTTAAACGTGTTCCAATACAATTCTCGGGAACCTTGAGGTACTGACCATCAGAGGACGTTAGGATGAGTGCTGGTTATGCATGTCTATCCGTCGATGAAATTCGTTTATCGATGGAAGAGAAGGGGACTCGTGTGATACTTGCAGCGGACCTCTTCACAATCTCTGAAATTTCGCATATCCTCAATGAAGTGGGGCGTCACATCTGCATGTTGAAGACTCACGTTGATGGGATACACGACTTTGATCTAGATAGGTGGATGGATGAAGTGGTCCGGCCGGCTAGGAAAATGGGCATTCTTTTGTTTGAGGATAGGAAGTTCGCTGACATAGGTCACGTGTCAAAAATCCAGATGCTCGGACATCAAAGAATAGCTGATTGGGCTGATGTGGTGACCGCGCATAGAATATCTGGGCCTGATATCGTAGAGGGTATTCACGATGCTTGGAGGGAATGTGGTAGGAGGGGTTCGGTTGCTGTTTTGGCGCAAATGTCCAGTTCAGGCAATCTATTGGATGAAGAGTACTGCAGGAAGGTCGTGGACTCATGCCGTGGAATGGATGGTGTCTGTGGTTTCATAGGGAATGGGAGCAATCCGAGAAATATTTCCGAATTACGAAGTTTGGTGGGGAGCGATAAGATGATTCTGACACCAGGCATCAATCTGAATTCAGGAGAGGCGCGTATGGGCCAGAGATATGGGCACCCCAGAGAGGCGATTGCGGCTGGTTCCGATGCAGTGATTGTGGGGTCGGGCATCATCAGAAACGCCGAGCCCTTGGCTGCTGCTAAGAAATATGCTGAGGAGACCTCCGCATGAAATCCATGCTCACAGATATGTCAGCTGTTCTAGTTCTCTTCCTGATAGTTTTCCTTATTCTCAGGGAGATCGTGTTCAGGTGGCGTATTCGATTGAGAGTGTTGATGAGAGATGCTGAACTTCTGAACGACTCGCGGGTCAAGGTGATTGAAATCGTTCAGGCGCCTGAGGGTAGCATGGCTGTAGACGCGATAAGGATGATTGCTGTAGAAGACTGATCTCATTATCAAATAGGGATGTATCCAGCGTATATCGCCCCAGCGACAGACGCTCCGATAGTGATGATCAGCAGTGTGAAACGGATGATCCAACGTCCCTTTTTCCTCGGTTTTTCTGCTGGTGCGAGCGAGGCAGGGTTGACCGGCATTGGGGGCGGCATCGCCGGGGGCTCCAGTGATGGGGGTGGTGGTTCTGGCAGCGGTGGTTGGAAATTTGCCAGGCCCGGAGCAGGAGGTATTACCCCCATTATCTTGGGCCACGCAGTTTCGACATCTGAGGCGATGATAGGGGTGATCAAGGTAGCCAGAGCACCGATTGAGATGGATGTTTTATTTGCTACCTCTGCCCTATTTTTAGGAGTGATTATGACTATTCTTCCTTGGTTGTCATCAGCCCTTATCTGAAGAGCGGTATCATGTCCATCATTTGGTGGCAAGTCTATTCCCAAGAACACAACCCTCGGGCGTATCGCTCTGTATATGGAGACGGCGTCCTCGCTGCTTGATGTGGACTCAGTGGTCCATCCCCTTTGTTTCAGGATCATTTTCAAACGGCCCGTGGTTATTGGGTCTCTTAGTGCGATCAATGCACATGGTGTATCGCTCATCAGGCATCAACTCCAAAGATACTGAATACAGAGGGGTCGATGTCCTCAGAAAGTAATTTTGATAGAAAGTGCACTGGTTCGAAATCTATCAGATCTTGGTACTCCTGGCCGGAGCCGGCTAGTACGATCGGCCTATTCGTAGCATGGGCGATTGAAAGGGCTGCGCCGCCTCTTGCATCTGTATCTAACTTAGTCAAAACAGCACCGTCGAAATGTAATATTGATTGAAATTTTGTTGCTTGCTCAACAGCATCGTTTCCTGCCAACGCATCGCCCACGAACAGAACAATATGCGGGGATGCTACTCTGTGGACCTTCTTCAGCTCCTGCATTAGATTGGTTTTATTCTGCATTCGGCCCGCAGTATCGATCACGACCACGTCATCGCCTCTCGCTTTGGCACTGTCTATTGCGTCTCTAGCCACTGCGGCGGAATCTCCTCCTCTCTGACTTTTGACACAACGTGCGCCGATTCGTTCGGCGTGATCGCTCAACTGGTCTATTGCGCCCGCACGGAATGTATCTGCTGCTCCTAAAACTACGGATAGGCCTCGTTGGATTAATCTGTAGGATATCTTTGCTGCCGTGGTTGTCTTGCCAGTTCCATTTACGCCAACGAGCATTATGACTACTGGCGGATCCTCGGCGAGTAGTGTTTCGATGGTCTGGTCGAAGTCCCAATATGAAACTCTCAACAGCGAATCCAACGCAGAAACAAGCGTTGCGTCTAGGAGATTTCCTACGTCTCCTTTCTTGGGGAGGGGTGCGCCTATGAGTTTCGATCTCATCTCAGCAAGCACTGCGTCAACAGCGATGTGTCCCATATCCGCTTCGAGCAAGGTGGTCTCGAGTTCTGACATTATTTCTTCAAAGACAGGTGTTTCTGATATCCTTCTTCGAGAAGGCTGGTTCACTATTTTATTGAGATCGATAGAAAGACCCTGTGATGGTTTTGGAACCAATTTAGACGTCTTGATTTCTGGAGCGTATTTCACAGGAGCCTTGATTGTCTTCGAGGTTCGCTCCTTGAGTCGTCTCGCTCGTTTATCAGAAGGGGTTTCAATCGAGCCCAGAGATTCATCGGATTCCCATTCGCTTTCACCACCACGATTGTCTTGATTCTGCGGGTGGGGGGATTCCAATGACTCATCGATGATACGATTTTCTGGCTCTTCGTGTTGATCCCCGGCTAGGAGATCTGGATTCTCAATCCTTTTGGTGTTGCGCCTAAACCGACTTAGGAAGCCCATATATTCACCTCAGTCGTCGAGCGTTAGCTCTGTTCCTCTCTTACGTCTTGGAGTTCGCTTCTTTGGTTGGTTCTGTGGTGGTTCTTGATCCGGTGATTCTGTTGGCGTTTCCAAATTAGTGTCCGATTGATGTTTTTCGATTTGGGTGGTGAGTTCTAGAATTGTGGATTCGATTGCTCTCGATTCTTCGACCATGTTTTCGATCAAATTTGTTAGCTCTGTATTCCTCTGATTCAACATTTCAATAGCCTTGTCGTGAGTTGTTTCTATTTGGACTCCTGAGCCAATATCTATGATGGGGAGGGCTCCTTTTTCGATTGTCACTGGAATCTGAACGCCGCTTCCGAGAGGTATGAGCGTGCGTTTGTTGGGTTGCGACGCAGCTGCTTCGAGCGTTCCCTGAGCCCTGGTTTGTTCATCCAGTAGTGCTGAAAGCCTCTCTAGTTGGGCTCTAAGGGCCTCCTGTCTGGAGTGATTGGCTTCGATGAGGCGCGAGATTCGCCTTGCTTCATCTGGTTCCATGGGTGCCTGTTGCAGGGCATCTATTCTAAACGATGGGGGTATTAGATGGAAAGATGGTTTGTTGTAGAGTGGTTCGAAGCATCCGTGCGGATTAAATCAGGTTCCCTCGACGGGCGGTCATGGTCAAGGCGTTTAGAGCGGTTGGGACGTTTCGAAGCGGTGTGAAAAATCAGCCTTTTACTATGGATTTGGTAGCTGATGATGAGAGTGGTGCTATGGAGTACGTATACTCCAACTTCGGCAGCCGACACGGTGTGAAAAGAAGGTTCGTGGTGGTTTCATCGATGAATGAGATCGATCCTTCCGAATCAACAGATCCTCGAGTTATTTCTGCTTTTAGAGAATGATAGTTTCCAACTCATTCTGTCACAATGGTGATACGGTCGGGCTTTGAGGAACAGTCATGCTACATATCGAAGATAAGGATGAGTCATGATTGGCATCGAACCTTCAAACTCTGATCTTGCAGTGGATGTGGTAATCCCTACTTTCAATCGAAAAGATGCATTAGATAGGTGTCTCTCGGCGTTGCAGTCTCAAACCGTGCCTCCGAGATCGATAACTATCATCGATGATTCAGAGGAAGATCTGGGTCCTGCCATCTCTCGCAACAAGGGTTGGCGAAAGGGTTCCGCTGAAATTGTGGCTTTCACAGATGACGACTGTGTTCCCATGGACAATTGGATCGAAAAAATCCTATTGAACTTTGAAGAAAGTTCTGTTCATGTTATCGAAGGTAGCGTAACGACAGAGATTGATGGTAAATTGTCAAACATGGATCCTCACCCAAAGGACCGGTGGAATCGTTTCAAAACTGCGAATATGGCTTATCGAAGAGTCGTGCTGGAATATTTAGATGGCTTCGATGAAAGATACTACATTCATAGAGAAGACACAGATTTAGCCTGGAGGGCTATCGAGTCTGGATACAATGTAAAATGGGCTCCAGACTGTATCGTGCACCATCCTGATCGAGCTGGTATAGAAAGAGACAGGGCTAGAAGTGAATTACTTCTCTACCGTCTTGACAGGAAGAAGTATCATGAGATAGCAGCTGGAATGATTTCTATCAAGAAAATCTTGAATGGGGATTGGGCGAAAAAAAGATTCTTATTGCGAACATATGAGGACACTCATGTCTCGCCGTTGACCCGTTATGAGTCAATGCGGCTCTGGTCTTTATCACTATTTTTAGCGGTTATGAGAAAGCTAGGGTTGAGGTGATAATTTGGTTGTCTCCCATCGCAATCAGTTCATATTCATCAAGACTAGAAAAACTGCTGGCACCAGTATTGAGATTGGAAAATCATTAGGGTCGAACAGGCCAGTGAACAGAAAAAAGGTGAGATCACTGTATGAGATTATTGAGCCCTGTCAATTCCTCTAAGAGATACTGGTCTTCCACAAGACTCTGCTTCGCCATATCTCTCTCACTATCCGTGATGATCCTGCCACCCGATGTCCTGGTTGACAAAAACTTAGTCTTGTAAATGTTAATGCCCCGTCTTTGCAATTGGCTCGCAATTCTTTCTCTGAGTACTCGAGGAGTCGCCTTTGCGGAATTTCGTATACATTTGCCGAGGAAATTGATCGTCCTTCTTTGACTTGCAAGATTGTGGCCCTTTACTAAATCTAGATTAAATCGGTATTCACTTACCCCAATATGATTGCAAATATCCTTCAAAACTTGATGTGGGAGATTGCGCATGACTTTTGTTTCAATGATCAAAAAAGAATCGATTGGGAAAAAGGTTAACCAATTTTTTAGAGACTCACCATACAAGGAATCACATCTTAATCTAGGGTCAGCCCAAGCTGTAGAGAATTCGCTCCAATCCACACCGGCCTTCTTGTCATCACTGTAGTCAAGAGCATGATTCCATTGAGAGACTGCTCTCTCTATGGGGTCTCTCAGGGAGACGATAAATTTCGCATCCGGCCAAATTTTGTTTATTCTTGAGGGCGCTGTTGGACAAGAAAAAGCATGGACAGAACAATCTACTTTTACACCCTCCCCTTGAAAGAAATCACCGTATTCCGATAGATCCAGACTCGAGTCGTCTCTCACAAAAGTTCCCTTGTGTGTGGCTACAATATCCGGCTCTTTTGGGTTCGATATGCATATCTCAGGATGTTGCGATAGAACGTCAGCAAGCCAACTTGTCCCACATTTCGGTGCTCCCAGTAAGAATGATCCAATTATTGGAACGTCCTTCATATCGAAACCCTTTGAATCGAACCTTTGCTGGCACTCAAATCTTTATTTTATCCAAGTATCGTTGTCTTCCTCTATGTGAAGCATTACCGGGCTCTCATCACCCATCACTTCTGTAAAACCATCCATAGTTCTTTTCCAGAGTTCCTGTTCACCACTCCATTTCAACCATCTATCGACAAAGTCAGTGTGCTTCCTGATTTCTTCATCGTCCGAGAGCCTTTTGAGGATTTCATTTGTTTGAGCAAGTATCGCACCAATGGGCCCATTGAGCATGTAGGTAGTATAGGGATTCCTTTCCTGAATCACTGAGATATGGGCTCTCCAAAGGGAGAATATAGCGTCATACATCCATCCTATTAGCAAGACACATCCGATTACAAAGGCTCCTATCGACAGCAATCCCCAATAGGTCATCGAAACTCCGAAGAGCTCTGTATTCGAATCAAATCGCCATTTTACGTAGGGCCATGTCAGCAGGGTAAGAGTCGTGACCCAGAAGGCCATAGAAATGAGGGTTTGGCTTTGTTGGACCCTCCAATAATGGAGCATCACCGTCTTCTTCAGCATGACATTGCCTCGGAGGGTGTGTGTATCACTATTGTGACAAAATTAGTCAGATTGCTCCTGGATGAAGAAATGACAAGGGGCTCCGTAGACTTAGAGTGGTGTATCTAATTACTTTGATTTTCATCGGTTTTAATGGATATGATGGTGTTCAGGTGTTTTTCCATTATTGTCAGTCTGAGCTTGAATGTGTTATCATCGCTTAAGGTACCCTCAGACTTGGATGCTGCCCTTAGTGTCCTCTTTGCGTCATTCATAGCTTTGTTATCCATTCGTTTACCTACCTTGGAGAGTGGTCTAGAACGCAGGCCTTTTTCTACATAAGTTCCTAATTTCCATATCAGACCGGCTTTTAGATTTTGGAAAGTTCCTGGCCGATTCCTTTTTTTGAGGTAAGCAATTGCCTTTTTGCGATTTTCTGGTATTTTCTGAGAAGCCCAAGAATATTTGTAGACAAGATGCTGAATTTTTCCGCCCAAAGATCCGGGACCAACAAAAACGGGATCGTATGGGACGTTCATCGAAATTGTCCAATCCAACCATTTGAAGTGATTGATGGTGCTAGAAGTAGTGATTGGTAGCCAGTTGACCCTGAAAGTGTCAGCAATGATAGCGGCATGCATAGCTCCAGAAAGTACTAATTTTGATCTTCTTATCGTTTCTATTACTTCTTTTGATTCAATTCTTGGATCAATATATTTGACGCCTGCAGCTTCACAAATGCTATTCCATTCACAATTTTCAGCAGCCCCATGATGTGGTATGAAAATTATTCCTTCCCTTTCCTCTTCTGGTAAGGGTTGGAATTCTGAAATAAGAGCGAGAAGGATGGCTGTATCAGTACATCCTTTTTCCTCACTAAGGCCGAGAGCGAGTGCTGTTAGAGGGCCCCTGACGGCTAGGAAATTCCAGTGTTTAGAAGATGAAAGATCTAGAGGGTATCTATAACCAGCTCCCGAGCCGATTACGTGATACCTCTTTTTTGAATCTCTATCTCTTCCCAATAATGAGCCGATTCCCAGCAAGGTGTTTTCCGTCTCATTCCACCCTCCCGGACTCAATCTATCCCAGAACCAAGAGTTCATATCGTCCCCGAAATTACCTCCCATGATTCTTTGATACTCGATATCCATCTCTCTGATCTCCTAATTCACGGGCGCTGGTGGTGGGGGGGCGATTCAGTTGGACAGTTTCTATCATTAAAGGAAAACTGCCTTTGATCCGCCTGAGTATCCAGTCCATGTGGTTTTTCTAAGGTAGGCAGGGCAGAGATGAGGGTCGCGCCTCAAGCAAATGTAATTCTACGAATTAAATTGGGGATTTCCTTAACGATGTCAAGGTGGTTCTGATATTCACATATCTTGCGATATATGTTTGAAAACTCTCTCACATGCCTCTCCAGCTATATCTCCTAGGTACAGTTGTTTCATTTTTTCCCGATGATCGGCATAAATTGATGGGTTTTCCAAGGCCTCCGCCATAGCCGAAAATAGATCATTGGGGGCGTGGCATATCGGTGGAGGTACCAATTCCTCGTAGTCATCAAGAAGTCCGTAATTTTTGGTGTATGCCATGAGATCATAAGGTGAAAATACCACTGGTCTGTTTAGAATCAACCAATCTATGTAAGCACTGGAATAATCTGTCACAAGAACATCTGATTTGATCATTAGTTCGTTAAGATCTGGCTCATCATCGTGGGTTACGCGCGTAATCCTGTCGGATGTAGGCTCAGGGGTGGTCGACACCCAATGGGGCCTAATAATGAGTTTGGCATCATTTTCCACCAGAAATTCATGCATCCTCCTTTCGTCTATTTTAGGATGCATGAGTATTGATTCTTGATCATGAGCGTCTCCTTTTCCAACCCTGAACGTAGGAGCATATAGGATCGTTCTGCCGTTATTCTTTTTTTTGTTGGCTTTTTTATGCGAATAGAGCTTGTCATTTCTTGGATTTCCTGAGATAATGAATCGATTTTCAGGTATTCCGAAGGCCTTGGTATAAATTTTAAGTTCATACTCAGATGCTACAAAGAAGCGGTCTATCTTATGTATCCACTTCATGAAAATTCTCCAAGTAGGGCCATAATCATCGGATGTTCGTTGACTAGTTTTTAGTAATCCAATTTTTTTTAATGGTACCCCGTGCCAAAGTTGATTCACTTTTATGGATGGTATCCATGGCATCTTGCACAAATCCTGATATCCAAATGAAATAACCGCCTGCTCCGCTCTTAGATAGAGGAACGAGGCCCTGAAGCTAGGGGACATCACGACTTTGCCAGGGTATTTTTCCTCAATCTGTCTGTAAACTTCTTTGTTATTGGTAAACCACACGGCCCTGATCGGTTCATCATTGACTTGGGTGTACTCAAATAAAGACCTCGAGTTATCGGAGAAATGCTTGCCTTCATTGGAGCCAAAAATGACCAGATTCGCTTCTTTTGGAACAATCCAACTTAACCCTCTGAACAACCATGTCCACGGGCCAAAGTAGAGAGCCCAGTACACAGCCCATGGCATGTAGGAGAAAAAAAACCGCTTCAAAAGTAAGTGGGTCCTGAGGAGAGGGGGCACTTTGCCAGGGTTTACGTCTTCCAAACTATCCTTCCTCCTTTGGGTTCCTGACATAGACATGTCTTAGAGACTGCCTATCCAAAATGTTGACAATAGGGTTTGCCCCGAGACTACTCTGATCGCCTATGTGTTGTCAATGATGTGAGACCATGCCAGTTGATACGCTGAAAGTCATAATCCTCGCAGCAGGTATGTCCTCCAGATTGGGGGAGTTGACCGTGCAACTACCAAAGTCATGTCTTCCTATCGATGGTAGAATCACGATGTTGGAGAGGAATTTACAAATTCTGGAACAGTGTGGTTTTGAGAGCGCTGTGGTTGTGACTGGTCATGCTGGGAGTGTGATTGAAGACTTCGTAAAACACAGAGTCTCTAGTATGCATATAGAAACTTTGAGTAATAACGAATTTGCAACCATGAATAACATTTACACTTGTTATCTTGTAAGGGATATTTTGGATGATAGTACCCTTATCATGAACTCAGACCTAGTCGTAAGCAAGAGGATAATTCAGCTTGCTGTCGACAGAATGAAGGTTAGTGAAAAAAGCTTCATGATGGTTGACGATCACAACCAAGTTGACGAAGAGTCGATGAAGGTTTATGTAAACACCAACGGCATAGTTACACGAGTCAACAAATCCCTCGATATCGAGGAGAGCGCAGGTGAATATATTGGAATCCTGAGGCTTTCCAAAACAGATATAGTAGAATTCGTGAAAAGCACTGAGGATATTTTGAGAAATGGAGGGACTGATATGTATTACGAAGATGCAATCGACAGAGCCACGGGCAAGTTAGCAGTATATTGTGTTAGCACCGATGGGGTTCTGTGGACTGAAATAGACACTCTTAGTGATTACAATGCCGCCATACAAATCGCAAATGATCTGAGATCTGAGATCATGACTTGAACTCGTTAAACATCTAAAGTTAATGTAAAGTCCATATCGTGTATCGCCGGGGCGGTGTTAACGTCGGTGATTAATGTGGATGCAAACGAGGTGAATTCCGTAGATCACAAAAAGAGATTGTCCAGTTTTCCAAAAGAGACGCTTGTTGAAGAAGTGCTCAAAACTTGGGATGATTTGGCAGCTTCCGAGGCCGAGTTAAACGAGGCGCTAATCAAGGCAAGGCAACTAGAGGTTGAAATCGCCAAAATGAGGGGGGTTCGGGGGATATCCTCGACCAAGGTAGAAATGGCAGATAGAATCAAACAATTGGAAAGTGAAATTTCCATCTTATCTGTGAAAGAAGGCAAAGGAAGAGGGGAGGATGAAGAATTGGCGCGTCTCAGGGAAAAAGAAGAGACTCTGCTAACGGCCCTGTTGGATCTTGAGCGGGAGTTCGCTTGTTCTCAATGAGTGCCGTCGCAGATAAAATCAGGCCTAATCAGTAAATCGCATGGATATTATGAGTTCGGATAGCACTTCCCGGAGCTCGTCCGCATCTGCGTATTCCTCGCCCAGTGTACCTGTTACAATCCAATCGGCACCGGCCTCTACCGCAGTTCTGGCAGTGGCACCGTCTCTAATGCCGCCCCCCACCACGATGGGTATGTCGGTACTGCTACGAGCGGCGGAGATGAGATCTGGAGAAACTGGTGTCGATGCCCCGCTTCCTGCCTCCAAATATAGTAGCTTGAAATCGAACAATTCAGCCGCTGCTGCATATGATGCCACTCTCCCCACATCTTCGGGTTTGATCAAATCCGCTTTGCCCACTTCGCCTGCTTTTCCGCCTGGTGCACATATCACATAGCCCATAGATATCGGTTCAATTCCTACTTTTTTGATGAAAGGCGCGCCTGCGACTTGCTCTCCGATCAAGAACCTTGGATCTGTGCTGTTCATCAGCATCATGAAGGTGATTCCATCAGCATTGGGGGACAGTGCGTTTGCCCCCTGGGGGAAGAGTATGATGGGTATTCTCTCTTGGTTTTGTGCATCGGAATCTTGAGTTGCTGCCCACTCTATCAGTTCCAATGCTTCTTTGATTGCCACTACAGTTCGATCCACGTTATCTGAATCTGTGCCAGACGAGCCTCCTATCAGGATCATTGAAGACCCTGCCATCGCGCCTGCAATCGCGCGTTTTGCAGCGACATCAGGGGATTGGTCAGCCGGATCTATGAGCAAGGCGTGCCTTGGGATATTTCTACGCACTATGCTCTCAACGCCGACCACGTGTTTGCAGAGGGGACAATGGTATTAGGAGTATTTCGGGGATTCTAAAAATTCTCTCGCATCTTCGATTCCCTTTTCGAGTTCGACTGAAACGGTTTCATGTGGGTCTTTTCCGAGCCAGATCGAGGTTTCTAATGCTGTTTTCGTTTGAATTGGTTTCTTGGACCAATACTCACACGTTCCATCGCCCCTGGATAGGCACTTTTCTTCACTGCAGGGGCATGAAAATGAGGCTCCGAACCATTTTTCTGACTCTTTGAATTCTGGTTCATAGATATAATCGAAAACAATTGGATCGTTGGATATCTGCCCCGCGCCAACAATTTGGAAGGTCTTGTCCGTGATTAGAATTAGGGAGCTCCGCAAGTGAATCAGAGCCCCACGTTCTGCAGATTCGATTCCTAGGGCTCTTGAAATCCACATGCCCCGAACAAATGTGTTCATATCCACGTCTCGAGGAAAGTGTCTAACCAAAATTTTCAGGATTGGATGGGAGTTCATTTTTGATCCGGGTTGCAAAGATTGGGAAAGACCGATTTCTGGTTCTTCGGTGATTATGTGAATTTGTACGTCATCTTCACTAACCAGTGCCTCAAGAGCAAATGCCAGATGTCGGATTGTAATTCCTTTCACCAAAATTCTCATGATCATACTTCCATGATTGAAAGTGCGTGGACGGGGCAGGTGGGTATACAGATCTCGCAATGCGTACAGGATTCTTCCCGGATTGCTATTATGGGAGGCTCTAAAATTAATACATCAATGGGGCATGCTGCTATGCATGCGGCGCAGCCAAAACATCTGAGCTCATCAAGAACTAGATTATGTCCGGGCGACCTCGCCATGAAGATCTCACGTTGAACATCCTTTTTCATTGATACCCACCCCCCGTCTTCCAGTGGAGGTTACAATTCATTTTGTTTGATGTAACAATTAGTAACTCAATAATCATAAACCAGAATCCATATTGAGAATTAATTGCTGATAATTATCTCAATTTATTTTTTCTTGGTTCAAATGAATTATAATTCTACTAGAAATTAGGGGGTGGGTCCGAGGTTTCATGAACTCCGGCTCGAATAACAAAGCATGCCCAGAGTATGGCTCCACTTTCTAGGGGGTGCGAGGGAAGTTGGAAACGTGGGTTGTACTATCGAAACGCACGGAACTAAAAGAATTTTGATTGATTATGGGCTAGCAGCTTCGAGGCCTCCCAGATATCCATCCCCCTCGCCCCATGTGAATAATGCAATAATTACGCATGCACATATCGATCACATCGGCATGGCACCGTGGTTGGTAGGCCACCATAATGCCAAACTACACGCCACTCCTCTTGTAGCGGATTTGTCCGGAATCATGTGGAGAGACACCTACAAAGTTTCCAGCATAGAGGGCTATCCCCTGACATGGGATAAGAGAGATATCGACGATGCCCTCGACTCCTGGCAAACCCACGATCATGGTGAGGCATTCGAATTGGACGGATGGAACTGCACGCTCCATCTCGCAGGCCACGTTCCTGGGGCTTCCATGGTCGAACTGAGGAAGGAAGATCTGACAATACTCTGGACAGGAGATATCGATACACGAAACAGTCCAAATGTCCTCGGCGCCAAACCCATCAAATGCGACATCCTGGTCATGGAGGCAACATACGCCGCAAGAGATCACAACGATAGATTAGAAGAAGAAAAGAGACTCGTTGAAAGAGTTCAGGAAATACGATCTCGCGGCGGTACTGCCATTATTCCCAGTTTCGCCTCAGGAAGAGGCCAAGACATCATCAAGATTCTCTATGAGAACGATCCTTCGCTGAATGTACATTATGATGGAATGGGAACGAGAATATCCCAAATCTGGATCGATAACCCATCCTATCTGAGTGACCCTTCTGCCTTTGAGAGAGCATATCGCTGGTCAAAAAGAGTGCGTGGAAAGTCGGATCGCTTCAAAGCTCTAGAGGCCGACGTGATTGTTACCACATCTGGTATGCTAGACGGCGGCCCTGCAATATGGTATCTTAATCGTCTTAGACACGATTCTGCCAATGCAATCTTCCTCACGGGGTATCAGGCAGATCGTTCCGGCGGAAGGTCACTCTTGGATACCGGGATGCTTCCAATTTTTGGAAAAATGACGAAAATAGATCTAGAAATAGATCGGTTCGACCTCTCGAACCATGCTGGGAAAACCGAATTAATTCAATTTGCTCTAGACTGCAAACCGAAGCACCTCGTTCTATTCCACACTCCTGACGAGGATGTTGATGACTTCGCAAGAAGCTTCGGCGAGACTCCCCCGTTTCAGATAATAATACCTGAAAATGGCAGAGACACGGTCATCGATACTGACGCATGACAGACGAATCGTTGATATGCCGTATAGGTATAAGCGTCGACTAAGAGGCTTCCTCAGGAGACTAAATTATGAGCGCAGTAGACAACATACTAGACAGAACATTCGGACTCAGCGCCAATGGCGTAACCGCATCATCAGAGATCAGAGCAGGGATAACCACCTTCCTAACGATGGCTTACATCCTGTTCGTGAACCCGTCGATGCTTGCCCTAACAGGCATACCCTTCGATGACGCTTTGTTCGCGACCGCGATCGCAGCATTCGTAGGATGCATAGTCATGGGATTATGGGCCAATCTGCCCTTCGCCCTCGCTCCGGGAATGGGCTTGAACGCCTATTTCACATTCACAGTCGTAGGAACTGTGTGGGACCAAGGCGACGGGATGCTAGGCGAGACAGTCGTACCGAGCGGAATCCCTGGAGTCGACTGGCACATGGGTGCCTGGGAAGTAGCCCTACTCGCTGTTTTCCTCGAAGGGGTCCTATTCCTGATTCTCTCCCTCCCACAGGTAGGCGCTAGAACGGCTATGATCAACGCCATACCAAAGGACCTCAAGATCGCAACAGGAGCCGGAATCGGATCCTTCCTAGCAATCATCGGCCTCAGAGAGATAGGTGTCGTCTGGGATGACCCAGCGACCCTGGTGAACATCGGGCCTCATGAGACGTGGGGCCTAGATCACGGGGCATTGATCGGAATGCTCGGATTGGTGCTAATCACGGTCCTCATGGCGCGGGGTATCAAGGGCGCCATGATCTGGGGCATAATGGGAGCCTCGGTCTGGGGCTGGATATTCGAGGCATACGATCCATACAACGACCCCTCAGGATATGGGGGAGCTGGATGGAACTGCCCACCCACAGCCCAAACAGGAGACGCATGCATGTACTCATCTGCACCCGACCCCGGGTCCATCGTGAGCATGCCATCACTGCCAGAGGAGACCCTGTTCGCCGTATTCTCGAGCGACACCCTCTCTGCAGTGGCCGACAACATGGACATATTCCTGCTCGTACTCATTGCTTTCTTCTTCGTCGATGTCTTCGATACCGCTGGCACCCTCTACTCAGTAGGCCGTCAGGCCGGCTACGTTGACGCTGACGACCAGCTCATGAACAGCGACGAGGCATTCATGTCGGATGCAGCAGCGACAATCGTCGGAGCCCTCGCGGGAACCAGCACCACAACGACCTACATCGAGTCGGGTGCAGGTGTAGAAGAGGGCGGCAAGACCGGCCTCGTGGCCGTCACAGTCGGCATTCTGATGCTGTCCGGCCTTTTCCTGTCCGACCTGTTCCAGGCCATACCGACCTATGCGGGGGCCTGTGCTCTGGTGATCATCGGCGCCATGATGATGAAATCGGTCGTTGACATCGACTGGAATGACAACGAGATGGTTCTTCCAGCGTTCCTAACGATCGTGCTCATGCCTTTCACCTACTCGATAGCAGACGGAATCGCATGGGGCGTCATCACATACGTCGCCATCAAGATCGGTACGCAGAAGACCAGTGAAATCAATCCAGTCATGTGGGGGATTGCCGTACTCATGACCATGTTCTATCTAGGACCTGGTGATCAGACCACCTTTGAGGCAATCTTCAGTGCGATATTTTGAGTGGTGAAGAAATAACCCGAACCGCCCTGGGGCCATTGTGCCCCAGGGTGGCACAAAGGTGGTATCATGGACATGCATGAAGCGTTGGAAAGATGCATACGGACGGTACCTGATTTTCCTATACCCGGTATACAGTTCAGGGACATAACCCCCGTACTAGCCAATCCAGTCCTTATGAAGCAGATCACGGAATCCTTTGCAGAGTCAGTTGTAGAGGCCGAACCAACAGCCGTCGCAGGCCCAGAGGCTCGGGGATTCATCTTCGGCCCTCTTTTGGCAGCAAAGCTAGACTGTCCATTCATCCCCATCCGGAAGCCTGGAAAACTACCCTCTGATACCCTTTCTGTGGCTTATGAACTCGAATACGGAACAAACACCCTGGAAATGCATAAGGATGCACTCGATCACAAAGATCGCGTCATCATAGTGGATGATCTTCTGGCAACAGGAGGCACCATCCAAGCCGCAATTTCCCTCATCGGAGGAACTGGGGCCCAGACCGTTGGCACATGCTTTGTAATCGAGCTTCTTGGATTGAACGGGCGCGATAGAATAGAGCCAATACCCATCCATTCGCTGATCGCTTTACCCGCCTGAGACCCGATTCATTGAAATCGCGTGCGTGTACCTAGAGGGACGACTGCCATGCCGGACACACCCCCTCCACCCCCCGGAATCGATGAGAAAATAGCAGAGGCAGTCGCAAACGAGGACTATGAATTGGCAGCCCGTTTGAAGAAGACGAAGGAATCACCGCCACCGCCGCCGAAGAAGGGCAAGGCGCCACCGCCACCGCCGCCGAAGAAGGGCAAGGCGCCACCGCCACCGCCGCCGAAGAAGGGCAAGGCGCCACCGCCGCCGCCGCCGAAGAAGGGCAAGGCGCCACCGTCCAAGAAGACCCCTCCGAAGGGCAAGGCGCCACCGCCTAAATCCAAGCCAAAAGCATCACCGCCCAAGAAGACCCCTCCGAAGGGCAAGCCAAAGCGGCGCAGAAGAAGACTCAAGTTGAGAATGAAATCTAAGGAGATAGCCACGGAAGAAGATAGCTACACGGACACGGTCGGCTGGAATGCAGCCATGGGAACTGTTTTGGAAGAGGAAACCGAGGTTGTTGAGGAGCCGAAGACCATAACCCATCAGTGCTCCATGTGCGGGTCCTTGATGACCATCCCCAAGCCAAAGAGGGAGAGGTATCGAATAGTATGCTCTTACCCTATGTGCGGCCATGCTGATTCTGTCGGATTCTAGATTCCGGCCGTTTTGCCTAGAAGACCAATAAGATGCGCTTTGAAGCTGCAATCAGAAGTACGGCCGACAGTATCACCCGAATACCTCTTTCAGAGGCAATTGAGGATCCGTATCTCGAGCCCAACAACCCCCCCACCAGAACCGCCAATGAAAACGGCAAAAGAGTACTCGAATCCAGTAATATGCCTTCTGAGACCGTGGATCCAATCATACCGCCAGCTGAATTTATCCAGATGAAAAGCGCTGATGTTGCAGCTACTTGCTTTGGCCTACCAACATGCAATATGATGAGAAGAGGGGACAGCAAAACCCCTCCGCCTATTCCCACTACACCGCTTACGAGACCGATAAGCGCTCCTACAGCAACACACCCCAAGAAACCCCATCGAAAAGACCCAGGCCCCCCCGCATCCATGGGAAATATCAATCTCAACCCAGCCAGAATCAAGACAACCGATAATAATGAGTCATATACCCCTTCATTCACTTCGAGAAAACCTCCAATGAAGGCCATCGGAAAGCCCCCTAGGATGAATGGAGCACTCAGTGAAGGAATGTGGTGACCCTCCTTTCTGAATTGGTAAAATGCCAGGCCGGCGACAATCAGGTTCAACGACCAAGCATGCTGCTTCAACCAATCATCTTCCATCAGTGCAAAAGATGTCAGAGACAGAATCGCAAGATAGCCCGAAGCACCACCATGCCCCACGGATGAGTACATCGATGCAACCGCAAGAAGGGCGATCGAAATCAATACCTCCTCATTGCCCAGCACGTATACAGGACTCAGGAATCACTCTTCAACGAGGCGGTGTCTCACAAGTCATGGTGCTGGGGGTGCAACATGATCGCGCACTTGAGATATCACTCGCCAACCCCCTGGCAAAGAAGGTTGAAACAATTCCCTTCGACCACGCCAATGGAAGAGTCTTGGCAACCTCGCTTACTTCTCATGTTGACGATCCGAGATTCGATAATTCAGCGATGGACGGATTTGCCGTGCGCGCTTCCGACTGTAAGCAGAAACTCTCGACGCTCATAATCGTCGGCACCAGCCAGGCGGGTGGCGAACAACCTCCCGCGATAGGGCCTGGCCAGGCATGCAAGGTAATGACAGGAGCTCCGATGCCAGCGGGTGCGGATGCGATAGTCATGGTGGAGGACACGAAAACAGACCAAGACAGGGTGACCATTCTTGGCCCCGCTAGAACGGGGTACATCCGAAGGAGAGCAGAGAATCTGGCGAAGGGACAGGAGGCGCTTCCAGCAGGCGCGACGCTGACTTCAGCGGTACTGGCTTTAGCCGGGACGATGGGATATGGTGAAGTCGAGGTGATCAAGAAGCCCAAGATCGCAATCCTGTCCACAGGAGACGAACTCGTACGCCCAGGAACGGAATTGGCACCCGGCCAGATATACGAATCGAACTCACATGCCCTAGCCTCCCTAGTCGAATCAATGGGGTGCCAGGCTGTGAGGCACGAATCGATGAATGATTCGATGGACGAACTCAGAGCGACGCTGGACAAACTCTCTGGCTATGACGCAATCTTGACGAGCGGTGGCGTCAGTATGGGCGAGTGGGATCTAGTACGAAGAATCATGGAGGAGGAGGGGGACATCTCTTTCTGGAAGATGAAGATCAGGCCGGGTGGGCCGCCACTCTTCGGAACATGGAACGAAAAGCCACTCTTCGGCCTCCCAGGCAATCCAGTAAGCAGCCTCGTTGTATTCCACGTCCTCGTCGCGCCCTGGATAGCAAGCTCTCTAGGATATCATGAGGAGATGGGGCCGAGGGTCAGTCGCAGGGTATCGGTCATACTCGAGGAGGATGTCGCCGGCGCGCAGGGGAAACTATGCCTCAGGAGGATTAGGATAAGGTCGGATAACGGTCAGCTGCTCGCTACTACGCATACCCATCAAGGGAGCGGCAACATGCACAGCATGGTCGTCCACAACGGCCTAACCCTGCTCCCGCCGGATACCGACGGCAAGGCGGGCGAGGTCGTAGAAGCCCTGTGGCTCAGCTAGATCTTGGAAGAACTGAAATCTCCGAAGGCTTGTCTGTTACAAACATTCTGAGAATGGCGATGCCCAAAATACCGCTGAGGGTGAATAGGATCATCGAAGACACTCCAGCTGCGGATATGGCGACTCGGATTATCACAGTGGAGAGCACGAATCCGGTGTTCCTAGCAAGATTTCTGAAATCGGTGTAAAACCAGTAAGATATCAGCAGAATTAGGATGTCTGCGAGTATGAGGAACGTGAAGAAATCCAGGAAGAATATGGTACGGTCAACCGAACCGCCCCCCTCTTGAGCGGCCGCTATCCAGCCTGTCAGAGAGGATAGTGCGATTATGACGAATACGACAAGCATCGAGATTGCGACTGCCTTCTTCGTCAGTATGAATGCACCCACATCTTCAGAGATGCTGTGACGACCATCTTCCTCTTTCTTCATGCTGTAATATGTCAGAGCAGTGTAGAACAACACCAAGAAGGCCATGCACTCGACCAAGAGGAAAGCGACATCATCACTCACTTCCCAACCATCCGAGCCATCAACCTCTGGTAGCCGTTTCAGTATGTCTCTGACCACAAGCAGGGTAGCGATTTCGTACTGCTTCCCGACCGATGACGAGAAGGAATCCGGTATCGTCCTGATGAGTTGGTACACCTCGTAGGCCAGGAGTATGGAGAACGGCGTGTAAAGGGCGGATAGGGGCGATTGGACCAACTCAGCAGAATCCCCTATGATTGTTATTTGCCCGGAGTTGTTCAGGGCCCATAACGACAGATGGGCGAAGAAGCCGATGACAGCCGAGATGATGGCACCTCTCCTGACATTCTCATCCATCCCGGCCCCCATCGTCCGTTCAAAGCCGGCTTCAACTACGTCTCTCACGTTGAAATCTCGACGCGCCTCGCACTTAGTTGCGTATTTAGAAAAAACATACAATAATCCTGATACCAAACGATCTAAACGATGTACTACACCTCAATCAGAGATTGTTCTCAGAGGTATTTTCATTATTATCTGAATTGGTTCCATCAGACCAAGGAACGTGGGATAAACACTCCACCCTCACTCGGATCCGGGCTCATCGATGGTCCCGGCAAGCATCAGCCCGCCCAGTGCGATGAAAAGCAGCATCGTCAGGGGGAAGACGATTTGCAGCTCGGCCTGCTCCCCGTCCTGTATCAGGGGCAGTAGGGTGTTGACGAGGCCGATTGGCATGAGCATGAAGAACGCACCTTCAGTCATCCCCTCCGGCATCTTTAGCCCCACGTATGAGAGACCCATGCTGATCATCGCCATGCCCCATACAACCGGGGTCAGCGCCCATATCCCATTGCCGGCGTTGTATACGGTCAGGGCTACGGACTCGCGCATCAAATCGCTTGTGAATACCGCACTCGTGTCTGTCATGGTCAATATAACGGCCACCTGCGCCCCTAGTCCGGCAAGGAAGAGGCCGAAGGTACCGAAGATGAACAGGTCTGCCATGTTGAGGAGTTGGGTCGAGCACCGATTAGCCCCCTTCTTCATGTCCATAGATAGCAGGTGAAGGCCAGCGAACGTGAGCGACATACCGAGGACACCGCCGACTGCAAGGATAAGCAAATCCCTGTCATTCAGGAGATCTACAGCCTCCATTCCGACCTGATTCGTGATAGGCCACTGGAAGAAGGCCCCCATGAACATTAGCGGTCCGGCGAGTAGCAATATCGGTGTAAGGTTCCTTGACATAACATGAAACCAAGTTCCAAGCACTTAATCACCCGCCCCAGGATTCCTCAATTGCTTACGATCTTTCAACCCTTCAGAAGAAGGCGAAGAATGTCATATACCGAAGCACCGTACAGATTGTGAGTCTGAGCATGACTTCAAGGGCCATGAAGGATGGAATGAACCCATGACGACCACACTCGACCCTTCAAAAGAAGGCAATGATGGGGGCTGGATCGTCGTCAGAGGCGCTCGAACGCACAATCTTCGGAACATAGATGTCAAAATCCCAAGAGGCAAGTTCGTTGTGTTCTCCGGGGTCTCTGGAAGCGGGAAATCCAGCCTAGCCTTTGACACCCTCTACGCGGAGGGGCAGCGACGATACGTCGAGAGCCTCTCCTCATACGCCAGGCAGTTTCTGGGTCAGATGAAGAAGCCCGATTGCGACAGTATCGAGGGCCTTTCTCCAGCTATTAGCATAGATCAGAAGCAGGGGAGTCACAATCCGAGATCGACCGTAGCTACCGTCACTGAGATAATGGACCATCTACGACTGCTTTGGGCTAGGATAGGCGTACCTCATTGCCCCGAGTGTGGGAATGAGGTGGCCAGAAGAACGGTGCAGGAGATCGTGGACGATGTCCTCTGGAAGTTCGAGAGCCATGGCATAGGCGTCTGGTCGCCGGTCGTCCGCAACAGGAAAGGGACGCACGCAGATCTGCTCCAGGCGATGGTCGAACAAGGATACTTGGCAGGGCAGGTGAATGGTAGGGAGGCGGATTTTGAGAATCCACCTGCCCTCGAGAAGAACCTCAGACACGACATCGATGTCAGGATAGATCGAATCAAAATCAACAGAACCAACAGACAGCGCCTCACTGAAGCGATTGAGACAGCTCTTCGTTTGGGCGGGGGAACAGTTGCCATCGAGAATATTGACAGCCCAGAAAATTCTTCCAATGATATCAAAATTGGCGATACAGTGGCATATTCTGAGGAATTCGCATGCCCAGAGCATGGCGCCTTCCTCCCAGAGATGTCGCCACGCGTATTCTCATTCAACAATCCCTTGGGCGCCTGTCCAAGCTGCCAGGGACTCGGCGTACAGAGGGAATTCTCACCAGAACTTGTCATCGATAGAACCAACGCAGTAGAAGAGGGATGCATCAGACCATTTCGAAGATCCATGATGTCAGGGTGGTACAAGAGCCAAATGGTGCAGGTCTGCAACCACTACTCCATACCTGTGGACGTACCATTCCAAGACCTTGATGAAGATCAGAAGGACATCCTATTGAATGGGACGGGGTCGACCACAATAGGATTTCACTTTCAATCAGACAAAGGGTCATCATATCGCATGAATAGGCCCTGGGAAGGCGTCTTTGCTAGACTACGGCGCACCCTCACAGACACAAGTTCCGATCGGACGCGATCAAGACTTGCAGCGTACATGACTGATGAACCATGCTCGGACTGTGGAGGGATGAAACTCAATCCAGCAGTATCAAAAGTCACGGTTGGGACAATCACTCTCCCTGATTTCTCCGCTTCCACAGTATTGGAAGCACTCGCAATAGTTCAGAGTTGGAAGAGCGATTCGATGAATCCGATATGGTCGACATTAGACAGATCCCGACCCGAAGGAGGCACCGTCTCAAAAACAAAGAAACTAGATGAAAGGTCCATATTCATCGGTAGTGACGTAATCAAGGAAATAGAATCAAGATTACGATTCTTAGCATTGGTCGGACTGGATTATTTGACAATGGACAGACGCGCAAACACTCTCTCCGGCGGGGAATCACAGAGAATAAGGCTGGCGACCCAGATAGGAACCAGACTCACAGGAGTAATGTACGTTCTAGATGAACCAAGTATAGGACTCCATCCAAGAGACAACGAACGACTGCTCAAGACGCTCCGAGAACTCACCGATCTTGGTAACACATTGATTGTGGTGGAACACGACGAGTTGACCCTGACTCAGGCAGATTGGCTGGTTGACTTAGGGCCCCGGGCGGGGAAAGAGGGCGGCGAAGTAATTTCAAGCGGTTCTTTGGAACAATTGCTCTCGGCTGAGGATTCAGAGACAGGCGCCTATCTTTCGGGCAAGAAATCAATACCAGTCCCCAGTGAGCGAAGACCTCCGGATGGAAGATGGCTGACTTTGAAATCTGTAAGACAGAATAACCTGCAAGACATTGACGCCGCCTTTCCACTTGGCTGTATGATCGGTGTTACGGGAGTGTCCGGAAGCGGCAAGTCGTCATTGGTCACCGAGACGCTTGCGCCTGCACTCTTGAGAACGATACACAGAGCCGATGCTACTCCTGGAAAACATGACAACATCGAAGGAATAGAGCAAATCGATAAGGCCATCGTCATCGACCAATCTCCAATCGGACGCACCCCTCGCTCTAATGCGGCGACCTACACCGGCGTTTTCGGCCTGATAAGAGCATTATACGCTGAAACCACGCTTTCTAAGGAGCGAGGCTACAAGCAGGGACACTTTTCATTCAACGTCAGAGGAGGAAGATGCGAAGCATGCAAGGGTGCCGGCTCGACGATGCTGGAGATGAACTTCTTGCCTGATGTGTGGGTAACTTGTGATGTGTGCAAGGGCAAAAGATACACTAGGGAGACTTTAGAGGTCGAATGGAGAGGACGTACGATCCATGATGTATTGGAGATGTCCGTCGATGAGGCCTGTGTTCTTTTCGAGAATCAGAGAAAAATCAGTAGAATACTGAACACGCTCAAAGACGTCGGCCTCGGCTATATCCGTTTAGGCCAACCCGCCACAACGCTCTCCGGTGGAGAAGCCCAACGCGTCAAACTTGCAACAGAACTCCACAGGCCCCCTAAGAAGCACACCTTCTACATCTTAGACGAGCCCACGACAGGCCTTTCACTATTCGATGTCCATCAGTTGATTGACGTTCTTCTGAGGATCCGATCAAACGGTCACACAGTCGTCATCGTAGAGCATCATCTGGATGTCGTGAAATCATGTGACTGGGTCATAGATCTGGGTCCAGAGGGCGGCGTCAGAGGCGGTATGATAATCGCGCAGGGCACCCCCGAGGACGTTGTATCAGTGGAGGAAAGTCATACTGGCCGACATCTACGAGAACTCCTGTGAAATCCGGATTACAGCACACACCCAAACAGCGTGATTGAATATCTGAAACGTATCGGGACACCCATGTACCGTTCAGGAAACCCAACATTGCGAGACTCAACCTTTCAGGACTCCACATACCAGGGAGCCCCTTGGTGGGATTCTAAACAGACCCAATCAATGACAATCGAAGGGGTGGCGGAGAAGACAGGCATTCTTCTGTTGATTACCGCGACAGTGGCCCTTGCCACTGCTTTCACAGTCACCTCGGAGACATTTTTCGCACCCCTCATCATTGGATTCCTCGGATCACTCGTCCTATCTCTGTTCATCCTCTTCAAGAGGTCGATCAATCCGAGTTTGATTTGCGCCTATTCAGCATTCGAGGGCCTGTTTATCGGAGGAATCACGTGGTTTTACGAGGTTGCCCTCGATTTACCAGGCATTGGCATCATCGCAGCACTACTAACGTTCGCCATACTAGGCGCCATGCTTGTCATCTACCGCGCAGGGCTAATAGCGTGGAATAGGAACCTCGCCATAGCAGTGGTATCTTCTGTTGTAGCGATATTTTTGATTTACATTGTTTCCATCATCGGCGCAGTTACAGGAGCATATGCAATCCCGATTATCCATGACGCGACCCCTTGGGGGATAGCATTCTCGTTGTTCGTAGTTGCAATCGGAGCCCTTTGCCTTGTTGCAGATTTTGACTTCATTGAGCGAGGGGTCCAATCAGGAGCCAGGAAAG
>VMHT01098580.1_pt1 | contig 25782 bp, 27 predicted proteins | sample 4693611 | NCBI WGS metagenome assembly VMHT01 (sample SAMN12280063, study PRJNA550983) | marine metagenome | isolation source: seawater sampled from same location over 5 years 0.02-0.2 micron viral filtrate | place: USA: collected off the coast of southern California halfway between the port... ...
TCCCTCTTTAGCTGCTTTACGTGTGTTAGCTGCAACTACTCTACCTGCTTTCTTTGCTACAGGAGCTCCTTTTTCTGCTGCAATCTTAGCTCCTGCTTTAGCTTTTTGTGCAGTTGTCTTTGCTGCTTGCTTTACTACAGGAGCTGATTTAGCCGCTGCAATCTTAGCTGCAATCGCAGCTTTTTCTTTAGCCGTCTTTGCTAGTTTCTTTGCCTTCATAAGAGCGTCAATAGTCTTCTTAGCCCTTGCCGCTGTCTTCACTGCCCGAACACCAGTCCCTACGGTTGCTGCTGCTTTTCCTAATAATGCTAATGCTGGTAATGCCATAATATTTTATTTAACTTGAGATGATCCAAAATAGAAACCGACGATAGCCAATGCTGTCTGTCGAACTTCTGGTAAAATTACGTAACCTGTTACAGTTTCCCACTTTGCACCCTTGAACAAGCCGAACAAGAAGCTAGTGTCTTTTTGGATAGTAACTCCAAAATCTGTAAATGCAAGCACGAATGGGGCTGCTATGACAGCAAACATCGTACTTACCACGATAAAACGTCGTATCCACGCTCCACCGTCACCGCCACGCTTCTCAGCAGCGTCAGCAGATGCATCGGCAGTCTGTTGTTTCTTGATTGTCTGCTCAAATAAACGAGCTTGGTTTTGGGCTTGGGATGCCATAAACTTCATAATGAAGCCACTAGCTCCGCCACCTAACATTGCTATAAGTTCTGGTGTCATTCTATTATATTCTCTATTTTAAGAACCCTGCTTTCAAGGAACTCTATTTTATTATTTTGTATGATGTCAGCAGGTAGTAGACCTTCTTTCTCCCAGTCTACAATCCACTGCTTATTATCAATTACCTTATTTCGTATCATAGACAACTCATGCTCAAGCATTGTAACACGCTCAGTAACATGGAAATATCCAGTCACAGCTATTGCTGTACCAGCTACTAATGCAAGCAAGTTGCGTAGCGGTATAGTAATAGTAGTGTTATCGTTTATACTTGGCATTATGTAAGATTGTTAAAGTTTCCTACAGATACTCTGTAAGTTCCTGAAACTGAGTTATCGCTATTTATTTGTGCAATAGCGTTATTAAGTGTTTCATCTGCAACGTAATAACCATAATACGGACCAGCTCCGCCTCCGCCAGTAAGATATGTAGACACCAACCATAATTCACCTTCTACCGCCATCCATATAGGATTTGATGAATCATTTAAAACTATAGCCTCGTACAAAGCTAATCTATCAGGATCAGTAGGTGTTCCAAATGTTACTGATTCCCCTGAATTAGTAAAGTTACCTATGTCCCTGCAATGTAATTTACGCTCTTGGTCTGTAGATATAAGAGCATAATCTGTTGCGCTTAAGGTATTAAACTCATGAGGGGCAATCTTACATGGAACAATAGCACTAGGTAAGTCCGAATCTAACAATACAATAGCTCCATCTTTATCACTAAGTATATCAACATCTGTAACTGTTCGAGATATAATTGTATTGTCTTCAGTTACAAAATACAACGTATCCCCATTAGATGGTTTGAAATGCCAAGCAGTAACGCAATGACGCTTAGTAATTGCAGTACAAAGTTTTTGTTCAGCTGTGCTACTAGTTCCGTTTGCAGCAGTCAGACAGGTCAACGCCTCAGTGTAGTCAACCATCCAGTTATTCACATTACGTGTATAAGCTGGTGTAGATTCATCTACGGACGAGTACAGTGTAATCTGTGTAGATACATTAGTAACCTTAGTGCGGTTATCTATATCTTGAGATATACGATTAGCTAATCCAGTGTAAGTAAAGACATTTGTATACTCAGCATTAGTCTGGCTCACGTTTTCGTTTTTGCCATACTCTTGTGAACTAGACATAACTGTCTGGAGTGTACTCACTTATTCAATAATTCTCTTATTACTTTAATAGCACTTGATGCCATATACAAAAATGTAGCAACACCAACACAAAATCCTAAGACTTCATTCACAGGCGATAATCCAATTGTGGCAAAAAAACCAGTAGTTCCGATAAACGACCTGAAAATAACATCTTCCATTTTAAATGTCTCCGCCTACAAAACTGCCAAAGCTCATTGCTGAGTAATCATTACCACCAAATCCCTCAGACCATGTAATTAATGAAGACCAAGGAAACGTGTAATCATACTTCCATTGATTCTTTTCAAAGTTAGTATCAGAAAATTCGTCAACTAGTGTTGACTCAAAAAAGCCGCCTGCATTAGTACCAGTTGCATTCGGGTTAAAATCTGCATCATAAAGTGACCACTTCAAAGATGCATCACTACCTGATGCTGCAACAGAAAATTCATGTCCGTTGGCACCAGTTGCATATAGTAAATTAGCATCACCTGCACCGCCAGCTCCATATGGTCTTGTAATTGTGTAGGCTCCGTTTATGTCATCTTGACCTCCAGCAGTAGAAACGCCACTAACGGTAAATGCAGTAATTAAATGTGGGCAGACTGAGTGACTGCCAAAGGGAGCACTGTACTCTTGTCTAGTTTCCCGAGAAGTATTTGTACCAGCAGTAACGCCAGTCTCTAGTGCCGTAGCACGTGTAGTTTCATATTTGGACATAGTAAATATATATGGTTTATAAGTGTATTAAGTAAGCTAAAGTATATAGTGTCAAGCTACTCTGCGGTTGTTCGTCTATCAATTTCCTGCCTGAGTTCTTCAAAATCAGTTATTTCGCCAAAACGAGTTAATTCGTCACCAGCAATGTTGTTTAAGGTCTCACTAGCAACAAATGACACCTTCTTCATTAACGGTCCAATGATTGGATAGTTTGTACCTAGAAGGGGGTCTACAGCCTGTTTAATGTCTCCTGAGAGTACATCCTTACCAGCACCCACAAGCGGAGCAAACGCAGCGTCTGCACCAAATCTCTGGGCGTTAAGAGGTAGTTCTAACACACCAAGTACACCTGACTGGCTGAGCAATCGCAACATGTCATTCTCAGACATATCTAGTGGGCTAATTGGTTCTTTAAGTCGAGACAAGTCCTTGAGTACGGTTGTCATATAGGCAAATGCTAATGCAGTTCCCAAGTAAGTAATAAGGTGAGCGTTACGCATAGCCTGTTGTTTCTTGTCGCCTGTGTAGCCGTTCATAAATCTACGATACACCACACGAGACATACCAAGCATAAAGCTTGAGTACTGAAACGCTATACGAGCTGATTCACCCGCAAACGTACCAGCTTGCAATCCAAGACGTGTTATTGCTTGTGCGCCAGCGTCTGGCTCAATAACTGCCTCTTTCATGTAGTGTCCATAGAAAGTGCTAAGCTTACGCTGTAGTTTAGTATTGTCTCCAATGTTAGACGGACCAAGACGATATTTACCATCAGGAGTCTTCTGTACATACTTTGCAAGTGACATAACTTCGTCAGGAGTAAATCCAAACTCGGTCATGCGGAGCATAGTAGTGTCGTTCATCTTGCCAGTACGTAACTGTTTTGCTATTCCAGCGGATAGGAAATCAAGAAAGATTTGTTGATGAGCTGCTGTAAACCTGTTAAGACCGTTAAGCTCAAACATTGCATTACTACCAGCATCAATCCAGCCCATACCCTTACTTTCATCGGTAACAACACGACCTGCAAATGTTCTCATAACAATATCATAGCCAGCACCTTGAGCCTTATACCAAGCATTCATAGCTTTCTGGTCGCCCTTAAACTGTCGAGATACCGCTTCCTTGTAAGATTTTACAAAGCCTGCAAACCCTTTACCATCAATTCCCATAAAGCTTAACGTAGCTAAGGACAGTGGTATGTCTGACAAAGTTGATAGTCCAGACCCTGATAAGTAAGCTAAGTTTGATATACTACGTGCTTTCTTAAATATTGAGGATAACTGTACATCTGCAGGGTTATCTAATACACCTGAGACTTGATCAACTGTACCTTCAAAAATCCTGTAGGACAACGAGCCATCATTAAGGTTGTTATCCCTAGCAATCTTCTTAATGTTACCACCTACATCGTGACCTAAGTGTTTGACTAAAGATATGCGTTCTGAACGACCACGAACCTGTTCAAGCATTAAACGTCCAAGACTTTGGTAATTACCAAACTCAATACGTGCTTCTATTTCAAAACGTGGCTTAAACGCAATCTTCATAGATTTACGGAACGCACCAACTGCTGATGGATTTGCAACGTCTGGATCTAACTCAAACTTACCATTAACAATCTCGTTGTACATAGTTGAAAGCATAGCTCTGTGATTAAACTTAACATATGCCTTCTTCTTAACATTCTTAGCCTTATCAACTGCCGAGACAGGTGGCTCCATAAGCCCGCCATGTAACATAAAAGTTTTACTCAGATCCATCATGTTCATCATTTTACTAATGAACTCTTTCTCTGTCATCGAAGCTACAACCTGACGATCATAACGCATTGTGTAACCAGAGAAACCTTTGCGTTCACGCATGTTAACACCGAGATAGTTAATCTCAGCCATCTGACCTTTGTTAATCTTACGGATAACATCAACTAAGCCTTCCCAAACTGGGATACCTTCCCAACGCTTGGGCATCTTACCAGTCGTCATTGCTGTCATAATGTCAATGTGCATCTGCTTAGACGCAGCTTTTACATCATTACCATATGTCTTTATTAGTGCTGGATTATCAAACGAAGCTTTCTTATACGAACTCATGTAATGAGATACATCTTCGCCTAAGAATATAATTTCTAAATCATGTTGTGTTAAATAGTCCAACAACGGTAGTTGGTCTCTACGAATCTGCTCTTCAACAAGACGTTGCACAGACGGTCCTAAATCTACACCAGCTCGGCGGTTGCCGTCTAACAAAGTCTTAAGCTGTGCAAGTTTAGCCTTAGCAGTCTTCTTACCCGCAATCGCTTCAGTAAGCTTACCACGTATTGATGCATCGTGAACAGTACGTAGAATCATAGCGTGGTCTTCCTCAACTAAATACTTACGTGCATCTGATAATTTCTCAACTGTAGTCTTCTTCTCCTGTAATAATATTGTTCCTAAACGCTGAGCAGGATCTAATGGCAGACCTTTGTCTTTCAACCCTGCAAGTGCAGCTAAGATTTGATTAGGGTCATTAAGCTTAGCTATCTTGTAAATGAGCCTAGAGCGTTTCATTGAAGCGTCTAGATTAATTACCATGTTGTTTACATCCGCAGTAGTAAGCGGAATGTTTAACTCAAAAGGACCCTCAACAAGGTCAGCTATTGCTTTCTGGCGTTTAGCTTTTTCCTTTATCTTAGCTATCTCCAGAATCTTAGGTAACAATGTGTCATCCTGTGCAAGACGAGCAATTGTATCTTCTAAATATTTTTTAGGGTCAGCTTGATATTTGTCATTTTCGTTAGCACGATTGTTGAAGTTATCATTCTGATATGTTTTAGATAATGAAGCTCCGTAAGGAGGTAGCGCATCATATACATTCAAAGATGTTATGTCAGACGGTGATGGATTATCTTCGTAAGCTTTCTTTAGCTTACCACCTAAAGACATATCCTTCTTAATTTCAGACATTATTTTACCTACTTCATAAGCTATACCTTCTGGATCTAATCGTTTATCAAAAACAATATCCTTACCAAGATAGCGAACAATGCCCTTTATAAATTCAAGCATCTGCTCAAACAAAGTCTTGTCTCCCTTTTTCAATGCTTTCCAGTAACCCTCCTGACCCATAGCCCACTCCAGTAAATGGGCTGGTCGTTCTTTTTTAAGAGTTTCTAGGTCTACATCCTTCTTACCTGTCAGGTACCCCTGCTCAGTTATAAACTTATTCAGCCCCTCAGCAATTAAAGGACTATCTGCATATTCAACAAGTTTAGCCAACACATCGGGTGCGAAGTCTTGAAGCACGTGAATGGACTCATGCATTATTGTTGAGTACATCTGGGCATGGAGTGCACTATCAACACTCTGTATAGTTAATGGGTCACCACGCCGAAGTGGAGCTACCCTAGCCTCCTCAAATAACCTATGTGGTACTTCGATTCGTATTACAGGATCGCCTTTAAGCACAGCACCTTTAGTCAAATACCCCTTTTGAATATCTTCTATAGCTGATAAGACTCGTCTACCTTTCTTAAACTGCTTACCTTCAATTTTTAAGTTAAAGGTCTCATTGACCATATTTATGGATTCTTGCTCAACCTGATCAAAATACTTACCATATCTGTTGTAATACGCTGTAAGAGCCGCTTGGAGTTCAGCCTCCTTCTTTGTTACATTATCTACCACTTCTGAAGTAATAGGACGTCGATTACCATTCTCGTCAAAAATTGCATCTGCCAACTCACGCTCTAACCTATTAACATCAAAAGTCTCTTTTAACATCTCATTAGAGAAAGCATGTTCTGCTGCAGGGTTATTAGATGGAACTTTTTTAATCTTAGAGCGGTGTACAACTATGCCAGTTTCATCTAATTCAATATCATACTTTCTGAGTAATTCTATGTCAGCATCTGAAAGTTGTTTAGTAACTTTACCACTAAGTACAGCTTCAACAATTCCACCCATTCTGTCAGTCATAGCTTTACGACTTTCAAGTATAGGTGTATTAGCGTAGTCCTTACTATTTAAAATTTGATTAGCAACATCTTGCTGCAATGCAGATAACTTTCTGTGGTTCTCAAAACCACTAACTATTCTCATAGCTAAGCCTATGTCACTTTCATTAAGATTCTTCCCATCTGGATCCTTACCTGATATATAATCAGATAAACGTGGGTTTTGACTGACCATCTCTCTAAGTGGCACATTCTCATCAATAGCCATTTTCAATGGTGTTGCAAAGTCATCAGCTTCCATTAAAGTGTTAAAATCATTTAACTGCCTACGCATATTGCGAACCTTAGCTGCTTTACGACTAGCTAAGTATCCGTGACCACCGCCCATAACACCACCTAGCAGTAAATTCATACCAATAGACATTTTTAAATGATCTTCAGTGTATCGTTCAACACCTATGTCATTTGTCATTAAGGCATATGGAACTTCCATGCCAGCATTGACTGCCAAAACATTTCTAAACGTAAGCTTGCCTTGGTGGTATGCAGTAGCTGCACGTCTACCAGCAGCAGCATTCATAGCAACCGCAGCTCTACCTGCCTTGGCAGGAAGTGCAAATGGTATTAAATTCACAGGGTCAATTATACCAGCTCCAAAGCTTGCAGCAAAGTTAGAAAACATACGTTCCTGACCTTGAATCATTTCATTCTGTCGTGCAAACCTAGCAGCTTGCTGGATTCGAAAATCTAACTGTGCTTGGTTTTCATCTTTAAATTCAAGTCCCAATACATTTCCATAGGAGCTGTCAAATTGTTCTTGAGTAACCCTTGGGCTGTCATCTGACAAAGCCTTTGTCTTTACCCAGTTAGATGCCGTCATTGTTATATTACGATCCCACGCAGCTTGCGCTGAGTAAGCCATGCCAACAACTCTGCCGTAATCAGTGTAACTGTAGCCAGCTTGTTGTGATTGCTGACGTAACGTTGGTCGGTTAAACTGTGCCTCGTAATTTGTTTGTTCTAATGATTGCATTATTTATTTAATCCCCAGAAATCAATCCACTCCTCTAGTGGTGTGAACTTATCTCTAAACTGTTCGCCATGTATCTGCTCGGTTAAGCCAATCATAGCCCCCTCAGTCATACCAACAAAATCTCTTAAATAGTATCTAGCCCCTTCGCCAGCAGGTCTAAGTTCCTTAAAGTGGAAAAAATCCATAACCCTAGGCATTACTTTTTTAACTGTATTTGATGCCTGAGTTACTGAAAAACCCATCGGTGTTTTATCTCTGTCAGTAGTTGGAACTTTCACATAACTTCCATCTTTTGTCAACGCTAGGAGATATGCTCGTTGCTCTAAAACACCATCTGAGTTTCGAGCGTACTCAGGAGCACTAATTCTAACTAAAGGCTTGCCGTCTTCATCGGTGGCTTCCATCATAGCTTTAACAAAGGCTCGTGAGTCTCGGTCACGTAGCTGTTCATCTGACATTTCGGCTGTCCCTCCCATAGCTCCAAGATTGGTAAATGCCTGCCCCCCAGCTAAAGTTTTAGCATTTGGAACTAAATTTTCTATGTTAAGGAAATACTCTCTAAGATTTTCAGTTTTACTGAAATTATCAAATATCTGATTAAAGGCAGCGGCTGAGTAAGCTACACCTACATTCTTCAAGCTTTCTTTATCACCCATAACACGAGAAAAGAAATTAGGTATACCTATAAAGTTTCTGAATATACCACGAGTACCTATGTTTTCATCTACATATCCAGCAAGCTGAGATGGTAATGTGCCCATTGCTCCGCTCTCGGTCATATACACTTTAGGTATTAGTAATGGATCCTCACGCATTTTTTCTTGTATAAATTCATAACGTTCATCCTGATCTTTTCCACGCAGTGTTTCAAAATTCTTATAAACTATACCTCTAAATATAGTTCGATACAGCTCAGACTTTTCATTCTCACCTAAATTCCTTAAAGAACTTATTTGGTTGAGTATAGGCAATCCTTTTTCAAAATCTGAAAACTCATACTTATTATGCTCTATCTCCATCTCCCTAACATATCCGTCTACTGTCAGGTCACCTATAGTGCCTGATTTGTAAAACTCAAACATAGTTACAAGATTATTCTGAACCTCTTCCATAATGCCAGCTTTTCTTTGAGGGTCTGCTTCATTATAACCTAACTCAAGCATTCTGTTAGCACCTGTACGTAGAGCTGTAAAGTTTAACAATTCCATGTTAGATAAATCAGCTCGCTCTATCATATAATTAGCGTGATTTATTGTGTTTTCAGGTAAGTTTGTTTCAAGATTTGTTTTTACTCCAATAACTGTATTAACAACACTACCAATAGAACCCGTTGGAGGTTCAACTTGCTCAACATATAAAACAGATGATTTATCCTTTATGTTCGGATTTGTTTTAACAAACTTAGTATACTCAGAAGAAAGTCTGCTCATAGCTAACTTGTCACCAGCCTTAGCCTTCTGTACTAATTCTGAATGATATTCAGATAAGAAAGCTATATTAGCTGGAGATCTTTGAACATTATTTAACGCTTTAACATTATTTGAAACCCAATCATTTAGCTTTGTTAGGTCAGATGGGGTCAACACAAACGAATCGACATTACCACCACCTACCGAACTTAAGACATCAGCTACACTTTGACGTTCGTCAGCAGGGCTATATACAATGTTTTGTAAGATTGAATAAGCTATTGCTTCTGGAGACTCCTTAGTCTTCGTAAACATCATCGCTAAATTAAACGCAGATTGTTTTGTACGTTTGTCAGTAGCAGTAGTTAAATGACGGTCAGGTATTTCTAATATATTCTGAGCCAACTTCATTGCATCTGCATTTGAAATTGATGTTTGATCCATTACCCGATTTAAGCTTTCTGTTTGATTCTTTAAATTTACTTTTGCAAGGTCTTCTTGGTAATCTGCGTCTGTAACTTCTCGTGTTTTTTCTTTATATAGTTTACGTATTGCTACTAAGTTTTCAGGTGATAACGACAAAGCATCTGAGTGCTCATCAAAAACCTGTTCAACTGCGTCAATTCTATCTTTAAGCTGATCCTCTGTAAGGACTACATCTTCAGTAAACTGATAATTTAAATATTCCATTACGTCACTTGTGACTGAATTATCAAAAGCTTCTTTATCAGTAGCACCCATTCGGGCATGCTCTAACACTGGATTGCCAGATACTGATTCTACAAAGTCAAGGATTCCATAACCGTTCTCACCGTCAGGGAAGTTGTCTATTCTGCTAAGAACCGATTTCTCAAGAGATTCTAATGTCTCCACCTGAGCTTTAAATACATCTGCTTCCGCTATTTTAAGCTTACTTTTATTTCTGTAAGTTTGAAGCTTAGCGTCTAACTGAATATTAGCTTTTTGTATTTTACTCTGATCAGTAATCTCAGTGACCGTACCTTGGGCTCTGTGATCATTTAAGTTAAGGTTGCTTAGGTCGTATGAGTCAAGTTCCTTTTGAAGTTTAAGAGTCCCGTCTACATCTCCCGAATTAATAGCAACTTGAAGCCTGTCAAAAGTGTCATCCATTTTTACAGACAAACCACTCGTTGCTCCAAATATAGCTAAGTCCTGAGCAGCATCAGACTTTCGTTTTAATTCATCCTTGACACGAGTAGCTTCTACCTCTGCACGGGCAGCTTCTACCTCTGCACGTTTTTCAACACGAGCCTGCCCAGCACCAGCTTGTTGAAGTGATTGACCCACTTGAGTAAGTCCGCTTTGAAAGCCAGACGATGTATCAAAAGCACTAAATGATGCTTTTTGTTGTTGAGGAGTTCCTGAAAGTCTAATAGCCATAATTAACGATATGCTTGTCTACCTAATGTTGAATAGTTTCCTACTGTGGGTGTTTTTGATTGAAACATCGGTCCCTTACCAAAATTGTTACTCATCTCAGCTGCACTGCCAAATCCTGAAATACCAGTAGCAACTGCACTAAGCTTAGCTTGACTAGCTTGTTGTCTAAACTGAAATGCTTTATTAGCTGCCGATGCTAAAGTTAAATCACGATCTGCCATACCAAGAGAATACGCAAGACCCATTTGTCTGCCAGCATCTTGGTACTGTTTAAATCCTTCGTAAGTTTTTTGCGATGAATCAAAGTCAAACTCAGCAAGTTGAGTGTTAGCTTGGTATTCAGCTGCTTTAAATACATCTGTAAACGAACCACCAAATGTAGGTCGATTACGAAGCTTACCTAACTCACCAGTAAGTTTCTGAGATAAAGCCTTACGTGCAACAAGAGATTGTTGCATTATTGTATTCTTTTCTAACTGACTAGCACTTTGTTGGAACGCTATGTCATTCTGACGACCAACCATATTGTTGGTAGCAACCTGAGCATTATAACGACCCTGAGCCTCTGCTGCTTCCGCTGCGTTTTTCGCAGCAGCAGCTTGGTCAAGTTGTCCTTTTACGGAGACTGCTGTCCCCACGAGCATTAGTGCAGTAGCCATTAATTTAAGTCGGTTTTAGTAGTAATTGATGCAATTGTCAACGGATATGGCTCGGAATGTTTGATTGTTGGTACATTATCTACACCAAACGTAGAACCTGATACTGGGTGTTCTTTATCGAACCCAGTAAATCCTGTTGAACCATATGATGTAAATACACGTTTTGTATCGAACGAATCTTTAATACCGAGCTTATAGCTCCATGAGTTAATTAAGAAAGGCTTGAGTGATATAATACGAGCGTTGTCCGAACCGTAAGCTGGTTTGTTAGTACCGTCCCACGTTGGGAACATCATCTTGAGTTCACCCTCGTACTTATTACCAACTACTAAGTCTTGAGTAGTTGAGCGATTTGAAATTGTAATAACACCACCAGCTACAGTCTGCTCACCAATGTATTCACCGTCCTGTATGACTGACACAGATGTGCCATCACTAAACCGTGAGCTTACTGTCACACTAATATCTGAACCATCTGTTGGTTTAGTCATTGTTAGGTGACTATCAAGGAATGGGTACACAGTCTCTTGGAGTGGATCAGTTTGAGATAATGCTTCGTTGTAGACTGAAGATCCACGTCGCACGACTACCCAGAGTTGGTCTAGTTCTGACTGTGCACCCCTATGCATTACTGATATGTCATATATAGCATCAGCTGATATATCATGTTCAGACCAAGCATAGAATTCTTCCTGTCTGTGATAGGACAAGCAAAAAAGTTTATTTCCTGCAGTACGCACCCACAACCTCGGCTGTGGTGTGTGTTGATACGCAAGCTGTTTGATCGGATCCTTCAGGAAGGTGGGGTAGATCAATTTGGATACATCATTAGATGATGCGCTTGTAATATTAACGTCGTACTTATATTCCATCAATCGAGTACCCGACTGGTCAGGATAGAATATAGATGAACCAACAACTTCAGATTGTTGACTACATGGCTCTTCTTCTGTCAATTCAATACGAATTGTTTTCGGACTAATACCATATTGATATTGGTTAGGTACAATGCGGTAGATGCCGCCTGTAGTTCCGATAACTAAATCACGAGATGCACTCAACCAACGGATACCTGCTGTAGAGTTATCTAACTCATATGTGATTGCATCTGTGTCTAATACAGTTCCGTCATTCTGTACAGTTGAAAAGTTCTCTTCATCTGCATTACGACTAAAGAATAAGTTATTAGGGTTAGCGTAAGTGCCACCAAATATTCTACGCTGTTCAAACTTAGCTACAGTACGTGGGTAATTATCTGTATACCAAGCTCCAAAGTTAAACTCTGTAAAGTCACCGTCATTCTCATACCCCAGTGTACGTGTATCTTTTGGCACTGGAGATAACAACTCAGCAGTTACTTGTGTGCCTGAGTCCTGTGATAAAATCTTCATGTACACAACTCCAGACGGTAAACGACCACGTACATAACGACCAATGTCGGATGCAACAAATGACCCTCCCTTGGTGTTAATCTTTACATCGTTAGCTACGGCTGTGATTGTTAATGTACCTGTAGGTATAATCAACTTATCACCACTTTCAATCTTAGGTGTAGTCTCACACTCAACTACATCAAATTGTTTTGATGTAGTTAGATTGCCAATTAAGACAGTTCCTGTGAGGATTGGAATATTACTATCACCTAGTGTGTGACTTCCAGCACTACTAATAGCTGTAGATAGTCCATTAGAAAACGTATATGTTCTATTGCCAATGTCTTGAATTATACCTGTGACAACTTGAACTTCGCCATCAGTATTAGGACCTACTGAATAGTAGTTAACACCAGATCCAATAGCGTTGTACATTCGATATATACTTCCTGCTGTATAATCAGTATTATCGTAAGTACCTCTGTAAAACTCAACAGGGTGGTCTTCAGTGCCACGATGTTCTTTAATCTTCACCCAGCGAGTTGAAGTTCTAGCTTGACCAACTACCACGTTGTCATTCCTGCGATCGCTACCAACGCGAATAAAAGAACCTTCGTAACCTTTATTAAATACTGTAGTGTCACAGCGTAAATGTATCTTGTTGTCGGGAACACCGTCAAAACCTAACGCAGCAATGTCAGCTGCATCAGATGTTTCCTCTGCATCTAGTAAATACAATTGAGCTGCGTTGTCTTGAATATCAACAATAGATTCAACGGGCTCCACATATACAACTGTGTTTGTAGGATCTGCAATAGTGTAATCGCCACCGAGTGCGGCATCTAATACCTTGCCCAAGAACTTCTCACCCTCGACTTCATACTCTACGTAATAAGATTCCCAACTACCATCACCAGCAGCCACAATTGCTGAGAATTGACTTGTACTGCTTTCAATCTTAACAATCCGTTTGTTAGTTGAGATGTTAAATAATTTAGTCTCAGGCTCGGGAGCTAAGATTGGTTCAATATCAAACGGTAGATCCGATAGAGTCCACGATGTATCACCCTGCACTTCAAGGTTAGCTGTTAGTGTGAGCCCGTCGGACGATACAAGATTCTTCTGAGAACCCCCATCATCAGCTGTAAGTATTTGATTAACTGTTATTAAGTCAGCAGTTAATTTAGCTGGTCTATAAAGACCGTGCGCAATGTATAAAGCATCTGTCTCTGAGCTAAACCGAAGATCTGGTATAACTGCTGCTGAATACGGTGATGGTGATATAGTGTCTTTAAGTGTACCAAGCGCATCATACACCTTTATATTCTCAGGAGTAAATACTACTCGGTAAGGTACGTCAGTAGCTAGAGTTACATCAATACCTCGTGCTGCCTCAGTAGTTGATGTGTGGTTACTAGAATGCTGGAAACCAGATCTAAAGATAGCTGGTCCTTGTAGGCTTGGAAAGAAGTTCTTAAATGTGCGAGCTGAGTTAGCTACACGTTTAATATCTAAACGCCCTAAGATGTAGTCACTAATTAGACCACCTGAGAAATCTGATTGTACGTTACTATACCTTGCCATAGTTCTGATGTCCGCCTAAGAACTGAGAGTTCTCTTCGTTAATATATGTTTGAGCTGGTCCTTGACGACCCTCCAATACTCGTGCTCGCTTAAGAGCTTTCTGATATTGTACATATAGTATCTCGTGGCGATTCTCAGAACCTGACAACTCAATAGCCATGTTCTGTGCCATATGTAGTGTGAGAACACGAGTCAGAAACTCTGGCAACGCAGATGCCGAGGCGAGGTCAGGAACAAAGGTGTAAGTTATCTTTAAGGATGTCTTATCTGCGTACAGCAGACCATTTACAATCCTGTATTCTCCGCAAAGATAATCATCTTCATCCTCAATAATAAGGATGATGTTTAAATCTGATGGCAGTGTGTATGAGTGACTAAACTTTTTGAACTCAGTACTGCCCGATACACCTGTAAGCGTAGAACGCTTGGTGTTGTAGTTAAATATATTGTCGCCAAACAATTCCGTAACAGCTTGTTCGTAAGCTCTGTTGGCGATCTCGTAGGTTGTACTAGTCTCATCACTAGCTTCAATGTGGTAACTGCCCACCATACGAAGGGCAGAATTGAGTATCTTTAGCTTGGTTGCTTCTGTAGCCATATAAAAAAAGAGTAGTCTCCCCCGAATATACAGGGGAGACTACGAATAGAATTAACTTTCGTTACAGCGGATCTCGCCAGAAACCTCACCCCACATACGAGATGCTTCAGCGCAAAGCTTGAAGTATACGTAAGGAATGTTTTTCTTAGCAGGAACGCGCCACACGTCACCCTTAAGGGCTGTACCTGTAGAGAGCTTAAGTGCTTTCGGTGTAGAGATGATACAGCGACGCTCATCTCCGTCACTACCAGTAGATAGCGGAAGACGCTCGGTGTGGATGAAGCGGAAGCCCATGAATGTAGTTACGCTACCTTCTGCGAGGGATTTGCGAACTGCGAAGTCAGAGCTAACAACTTCAGTAATGCCGAGTAGATCATCAAGCTGTTTTGCAGAAACAAAGCAGTTAACGATTTCGTCTTGGTCAATAGCGTGGAGACGAAGCATTGTGCGACGTGCTGCACGAAGTTTAGCAAGAGTAAGACCAGAGCTAGCAGCACCGAAGTCACCACCAACAGAGAAACCTTCAGTTTCTCCACCAGCGACAACATAGTCACCAGCAGCTGTGATATCGCCAGCAGACTTAGTACCAACAACGATGTTAGAGCGATTCTCATCGCCAACACCTTCTGCGAAGGTACGAGGAGTTCCACCAGACTTACCAACGTAAGCTTCACCGAAGAACTTGTCAATAATGATGTCGTCAATCTTACGGCGACCAGAAGCAAGAAGTGCTTGTGTGTAAGCATTCATTGGATCTGTAAGTACGCGTTTTAGATCTTTCTCATCAACATACTTGCCAAGCTCATAGTCTTTAAGACCAATACGACGGCGATCGTGTGTGATTTCACTGTTAGGGTTGTCCGCATAACGACTTACGTCCTCAGACATCGCTTCAGCTACGCCGACGCGATCGAAATATTGGAACTCTTCGTTTTGGGTTTCTTGTTCAAAATAAGGCTGTAGTTTAGACTCACTTTGTTGAAAAGCTTGCTCGAAGCCAGCTTTGTACGCTTGTACATAAGCGTTAGTAATTGTAATACCGCCAGCTAGAGCTCCTGCTCCATCAGCGGATTCAAATGCAGGATTTGAATATGCCATAATAAATAATAAGTTAAGTTATAGTAGAAGTTTGTTTTTCGACGAGCTACCCTCACGGACTCTTCTAGTTGTACGTAACCAACGACTTTCCTAAAAAGCTTGTATTCGGACCTAAAAAAAAGGCTACCCCAATACCACTGGAATAGCCTTGTTAAAGGTAATTGTCAAGTAAAATTACACAGTTGGATATAACTTGTTATATAAGTTAGCCCGTTTTTCTATTAATTCCTGACGTTTACTGCGATCTCGCATGTTTAGACCCGATGGATCCGACATAATAAGTTGAGCATTGCCCTCGTCAATCTCAGCAATCTGCGCTTTAATACCGTGAGTATTCTCATTAGCAAAACCACTAGCTGGGTTGTTCTGCGCCATAGGTAGTGTATCACCTGATACTTCAGCTAGACGATGAAATAACTTCAACACTGCTGGGTGATTGGCTACCATTGGATCAGACTCAACTAACTCTTTAATCTCAGGGATTTCAGATGCCATAGCCTCATACGCTTGATTGGCTAGGGCTAGGTTAGTATTGTACTGGTCGCCCCATTCTAGTTGAACTGCTTGACGTAATTCACTAATTGAACTCTCATACTCTTGAAGGCTTTGATCTTCACCCTCAGCGGATAAGTTTACATAACGATCGTACAAAATATCAAACTGTTTCTGGGATAGTCCCATCTCAGCTGCAAAATCAACAAGCTCTTGTGCTTGTTCATCTGGCATTTCATATTCTTCACCATCTTCTGTTGCTAGTTCTGGAATTGAGTACTCGTCATCTTCTGGACGAAGCTGATCAAATAAACCATTCCATTCTTCATCACCCCAGTCTTCTTGTGGTGCTTGAAGTCGTTTAGTACCTAATGCGCTTTGAGCATTTACTAATTGACCCGCCAACGATTCTAAGTCCTTGGTGTTTTTAATTGTCTCATTGCTTTGCAATTCTTCAGGCAGTGAGTCATAAAACGACTGGTATACGTCGTTGCTCTCAGGTTGTTCTGCTACTGGTTGTTCTGCTAAACCGCCACCCAGACCACCTGTTGATTCTTCTTCATATTCTTCAGACATTTTTCTTATTCTCTAATTCTAGTTTGTTGATTAATTGCTGAGGGTCGTCTTGACCAATCAGCGTTAGGAAACTCATAGCTAAACGTCTGCGTCCTTCACACTCACGAAGCTTAGCCTCGTCTGTGTGGAATACAGGTTTAGTTACGTGACATTCACGAAGTAGTATACTAAAGAACCTCTGCCCAGCAGGAGTCTCTAGTATGTTAATAAGATCATTACGAAGTTGCGATTTCTCACGCAACCTCCCAAGGGAGTCCATTACTTTCATATTAAATATTTAGCAGCTGACCAACACCTTCAGGGTCGATCTGCTTAGCCTGTGCAATATCTTTCATTGCACCTCCGAGTTGCGGAGCGGCTTGCACTTGCATCATTTGTTCTTTTTGTTGATTTGCTTTATCCATCTGAGCCTTCACTTCTTCAGCAGTCTTAACAACCGCTGGATCAATATTACGATACTTAGCATAGCTCGCCAGTAAAGTCTGCTCATTGATCGCCCCCATAACTTCAGGTTTAACTTGAGCAAGAGGAGCGATGTCTCGCATGAAAGAACTAATATCTGATAGACGTGTCGCATATTGTGATTGGGAAGCTGGGCTAGAGAATGAAATTTCTAGCGAACCACCATTCAACGACTCAGGTCTTTCAGGTAACTGACCTTGACGCTCAAGTAACTCAAAGGTTGCTTCAATCGCAGGGCATAGATATTCAGTCTCCATACGATTAAGTAGCGGTGCAAGTTGGTTCAACATCTGTCCACGCACGTCTTGGATCTCGGTAACACTCTGACGTTCCTTCTTCTCTTGTCGAATAATCTGATCGACAAAGAATGAACGGTTAATGCTGTCACGATACATACGAATCATTTCCATTACATACTGTGGCTGATTGCCTGCCAAGATTGGCGACGGCTTCTCAGACCCAGCTTCGTGGAACATAATCTGACGTGACCCGTACTTCATCGGAAGCATGATGCTATCTTCCTCTGCAGTAAGGGTTGGGAAATTTAAATACTCAGCAGAGATCAAGGCTTCCTTGACCATCTTGTTGAGTGCACGGATTTGAGACAAGCATGAGAATGCTGGTCCACGTCCGTGTACCTCGTCAGCCAACTTAGACCAACGCGGTACTAGGAAAGTAAAGTAACTAGATCCGCTTTCTTGAATTACATCCTTAAGTTGCGGACTCCAGTAAGTAACCTTATAAGGGCGACCCTTACCTACACGTCCACCTTTCTTAGCAGCTGGATCGTTATTAGGTTCGATTGCGTATACAAGTTCAAATTTATTGTGAACTGACGCGTTCTTGTCGAAACCATCCATGTCAGCTATTTGTGGGAACGCCTGCATCATCTGACGTGCTGTCTTATAGCAACGATAGAATACAGTGTCTACAGTACCATGCTGATCTGTATCGAAAAATACATCAGCAAGAGGGCGAGACCTAAAGTTAATAACCCCATCGACATCAGTGATCTGTACAGGAGAAGTACCGTAAGCCCCAATATCAAGGAAACACTCGTGACTTGAGCTATAAAACTGTGATTTAGGAAGACTAAATTCGTGAAGAATTCTGTCTGCGACTTGCTGAAGATATGCAAGTTCATCTGATGATAACTCTCCTGTTGGCTTGTCGGTTACTTTTAAATAAAACCAGCGATCTGCTTTTGGTATTAAGTTAGAACTTAAACCATTCGCGAACATCTGATTACACCACACTGCGGTGTCATCAAAGATCTCACGTGAGCCATCGTCTTGAAAGGGTGTATGTCCGTGATCAAACTTGTTAGAGTTTGGTCGGACATACTTTTGGGCATCAAGAAACATGTTATCAAGGTGAGACCTTAATAACTTTAGCTCTTCATACCGCTGACGTAATGCGTTAACCATATAAGTTTCCGCCACCGCCTAGTGGCGAGCGACCTTGAGTCTTCTTAGTTTGGTTTTTATTTCTTCGCGGTAAAACACTACCCATTCCAAACAACGTACCAGCAGTCAACTTCCGAGTCGGACGAGCTGCTTTCGCAATCGGCTGACGTGCCACAGGTGTGGGTGGAGGAGGTGGTGCTGGTGGAGCTGGAGGAGGTGGTGGCTTAGGTGAAGAGCCCATATTTAGATATACGTTTGAAAGTTTCCCACTTATATTGCTTAAATGGATTAGTACTGTTCATCTTGTGATAGCGACAAAACTCTATCCTGTCAAGCGGAAATGGTGCAAGTTCCATAAACTTACTAGATAAATACTCAGGATTCCTGTGAGCTGCGTAGCATATGTGCCAGAACATGCCATCCTCATCTTCCTTGACCAAAGCTAGCAGTAAGTAATCGGGACCTCCGAAAAAATATTTCTGTTCGCCATTAGGGGAATTCACTATGTTGTTAAACAATGCAGCAAAGTCCTGACCCTGCGTATTGTACAGGACACATGCTTCATCGTACATCGACAACCTGTGGTCTTCACCAATTAAGACTTTTGACTTGGTACTCATTCGTTTGTTTGTGTTTGCTAAAGCTTGGTTGTTTTAATCCTACAGCCAGTGTACGGAATGCGTCAGCTCCGTGAGAGTTCTTATCGTGGACAGGTGTCTTACGAAAAACTCCTCGACTAGAATCAAACTCTTTGTGGTAACCCTTGAGTGCTTCAAGTCCTGCGTAGCATCCATCCTTTGCAAACCAGCAACGGTTTAAGATATTACGCACGGCTTCAATGCCATCAATGATCGCCAGCTTCTTTACTGTTACAAATTTTAAACCTAGACCTCTGGCAGTCTCAAGTCGTGACTTACCAGTTCCTAACTCACGTACCTTAATATCGTGCGGTGCGTAGTGTTTGCCGTAGGTCACGTCTTTCTGATTAGACCACACATGTAAGTATCTTGCATAGTGGGGTAATCCTTCTCCACTGTTCTCGTAGTAGTGTACTACACGGATCTCATTCTTGAACAGCTGGACAAACCAAATGGTAGTAGCGTCATCCATTCCCAAGTCCCACGCCGTGTGAACTGGCAACATCGGATCTACTGCAATTGTATCCATCACACGTTTCTCCTTGTAAGCCTTGTTGATCTGCGCTCCGTAGTACGCGCCCTCGACTGGAGTCTTGAACGAACACATGTACTCCGATTGAAAGCGTGCTTCGTTGTTCAGTTCGTTTCGAGCTTTACGAAGTTCATCGGCAGGTATCACCTTTGTGTCTTTGACCGACAGGTGACTACTATACCAGTCACCCTCCGACTGAGCTCGCAGTAGTACTTTGTAGAAATGGTTCTCGCCACGTGGCGTTCCATTAAACAATGCCCAGCCTCCGTTCTCCGCAAGAATCGGATTGATTAACTGCCACGCAGACGGATCTGAAATACTATACTCAGAGAATACTACGCCGATTGGATTCGCTCCCACCATTTTATCTGGGTCGTCAGATCCCATCAGTTGAATGACTGAGCCATTCTTCAGGTGAATACGCATCTCCTGTTCGCTCTTCTTCTCAACTACCTCCTTGGGGAAGTAGTCAATAAACTTCTTACCCTCACCTGTCATACCATTCCAGACAATACGTCGGGCTTGGTTGGCATACGGTAAAACATACCAGTACGTGCCAACACGTTGGAATGCTTTGATCGCCATGATATTGACGCACGTCAAATCTTTCCCAGCACGTCGATGCCATGCGACTACCGCACGTAACGACCGTTTCTTCTGAGACATATACTTCAGTAGCGGAAGCTGATACGGTCTCGGCTCCCAACCCTGTGCAGGTATTCTAACACTCATCTATTTCTTCATCATCCTCATCGTCCTTCACTTCTTCCCATTCCCACTCATCGTCTTCGTGGATTGCTGTAGTGCCTCCAGCTAGATAAGTGTCGTGGTATTGTAGTGCTGATTTTAATAATCCTTGTGCTGCGTAAGGGTCACTGAACCTCACGTCATATGCTAAGGGGTCTTCATCGTCAGACGCAATGATCACATAGTTGCGGAAATGTTCCCCAAGTATCGCCTGTGCATCTGAGATTGGTTCGTTGCTCATGTTTGTTCTTCGTCACTTACAAACTCATCATAGTCTCCCTCATTGTCAATCACCTCCGCCTCAACTATGTCTTTTATCTGACTCTTAGATACAGCACTGTAGTCCACAGTCATGATCTTCATCTCGCCAGTTATGTTCTGTTGGACATCTACACTCTTCAACTTTGGCTGTGTGTAGCTCGCTAGTTCCTTCCAAATTGCTATTTTCTCTTTTACGGGAACTTCCTCGTCCTTTGTAAAACTCATCAACTCTTCAATGGGGTTGACTCCTCTATCAGCGAACATTGCAAGAAGTGCCTTACGTTGCTCAGCTGGAGTAGGGGCTCTGCTCATCATATCAAGAAACTGTTGCTTGATACCCAGATCCTTTTCGACCTTAGCTAACTCCTTCTGCGCATCTTTCATGTCTACCTCAGCTTTCATTCGCTTACGATGACACCGAGATCTCTTCGCTGCCTGTTGCTTAATTACTTGCTTGGGAGTCTTCCCAGAAGCATACGTTCGTTTATCTGTTACTTTATCTTTCGTTTCGTCCACCATTTACATATAGAATCCTTCCATACGCTGTGTCAACTTAAAACAGGATGGAACACTTGGTACACCTATGGAACACTTTTTTCGGGGGGGTGTACCCAATTCTATTATATGATTATTAAGGACTTACAGAATCTGGTACACTTGGTACACTTTTTTCTGGGAAAATTTTATTTTTTATTTTTTTGTCTAGAAAAAGCGTACCTTCTGTTCCATATTTCATAAGTCGTTGATAAAGCTACAGACTTATAACATTCAAAAGTGTACCAAAAGGTGTGTCCAAGGTGTACCAAGTGTACCACAATTGTCTCTTTTGGACTACAACTACCATAACACCCCCTGAATCTGTTGAGCATTATCCCCCAAATTCCTGAAAACTGAAAATTGGATACGCAGGTAGGGACTCCTTGTGTGTCCCGATTCGTGAGCCCCCCATGCCCCCCCCCATGTTCATGTGCCGTGCCACATGTTCGGGGATTCACAGTACATCGTAGCCTTCAGCCTAATCCACATGCACCTCAAGTCCCCCCGATCATTACTCACGCAACCTGCGGAGGATAAATCGTTGGGCTAGAGGAGCTTACAGGACATATGCTACACCATACACGACTGACGCACGATGACATACCCTATCGACACGCAAGAGACCAAAAAAACCCACCCAAAAAGAACCGAGGGCTGTTGCCAACCCTCCACCTCATGGCTTATCCGACGACAAACGCCTCGGGGGTCGTTCAAACCCAAACGATTGTCTCGGCTCTCACCTGTTATCCGCAATGCTTGTAGTGGCTCCCACCCCAAGTCCTTGTGGTAGTTCGCACCGTCCTCGTCACGGAGGTCTGAGATGATCGTCGCTGCATTGGCTGATTGCAGGACATAACAAATGCTGTCGGGCGTTCTGGGCACGGCTGTCTTGGACATTTGCTCATATTGCTATTTTATCGGAACCTTGGTTTTTTTGACAGATGTGCCAGCAGAGCTGTGAGCACATCTGCTCAAAAAGAACCAAGAACCACGATAAAATAACACAATATGCCAAAAGTAACCAAAGACAAACCCGCACCTCAGATCACCTCGTCAGCATGGATTGTTATGTCCTGCAATCAGCCAAAAGGCATGGACGATTACATCACAGTCCTCCGCAACGAGGAAGGTGACTACCATAAGGCTTGGGGCGGAACCCACTACAAGCGCGGAATAACGGTGACAGTCGAGACAATCGTTTGGGAGAACGGTCACCCCGACGCGTTCATCGTCGGATAAGCTCATCGAGCTGGGGGTTGGCAACAGCCCTCGGCTCTTTTTTCCGCCACACACAAACAAAAAAAGAAACCAATATATACCAATATATACTATAAATAACATGGAAACAGTAATCAACATCATAACATTAGTACTAACAATAACAGCAACGCTAGGATTTATTATCGCAGTGTATGCATCGTATCTCATTATTACCTTCAATCGTGAACACAAGAAGTTCATATCCAAACACGAAATCAAATAATCAAAACCAATATATACTATTATGGAAAACAAATCTAAATCATATGTTCTCGACTACCAAGTCAAAAACAATCCAAATTATAATTACAAAGAAGAGTTTGACACTGTTAAACTGGCTATGGAACGAGCAATGTTTGTTCAGAACATGTTCAACGTAGACGGTGTAGTAACTGTCTTGGATGATGATGGTGATATCGTAGTTGAAGTCGAATAACCCCCAAAACCAATATATACTATGTTAGAAATAATCGCATTAATATTACTCATATCTTACGTCACAACCTTCGTGGGGATGTTCGTGTACCTTTATGTTAAACTCTCTAAGTTAATCAAATAAACCAATATATACTATGGAAAATATAATCATAACTATTCTTGCAATGTTCACAGCATTCCTAATATTCGGATGTTTTGTTACGTCATGGTTGTTCATCAAACAAGCGTGGAACGAACATCAATTCGAAAAACGTGTACGCGAAACTAAAAAGTTTCAAGAAATGCTTAAAAAAGTTAAACTCTAAACAAATAATTTATACCCGTAATAGCACGAGCCCCGTTGGGGTGTAGCTCGTGCTAATACGGGTTACAAATTCACATCAACACAAACACATATGTACAATAAAGACTATATCTCATCACTAATAACTGATATCCACAATACCGAACGGTATTCTGTTGAAAACAAAATGCTCTGGCGCAATCTGTACTCATCGGCTCGTCAACACGCTAAACACCTGCAACGCGACACTGCAGATACAGTGTTCGAACGTGAGCCTGACGACACAATGGTTCAGATAATCGTTGATCAATGGCTTGCTGATAACGAATCCAGTTATCAAGCTCATTCCAATCCCAACGATGACAAGCAAGCTGGTGACATGTCATGTGTACAAGCTATGGAAAGCAAAGCCAAACAAGATGCCATCGACGCCATCCAAGAGATATTCGGCGAAACCAGCTTCGACAACGAACTACGCATTACTGTTCGCGAACGTATCTACGATCAAGTTGCTGGCTCATCCCCACGACTTGCTGAGTTCCTACGTCACGCATCTGACCAATGGTTGTCAGATAACGCAACTGAAATAGTAGACAAATCAATCAAATACACTAGTTGCGATATCACAACCTATATCGATTACGGTCAACAACACGAACGTACCAACATATCGTTCTTCGAACATGATTCGCTTGACCAAGCTGATCAACAGGCTATACAACGTGAGTACGATGAATCGTTCTATCAATCACCTGAATGTGATCCTGACAATGCACGTTACATCGGCACACCACCCAAATCAGATAGCTGGGATGACAAAATGAAATCCGATTACACCGACCTTGGACGTGGAGCTGAGGGTGTGCTTGGTGGCTTGTACACCAACACACGTCCCGAACCAACCTATCGTACACCTGATCAAAAGCGCACGTTACGTAAGACATTGCTGTCCAGCGATAGTCATGCGGATCGTATGCTCGGTGTGTATATGGTAGTTGGTAACAACTCAGAAGCACGTCAACGCCTCAAAAAACGAATCAAATAACATGGAACTAGTAATATTCTCATTCTTCTCAGCTTTCGGTATTATCCTGTTGTTCACACGAACAATTGGGATACGCCGAACACTAAAAATACGTAAACCACTTGACGTAATAACAACCCTCGGACTACCTATACTATTTATAGGTACGTTCGCTGGGATGATTACTGCGTTCTTCACAGGTTTATGGATTACGCTAATGACAAGCATTCTCAACATGTTCTTCAAAGCACCGAAATGGGCTAAAAAGATCTATCATGATGAAGAAACGAGTAATGCAAACAATGTTAGTGGCAATTGTCCCTCTCGCCCTAGACGTAATAAAGTGCGCCCTCACTAGATATACGTATAAGGTTCTAAGAGATGTTGAACGTCGGAGACAACCCTAACAAAAATGCCTCAAACGGGGCAGTGCCCTCGTTCCCAAATGGAGCGGGGGCACACAATTTATACTTATGGATTTAGATTTAGATAAAGCACTCAACTTACTCAGTCCAATGGAGCGTAACATTCTATACTTACGCTACGGTCTTGACAATGGTAATCCACAAACATTGGAAGACATTGGTGCAGAGTATGGTATTACTCGTGAACGTATACGTCAGCTCGAAGCCAAAGCATTACGTAAGCTTCGTCAACCTGACATGGTTCGCATCATCATCAAACATGTAGACAGCCTCCCCGTACAAGACGAGGAGGCTGAACACAACAACAATACGAATGATAACAATAAACAACACCGAGTGGATGGGTTGTAATGATATGTTGGTATTGAAAATCATTTATGTCAAACACTTTCTCGCTCATATGAGCACAACACAACAACAAACCAAATATAAAAATGGCTAATGTAACAATCCGCTACGGTCTTACAAACTCTGTAACCCGTAGCTTCGACGACGGCGTCACCATCGGTGATGTACTCTCGGATCGTTCGATCCGCATGGCACTATCAGCTCCAGAAGCTGTAGTTGCTGTATCCAACGGTGAGACACTCTCATCGTCTAGCATGATTGAGAATTATGACTCAATCACTCTTGAGCAACAAGCCTCAAGCAAAGCATAACTTTCTACGTATACCGTAGTAGTTAGTATATATTATATGTGTTACCTGTCACCTCACACGAGGTGGCAGGTTTTTCTTTATCATTATGTCCGATCCAATCACACAAGAAATCATATTGCAGTCAGACGGCAACTTCTACAAACGTACAGTTGTTACTACACTGCTCAAATCACAGGCTGACGCTATACAACGTGTAAGGGCAAAACCTGCTTTCCAAGTTATAGACATACCTGTTGCACCTAATACACGCATCGCATCATTTGCTGGTGGCGATGACGACAGACATTACGTATTTAGAGAAGTGCCATACTTCCCGTTTCGTGGTGCTGTGCTACACCCAAACGA
>VMHT01162702.1_pt1 | contig 25777 bp, 46 predicted proteins | sample 4693611 | NCBI WGS metagenome assembly VMHT01 (sample SAMN12280063, study PRJNA550983) | marine metagenome | isolation source: seawater sampled from same location over 5 years 0.02-0.2 micron viral filtrate | place: USA: collected off the coast of southern California halfway between the port... ...
ATACTCTTTCCTCATCCTGATAGACTAGGAGGCGATGAAGCTTTTGCTGAAATGCTTGGTCTAGCTCCTAGTGTCATAGCAATGCCCGAAGTAAACAATAATAAATATCCACAGACACACGGAACAGTTATCTTAGGACCTGATGTTAATTTAACTCAGGCTCAAGGTTTCTTAGAAAACATTCAAGTCTTAAAAGACTCTGCAGCTCAAGGAGCTGTGTCAGTGCCGGTTGATATAGATAACCTAGTTAGACAGATACCCCTTATCCAACAAACTCCAGATGGTTGGGTTGCTTCTTTCGGTACAGAAGTTCTCAAGATACTAGGCGGTGGTAATACTTATCAAATCAAAACTAATGAGAACGGTATAGAGATGATAAGAGTAAAAGGTATACCTCCTATCTCTACAGACAGCTCTGGTAAGAAATGGATTAGTTGGGTTGATACTCCACAGACTAATTTAACTGAGATAGATGTCCAAGGTAAATTTGTTTTTGTTGGTTTTACTGCTAAAGGTATCTCAAGTCAGGTTGCTACTCCTGTTGGCTTACTAGAACCACACAAGATTCAGGCTGCTTTAGCAGAATCCATACTATTAGAGACACCCAATGTCCCAGAGTACCGATTATTAGCGGAGCTTAGTATGTTGGTGTTTTTTGGACTCCTTATTTCGTTTCTAACGCATTCTTTAGGTATTAGGGGTAGCATCATAGCGGCTCTATTTGCATTTAGTTCTGTGGGATATCTGGGCTGGTATTTTATACAAAAAAATCTATTACTTGACGTAACTTGGTCACTAATTTCTATGTTTATTTTAGCAGCACAACAATTTTATTTAAACTTTAAAACTCAATTTAAACTTAGACAACAAATCAAAAAACAATTTGAGCATTATCTTGACCCACGACAAGTTAAAAGATTACAAGACAACCCTGAGCTGTTAAAGTTAGGCGGAGAAAAAAGATATTGCACGATTCTTTTTACAGATGTCCGAGGTTTTACTAGTTTGTCAGAACGATTAGAGCCTGAAGAAGTAACAGAAATAATGAACAAAGTTTTAACCATACAAGAAAATGCAGTAAAAGCTAATGATGGTATGGTCGACAAGTATATAGGTGATGCGATGATGGCTATTTTTAACGCACCTATTAATTTAGATAACCATGAAGACCGAGCCATTGCCACAGCCATTCAAATAGCACACGACATAAAAGCAGCAGAGTTAGGTATTGAAATTGGAATCGGATTAAATTCAGACAAAGTTGTTGTAGGTAATATGGGAAGTTCTTCACGATTTGATTATACAGCTATAGGAGATGGTGTTAATTTAGCAGCAAGACTAGAAAGCTCTACCAAAGAAGTTGGTAAAGATATTGTTATAGGAGAAAAAACAATGAAGGGTTCTTCCTATAAACTAATACCTTTAGAAAGCATTAGAGTAAAAGGCAAGGAAAAACCCGTCAATATTTTTACAATTTAAAGTCGTCTTAAATATTTTTGCAGTTCGTTATGCAAAGGTTCTAAGACAGCTTTAGCATTTCTTAGTATAGCTCTGATAATAGAAGAATCTTCTTTAAATATTTCTTCTACTTTATCTTCAGGAAACTGTTTAATTTCTGTAATTAAATTATTAGTTTCATCTATAACTATTTTCCAACTAATTAAATTAGCTTCTTTCTTTTTTTTCACGATATTTCTTTAAATGTTACATCACCTTGTTTGCCTCTAAGCCCTGCTTTCATGTATGAAGTAGCTCGACCTTCAAAGAAGTTCTGATGTTCAACTCCCATAACTTCATCCAACCAAGGAAGAGGATTTTCTTTTTGTCCAAAATTTGTTTTTAAACCTAATTGTAATAATCTTCTATCAGCAATATAACGATTATACTTTTGCATGTCTTCTTTAGTTAGTCCTTCAATATTTCCCATTTCAAATACAAGGTCAAGGAACTTATCTTCTAACATAACCATTTCTCTACAAATGTCATATATTTCTTTTTTAAACTCATCAGTCCAGATATCTAAATTTTCTTTAATAAACTCTCTAAACAATTTAGTCATAGCTTCTACGTGCATAGACTCATCACGGATAGAATAGGTTACTATCTGTCCCATGCCTTTCATCTTACCAAACCTTGGAAAGTTTAATAAGATAGCAAAGCTTGAGAACAGTTGTAGTCCTTCAGTAAAGGCTGAGTAGACTGCTAAAGTTTTAGCTATGCTTTTCTTATCAGCTTTACTAGGTTTAAAATTATCAACGTAGTCATGTTTATCTGCCATTTCTTCATAGTCCGCAAAAGCTTTATATTCTATTTCAGGCATACCAACAGTATCAAGCAGTAAGCTGTAAGCATGTTGATGAATAGATTCCATGTTTGCAAAAGAAGCCATCATCATTCTTGCTTCAGGCTTTCTAAATATTCTCATGTACTTATCTATGTAACCTGAAGCTACATCAACGTCTGATTGTGTAAACAATCTAAATATTTGTGTTAACAAATTTTTCTCATCATCCGATAGTTCTTGCCAATCTTTTACATCAGTATGTAAAGGCACGGACTCCGGCATCCAATGCATTTGATTTTGTAGGACGTAGTAATCAAACATCCACGGGTCATCAAATGGTTTATAAAATTCTCTCTTACCTAATAGACTCATATTTCCTCCTTTAATCTTTCTATTACAAAGTCTTTAAATGCATTTTTAAATGCTTCCATATCCCAACCTCTTCGAGAGTGAGTTATGAATTCTAGTATCAAGCTTTTTGAAACTTTAAAGTCTTGATTTGTTTCTGTCATTCTTTCTCTAATACAACTATCTGTTATAGCCCACATAACTCTAGCATCGTTATTGTCTTCCCATTCTACAATGGCATCCCAGTTAGGATTTATTTTTCTACTTTCAAATCTTGTCATCCTTCACAAGCTATACAGCCTTCCTCATCTAATTTTATTCTTGGTATTTTTATATTAACATTTTCTGCTGACCTTGCAGCATCCGACCTGAAATAATATAAAGATTTTAACTTATGCATACCAGCCCAATGAACATCATGTACATACTGTAAGTATTCATCATGCACTTCTTGAGACTCTGTAGCCTTTGGTAAGGTAAAAAATAAGTTTACGCTTTGGCTTTGACAAACAAATTCCTGTCTACCATGAGCATGTTCTATTAGCCATATTTGATTTATTTCATTTGCTGTTTTAAATATTTCTTTTTCTTCATCAGAAAGAATATCGAGATGTTGAACAGAACCATCACTAGCAAAAATATCTTTCCATAAACTATTAAGCTCTTCTGCTTTTAAACTTTTAGACTTTAGAAGTTTTTCTAAAAATCTATTCTTTACTTGGTAAGAACCAGTCAAAGTTTTATGTGTATAGACATTAGCTCGATAAGGTTCAATGCTTGGAGAAGTACCACCACAAAGAATACTAGATGAAGCATTAGGTGCGATAGCTAATAGGTGTGCATTTCTCATACCAGAACCTGTAACATCAGGAGCCTCTCCTCTTTCTTCTCCTAAAACTAACGATGCTTTAGTCGCTTTAGTTTTAATATGTTTAAATGCTTGATAGTTAAAGCTTGAAGCATACATGCTCTCAAAAGGAATTTTATTTTTTTGTAGGTAAGCATGAAAACCCATAGCACCTAATCCTAAAGACCTTTCACGATATGCCGAAAAAGCAGAACGTGTAAAAGGCTCTTTACCTTCTTTAACATGACCGCTAAATCTTTTGTAGTTAGCATTGTAACCACCAAGACTTTCTACATCAACAGCGTTATCTACATAGTGTTGTAAAACATTATCTAACATTGTAATTAAATCAGAAATAAAATCAGGATTATCTTTCCATTCATCATAGTGTTCTAAATTAACACTTGATAAACAACAAACTGCTGTACGTTCTTCGTTAGTAGCTAAAGTTATTTCAGAACATAGGTTGCTTTGTTTTATTTCTAGACCTAAATCTTTTTGTCCTTGAGGTAAAGCATCATTACAAGCATCTATATTAACCATATAAGGCTCTCCTGTTTCAGCTCTAACATTTAATATTTGCCACCAGAGGTCTCTAGCCTTAAGAGTCTTAACTGCTTTATTAGTCTTAGGGTCTATTAGTCGCCAGTCATCATCGTTCTGAACAGCTTCTAAAAATTCATTAGTGATATTAACACCGTTATGTAAGTTTAAACATTTACGATGTATATCTCCTCCTGATTCTTTTCTAAAGTTTATAAACTCTTCTATCTCAGGATGACTTATATTCATGTAAGCAGCATATGAACCTCTTCTGGTTGTGCCTTGATTAAAGGCTAACATCTGAGAGTCTACAACTTTTATGAAAGGGATAGAACCAGTAGACCGACTGTTGTTAGAAGTAGCAATACCGTTGCTCCTAACATCTCCCCAATATCCACCAATGCCTCCACCTGAACTTGCCAACCAAATGTTTTCATCATAATGAGAAGATAGACCGTCCCTAGAATCAGGTACATAATTAAGAAAACAGCTAATAGGTAAACCCCTAGCTTTATGCCCGTTTCTAGAGGTGCCACCATTACTAAGGATAGGAGTGCTAAACATAAACCACCTATCAGAACAGTATTCATACAACCGCTGAGCCAAATGAAAATCTGTTGTACCGTTATACGTTGCGGCAAAGACCGCAGCTCTTGCAAAAGCTTCTTGAGCATAAGTTTCTCCTCCTTCTTCAAATAAATACCTATCGTATAAAGTATCTAATGTAAATTTATCTAAATCTTTTTCTTTATTATAGTCTATTTCTATACCGAGATAGTGTTTTTTTCCTATTTTATCTTCCATTATTTTCCTCAATATATAAAGCTATAATAGCGTAGTGAATTATTTTCATTAATTCTTTTTTCTTTTCGTCTTTCTTACCGCATCTCATAGCATACTTCATAATGTTTCCTATACTAAAAGACTCACCATGTCCAGAATCTATAATCATATCAGTAGCTTGATACTTACCATTAGCATAGTGTTGTTCATAAGTAGAATCAACATAAGCTTTTATTTCTTTTAATATTTTATCTTCTTTAAATTTATATTTTCCATTCATTTGGTAGTGTTTCCTCCGAGTACCATTTAAAATTATTTTTTTCCGCCCATTCAGCATGTGTTCTTTTTGTCCCGTCTTTTCTTCTTTTTGCTTGAGGCATAGGAGAAAAAGGACTAGAGAATAAAAATACTAACTCTTGATTAGGCTTTAAAGATTTTCTAATCCAAATATATTTATTGTATTCTTGATAATCCCAAAACCTACCTTTAGCTTCTAACAAGTATTCTATGTTATCAATAACTTTTGTAAAGTCTGGTTCATAAGAATGCTCAACCACATAGTTTACTTTATCCCCATGGTGTTCCCATGATTTTAAAGTCTCACTATGGAGTTTGTATTCCCAGTTTGAATCATAGCCTTTAGGTATATTTTTTTCTACTGGTCTTATTTTTCTAGGTTTCCTGAACCCTCGCATCTTTTAAGATATCCTTTAATGTTATTTCTTTTAAATCTTTTTTCTTAATTAATCTTTTAATATATTTAACAAACCATTTAAAAGAAAAAGACATGTGTATTAATTTATTGTTTGCATAAATATGTGTTTGTTCTGGTAATAAAGAATCAATATCTTTTATGGATATTTTATTTCTTTCTTCTTCTGAAAGATGATTACCTAACCATTCAATAAACATTTCTTTTGCTTTAGTTTTTACTTGTCTTGTTTTAGTAGCGTTCATAATGCTGACGAGTCATAATTCTTAACTAGCTTCCAATAGTTTAGTAAGCTGTTAAACATTTCTTTATGTTTTTTGTGTGTTTCTTTTTCCCATATATGAGATAATACTATACTTGTGTCTGCTCTATCTATAAAAATAGAAACTCTTTCAGGCTCTTCTACATTACAACCTTGTGCATAAGCTGATAACTGCATACCATGCTCATCATAAACTAACTTAGCAGGGTCTTTATCTTCTAAGTTATCTTTGGTTTTAAAGTCTACAAAGATACCTGATTTAGAATACAAATCTATTTTACCTCCGTAGCCATTACTAGCACAGAAAGAATCTTCAGCTATCCACTCTTCGTTAGGAAAGTTTTCATCTAACCAAGACTTAATAACTTCATAGGGTTTAGTTTTATTACCGCCTAAAAATCCTTCTTCTATTTGTGCATGTATTATTGTTCCTTGCTTAGCTGCTTTTAAACCAACTTCTCTACCTGCATATTTACATTTACTTATGTAGTCTTCGTCTCCTCTATCTAGTTTTAAAGATGCTTCTAAGGCTTGGGTAATCTTCCAGTTTTCTAAAGAAGGTTTAGCCGCTATGCCTATAATGGTAGTAACAGAAGGAACATAACCCTCTCTTTTAGCATCTCTAAGAGTTGTGTTTCTTTCTTTACCGTTGGCACCTATAATAGTATATACAGGTTTTCCTTCATGGTCATACCAGTGTCCTGCTTCTGACTTATAATCATTTTCTTTCGTCATTATTTAAATCCTCAAATGTTTTGAATACGTCTGTCGTAAATAGTTTTTGTATACTTACCAACCACATTCTACTTGCGTTATGGTCTCCTCCACTTACAGACTTTTTAAAATCTAATTTTTCTATTAGCTTCTTTAGTTTAGGAACATCAAATATAAACGTACAAAATATACTATCTCCTATACAAAGATTATGAAACCAGTAATCTGCTTCTGTTGCTTTTATACCAGAAGGTTTACCATAAGACTGATACTCAATACAGATGTTACCTGTCTTCATCCACATACCTCGTTCAGACTTAACTTCAATCTTTTTATTTTGAAGCATATCTGCAACTCTATCTTCTCGAACCTGACCGTACTCTAAATCTAGGTCAAACTTTTTTCTATCTTCTTTTTTAGGTTTCATTTCTTATAATTAAATTAACTATTTTCTATTTTAAAACAATAATTTTTAAAAGTTTCTATAGGTATTAGACAAGCAACTTTTGAAGCTGTGTCTCCTTGTCCTGTTAAAACTCTAGAATTAATATTATTAACAGTAATACATTCAATTATTTTAATAGGAGTTATCCATAATAACTCTTTACCAGTATATATAACCCAGTAATCTGCTTTAGTTGTAAGAAGAGCTGAAGGTTTGCCAAACATCATAAGCTCTATGATAATATTACCAGTATCACAACTTCGATAATCTCCTTTTATTTCTAGTTTTTTACCGGTTTCAGGTATAAATAAATCATAATCTTTAAATTTACCATCTATTAAAATAGAACAAGGATATTTTTGTTTACAAATATCTAATATTTTTTCTTCTATTTTTCTTCCACGTTGCAAATCTTTCTTAAAGTTTTGTGTTGAATTAATGAGTTTCACTCCAGTTACTCCCTATCTTATACTCTCCGTCTAACGGACAGCGAAGTTTGTAATAAGTACCAGCATCTTTTATAGCCTGTACTGCTAAGTTTCCTGCTGTTTCTGACTGACTTTCTTTTACTTCAATCTGCCATTCGTCATGAATGTTTGCAACAAACTTATAATCTATACTAGCAAGTTTTAATTTTTCATCAAGTAAACATAAAGCTTTTTTCATTACTATTGCTCCGCCACCTTGAAGTAAAGTATTTAAAGCGGCATGTTGATGTCTAAGAATAATCTTTCTACCATCTAGTCCTTTAAGGAAACCTTTTTTAGATGCGTTCTGCACTCGTTCTCTAAGAGAACCAAATGATGGTTGACCAGAGAAGAAACGTTGTTTAAGTTCTTTGCCATCTCTTTTATCTCCGTCAATAATTGAACCAATTTTTTGGTCTCCTGCTCCGTAGATAAGTGCATAGATGAAAGTCTTAGCCTTATCTCTTGATTTAAGTCCAACAATTCGTTGGTTAGTTGTGTGTATGTCTCCATTGAGAATTTCATTTATGTACTCCTTATCGTCCATGTAATGAGCTAACATACGTAGCTCTAATCCTGAAGCATCTACTCCTACTAGTTTGTAACCATCAGGCACAATCCAACAAGCTCTACACTCATCTCCAAAAGGAGACTTTACACTAGGCACCTGAGCCACATTAGGATTCCTATGTGACATTCTACCCGTAATAGTTCCAGTGCATATAACAGAACCATGAACTCTACCATCATCATCTAAAGCTTCAATCCAAGACTGAACTTGAGCCAGTCTTTTCTGATACAAAAGATAATTAGCTATCAACTTAGCCTCATAGATGTGTTCTATTTCTTTCAAAGTAGTTTCATCTACAATAGGCTGACCGGTAGGAGTAAACTTTCTTGGTTTCCAGCCGAAGTCACTAAGATATTCTCCGATTTGCTTTCTAGAACCTAGGTTAAAATGCTGTAATTTTTTACGCATGAAAGGTTTTTTAGGTCGCAAACCTTTTATTATATCTTCGTATTCTTCTTCTGTCAATCCTCTTTTAGATAAAGAACCGTCTTTCTTTATGAAAGGTTTAACCTCTTTATCATCTACCCATTTAGGTTTAAATTTTTTATGGACTTCCTCTTCTGTTTCTTTTAAAAGTTTGTTAAACTTACTGATTAAGAAGGTCGCATTTCTTAAATCAAATTGAAAACCATCAGCAGTTTGCTTGGTAATTATACCTGTTGTTTGGTGTTCTAAGTTTATACTTTCTTTAGAGAAACCTAAAGCTTCTTTCCTTAAATAATTAAATAATACTTTATTAACTTTTGTATCTTGAATACAATACTTAACCATATCTAAAGAGAACTCCGAGAAATCTGGAGACTCCATCTTGTGTTGACCAAGCTTGATACCCCACCTTTCTAAACTATGACCCTTCTCCCTAGTTGGATTAAACAGTCTGCTTAATACTAAAGTATCTATAATTTCTATAGACTCTTTAGGTTTCCAACCGTATAGTTTATTAAGGACGGGGATATCAAAACCTAAAATATTATGTCCTACAAGTCTGTCAGCAGTATTCAAGAACTGAAGACCTTCCTCAAGATTGTCGCCATAAAAGCTGTGAACTTTATCATCATCATCTACAGCGACAATACACCACAAAACGGAGGCATTGAGGTGGTCTGTTTCTATGTCAAATACTAACGTCTTCATAGGTTAAAATGGAATGTCCGGCTCTAATGTTTCATCTATTCCACTAAAGTCTTCTTCATCAAACTCTGTTAGTCTACCAGTATCTTTATCGTATAGCAAGGCACAAGCCATACCTACGTCTCCAGTATATCTGGACTTAAGAATACGAAGACGAGTAGTTCTAGCTTCTCTTTCATCATCTGCTTGTTGGTTTCTTTCAAGTGCAATCACACAATCACTAAGCTGTGCGATACTGTTAGAACCCCTAAGATGACTTAAGTTAACTTGAACACCGTTCTCATGTCCTTTGTTACCATCAACACGTCTGAGATGTGAAACAAGAATTATACCTGCTCCTGTTTCTTCTACCATACTTCTTAACCTAGTCATGATATTATCTATGCCTCTTCTTTCATCGTTCTCTGCTAAGCTTGTGACTAGCATATGAAGGTGGTCAACCACCACCCACTTACAATCACAGCCTACAATAAGATAACGAAGCTTAGAAAAGATATCTTCAATATCATTGGTTCCGAAGTGAGCATGTATAAATACTTTATCTTTACCAAATACTTTATGATACATAGTCTTTAAAGTTTCATCAGCAAATTCTTCTCTGATGTTATCTATGTATAATCTAGCGTTAGCTTCAATACTTAGTATACCATCAACTGTTCTTCGCCAGTCTTCTTCAAGTGCTATAATACCTACATTATCTTCTGTCTTATTTGTTAGCCAATGTTCAATCTCTCTTGTGACACTAGACTTACCTAATCCTGTGCCACCAGTAATTGTTACTAATTCCCCTTGTCTCATACCTATCAGCTTTTTGTTAAGACCGTTGTAAGGATAAGGAACACTTTCCTTTTTAGGTCTATCAAAAAACTCTTTCTCTTTCTCAGATACTCTAATGATTCCACTAGGAGTATAGACCTGAGCATCCCACCAAGACTTAACAAAATCTTGATGTTTGTTTTTGATAAGCATATCATTGGCATCTTTAAAACCGTTTGGAAGATTAATTATTTTACACTTACGTGGTTTAATAATACTTGCAACTTTCTTAGCATTCTCAACACCTGCTTTGTCTTTATCAAAGCACAGAATAATATTATCGAAACTTTCGATATACTCTATACTTTCTTTGATATCTTTGACAGCAGAAGAAGCTCCTCTCTTAATAGAAACTACAGCCCATTTACTTCCTAACATTTCATAGGCAGCCATAGCATCACACTCTCCCTCTGTGATAGTAAGATACTTACCACCTTCCTTGAAAAGATTTTGACCGAACAGTCCTGTGTTCTGTATAGTGCCTTCAAAAGTAAATCTTTTATCTTTGACATATCTAGTCTTGATAGCGGACAACTCTCCGTTAATGTAGAAAGGATATAAGTGCTGAGCAATAGTTCCATCAGCGTTATACATAACTTTTACACCATACTTCTGAGCAGTTTCTTGACAGATACTTCTATCTATTAGTCTTGAGAAACTACCACCGTCTAGGTTTAAAGCTCTTTGAGGTTGTTTTATATTTTGCATATTAGTTATATTTCCTTTTTGATATTTTGGAAAAAATTCATTACAGCTAAAACATTTAGCCGACCCGTCTTGATTAAGAGACAGGGCATCAGTGCTTCCACAAGCCTCGCATGGCAAGTGTGTTTTTATAAAGTTAGTTGTCATAATCTTTACATTAAAAAGCCCTCATGGAGAGGGCTACGTATAATAAAGGAGAATTACCTACAATTACTCATCGGAAGAATTGTCTTCTTCAGATTCGCTTTCTTCGGTTTCTACCAATGCCTCCTCAGTTAACAAAGGTCTAAGCTCTTCTTGAAGCTTATCGTTTGACTTTTGTAAACTAATCTGCATTTGATTATTGAAAGCCATCTGACTTACATAGGCTTGAACTTGTTGTCTTGCCTTTGGGTCAGTTAACTTTTCAGTATCATAAGCTTTATCATCAAAATTAATAATCATAATTAAAACTCCTCTCCGTCTCCGAATGGGTCAAGCTCATCGCCATCTCCAGACTTGACAGAAACTAAGTCGATAACTTGCATGGCTTGAAAATCCAAACCTTTGAATTGACCATACTTGTTCTCAGTTTCCCATTCATTATACTGAACTCTAACTGTAGAACCATTACCAACAATAGTATCAATAGGATTTTTATTGGCATCAAAAAGTTTTGGAGCAGGTCTAACTTGATTGTTAGCACTGTTCACTTTTCTTTTGATAACAATAGCTTTACCTATTGGTTGTTCAGACCCGTCTTCTGCTTTAACAGATAGGTCTTTTACACGAAAACCTCTTGATTCAAAGTCACTTGCAGTGTCTGCATCGACTACTAAATCAACAGTATATACAGGTTCAAAAGTAGTATTAGGTGTTGTTACACTAGCCCAATAAGCTTTACCTTCTAAAATTGCCATAAAAAATTCTCCTCGGCATAGTTAATACTTGCTCTATATTAAAGAATAACTTTAACATGTCAAGCATTTCATCTTAAAAAAGATGACTTCCACCATGTAGGTTTAGGTCTTCCCTTATTCCACATGGCATAATCTTTTTCTTGTATACAATACTGACGGTATGAAAGTATTGGGTCGTCAGGTTCTTTGTATTGGTCTGGCATTGCCAAACGTATTGGTGTCATGGGTTGTGAAGATATATTTTCTGGGTGAGGCATTAAAGCATCTTTAAGTTTTTCGACACTACCATGAACTTTATTATATCTATAAGTATATTCATCTCCTAATGCTATAAAATGTCTGTATAGCCATGAATAGTTTTGAACACTTTCTCTAGCCCAGATAGTACAAGGATGATTTTTATAAGCCTCTTTATATAAACCTACTTCATCAGCATATTTGTCTCCATCTAAAACTCTATGAGATGTGCATAACATTTGTGCAGTCTCTAATGGCATCTTCACCAGCATTTTATCAGGTTGTGCTTTGGCACACACAACAGGGTCGTGGTCAAAATAAAATATATTCATTTCATTGCCTCCTCCAATAAAGGCTCTAACATTTCAAATATTTCTATCTGAAATATATACATCTTTCTTTTGTTAGCTAAGTCTCTGACTGACCAAGTTATCTTGTCATCATAATCAAAGTTAACATCAACAAGCTTATCAAAATAAACCTGTTGTTTTTTATCCAACACGATAGCAACTTCAACAGGAGCTTCCGGATGGTTTTGTCTTCTCATTTGCATATTAGTTTCCTTAGTTTAAAATTCTTTCTACCCAATTCTCTGCCACATCTTCAGCATAACTTTGGGAATGTTCAAAGCATTCAACGACACGAACAAGCATCGTTTGTTTATACAGCTCAACATAAAAACCTTTTCTATTTCTAAAAATAAAAGCTTCTCTACTTTGAGGTATACCATACTGCGATACTATATCACCTATCATCAACACACCTCTCTTTCTCCACTATCTCTATAACTAAAATAGCTTTCTTTAAAATTGACATTTGTTATACCAAGTCTTGTGCCATTTCTGTAACCCTCTTCATCATACCAAACAGAGCCACAAGGCTTGTTTTTGAGTTCATCTACTTTTTCTAATACTAAGTCTCTTTGTTCTTCAGTATCACATTTGATAATAATATCGTAGGTGCATTCGTTATCCTTTTTCATTTTTATTCCTCCTTTTCTTTTCGTCAATCATCTTAGTTGATTCCCATGCAAAAAATGCTAACACAGAAAAGAAAATAAGAGCAAGTAATAGTTTTAATAATTCATCCATTATAAATCCTTACAAATAAATTTATCTTCTAAATAAAGTCGAGCTTGTATCATGTTCTTACGAAGCTCATTATAATCATCTTCAGACATGTGATAAAAAATATCACACTGGTCAAAGTCAGCTACCATATACTCTAACACATGTGTCAAAGCATGTAATAGTTCTCTTTCTTTTTTCAATTCATACATGTTAATCCCTCAAATATTTATCAAGACCTTTAACTATTCTAATCAAAGCATCTTTTAGTTCATCTACATCTTGAGCTTCTCTAATATTTCTAACCCAATTAGCATTATAATATTCAGTAGATTCGTCTTCCCAATCTTCTGAAAGCTCTACATATAAATCATCATGAATACTATTCAAGATTTGTTTAAATAAACCATCAATTCTTACCTGCATAATTATACCTCATCAATAATATCATTCAGTTCTTTTTGAATTGCTTGAAGATAGTCGAGGTCAATAGCTAAACTAGCTATGTAACCCCAGTTAACTTCTTCTCTCTCTAATTCCCTATCAATATTCCATGTATGCATATCATACATTTTATCGTCAAGGTTATGTAAAGCTCCACGTTTAAACTCAATAAGCTTAAGTCTAATTTTATCTTTAGTCATCTAGTTTCTCCTCTAATTTTTCTATTCTTTCTATCAGAGTAAGAGTATCTATACGGTCAGTTAAAGCATTTAGTCTTTCTTGACAATCAACGATACGATTATCAAAGCCAGATGATTCTTCACCTAACATCTCAATTTTATCTTGCATGTCATCAAAGTCATAGTTGTATAATTTATCATCAACTTCACCTTCAACTAAACGTTCTACCTCATATTGAACATCATCAAGAACTTCTTTCTGAATAGTCTCTTGAATATTATCAAGTTGGTTATATACTTTTTCTTCTACTCTCTCAAGAGATTGTAAAAGCTCATCATGCATTTTATCAATGCCTAAAAATTTTATTAAGATATTTTTCATGTTATACCTCCATTAAATATCTACGTTCCAGTTCCTTTTGATTTACTAAATAAAATTCAAAAGAATCTGTAATCGCTTCATCATATCTGAATCCTGCATTTTCACATTTAGCTTTATCAAGATTAAAATTCTTGTCTGCTAAAAGCAAATAAATGTTATTCACATACGTGACCAGTTCTTCATTAGAAGCCAACTCATATGATGGCTTATAATCAAAGTTATCCCAATAGTTATGCTTCTTTTTTACAATCTTAGAAGCTTTTTCTTTTACAACAAACTTTTTAAAGTTACCCATTATCATTCTCCATATCTAAGTATAGTTTAGTTACTCGCCATTTAACACTATCTTCCTCATTATAATCTTCCCACTCTATATCAGTGTTTGGATAATGTTTTTCTATAACAGGTTTTAAGTCTGTCATAAAGGCTTTAAATCTTTCTTCCATCATGCACTCTCCTCAAATTTATCTTCATAAAAATAAACAGTAGCTACGACACCTTTAGTCGCACAGTCTCGCACACTAAAGTCTACATCATAAAACTCGTTATCAAGTCTTTTTAGTAATTCATTTTCAGTTAGTTTTTCTATCATTAGTTACTCCTAAAACTGTTCCACTAGTAATTGCTCTACTAAATCATCATCTTTTTTAGATAATGCTTCTCTAACATCTTCGTTTTCTAAGGCAATGCCTACATCTATTAAATGCTCACCGCATAATGCCATAAATTGATATCTTGTCATAGTTACACTTTGTTAAGATTAGTTAAAGTAAAGACACCGTCTTCAATAAGTTGTAAAACTTTCTTCTTGTTGAGGTCATAACCCCATTGTCTTAAGAAGTTATAAAGATGTTTCATAGTAGTTACTGAATAATCCCAATAATACTCATCAAGATATACTCTACTATCGCTATCTCTTACCATAGCAATCATAGAATCATAGCTTTGAAACATAGTAGAATTATCTGTATCTACTATTTCAAATTGATTAGGCACTGTATTGCCATTCGCATTAGTAATATTTCGTACTTTTATCATATACTTTCCTCCTTAATGTTTAGTATAATCTTCATTCATCTCTGCCATATCTTTAGAACTAATAGCATCTTTACAATGTTCTTGTAAAAACATACAGAAAGCTCTAATAATATCTGCATCAGTAATAGGTTTTTCTAACGACATAATTAAGTCAGTTACAAAATCTATACAGTCTTGTAATAAGTCTTCCCTGTCTTTGATAATCCAAAGTTCAGTTATAACCCATAATATTTGTTCAGCAATAGAAGCATTGCTTTGGTCTTCAGCCATATAAAATCCTCGATAGTTAATAAAAGAAATACTAGTTCTATTTTGAATGTCTAAACTAGTAAGAGACACACAAGTATTCAAGGTCAGAATGTTGGTTGCTCAACCCAGTCTAGGAAAGCAACTTAAATTCTTCCTTCTCATACTAGTGTCAAATTATGACTAGAGTATTTATAAGGAGACAATATGAAATATATTGATTGTGGTCTCCTGAGTTACCCTAGTCATAAACTAATACAAGGACTACTCTATATCGATGTGTAGATAGTTAATATAAAGCGAATAGTCCTCGTAACTTATTCTTCTTCAAGCTCTCTTAGTTCTTCACTAAGATTATTAGCTTCAATATCATCTGAAGCCGTGAAAAGCTTTTTACCTGTATGTTGTTCAAACAATCTTATAGCTTCATCGCTTTTAAGATGTAACATTTCTTTCTCTTTAAAGTTTCTTCTTTCATCATTTACTGCTGTGACAAAAACAGCAAAATTATTATAAACATTTTCTGAATGGTCGTATTTAAACTCCACTATTTGATAATCACTCATGGTTTCTCCTATAATTGTGTTGCTAATAAAATTAGCATATTTATCTAACGAATTCATTAATTCTTCCTTTGCGTTGTCTATCTTGCCACCAAGATATTTTCTTTTTAAACTTCCATTTATGTTCGGGGAGTATTGGTTTATTATAAAAATAAGCCCACACTCTACCTGTCTTTACATAAGTAATTCTTTGACCACAAGGAGCTTTACTATGCTCATTGCCTTCCCAATAAATATCATAACTTTTTTCATTCATTACATTACCTCAACAATATACTTTGTTTGCCTGTGTTTAGATACAGTAGCAACATTATCATAAAAAACTCTGTTTTCTGTTTTAAATATAGCTCGTTTACCAAACGAACCTCGATAGATTCTATACAGTTCTTTTTTATGTGTGAAGCTTTCATAGCTTCTGAAACGATTTTCTTTTAGAAACTTCAATGCTTTGTCTTGGCTATTGAATACTTTTTGGTTGCTATACACAACTTTCTTTTCGTGTTTATAATCAAACATATTTTTTCTCCTTACCAACTGCTGTTGGACAGTACCCATTATGCACATTGGATTGTTGTTGTCAACCCAAAGACATAATAGGGTACTTATATGCATGTTAAGCTTTAATAGATTTTTGTAAAAGTTTCATCATGTATTCGTAATCTCTGCCGAGATACTGTAAATAGTTCAAAACTCCTTTAAAGTTTATAAATTCTTCTGAATCAATGATGAACTCACCATCATCATCTTCTCCAAACAACTCTACAAAGTAGTTGCCTGTGCCTAAGTAATCATCGTCTCTTTCTATTTCAAGTCTTGTGACGAGTTGCTCATCACCATTTTCATATCTGAAAGTATCAAAACCTTCAATTTTAACTTCGCTCATTATTTTCTCCTTACCACTCAGGGTATGCCATTAATGTTCCAGCATCATAAGGTTCACAGAACCAACCATGCTCTTTCATAAACTTATCGAACACAGGATTAACACCACTAGTATTACACCAAGAGTCTCGATAAAAATCAAACATACTATCTGTACCATCAAATTCTGTTGGTATTACATCCCAATCTTCGCTACCATGAAACCAGATACCTTTCTCTGTTTCATCATCATAGAACTGAGCTAAAGGAACAGCTCTAGCATTTGGATATGCTTTGTTGACCAGCTCAATCATCTTACTGACCGTTTTAATCTTTCGTTTAGTCATAAAAATCTCCGTTTGCAACCACCGAACCAGCTCGACAGTCGGCAACCATTGTCCACATTGCATTGCTGTTGTCAACCCAAAGACACGGGAAGAATACTTATACAGGCGTTAAGCTCAACCATATAAAGTCTTTGGAAACATTAACCTTTCATGTAAGGCGGGTGTTGTGCGTTAAGTCACGCTAGGCATGTTACGCCTGTCATCATGACCCGAGTGTGCATGAATTTTCCGCAAGACTCTCCTAGGCATTATGCGTAGGGAGAGGTTTTTGTAAAAAATTAGTGGCATTGACAGGCTTGACAAGTCGAATTTAGTCGTGTTACTTTGTAATGGTCTCGGCAGGGTTGCCTTGACAGAAACTTCGTTTCATAAGGAGGCGATTATGACTAAAGCTAAAGCTTTAAAAGCTACTGCAACAGCTACGAAAGGTGCAGAAAAGAAACTTTCTCTCGAAGAGAGATGGGCTAAAGACGGTAAAAAACGAGCCACTATCGGACAAGCTAAAGCTTGTTGCGGGTATTTGCTCAACGAAGTCGAGAGTATCCCTAAAGGGATTCATTGGGGTAACCTTTCAGGTTATTTCTACAACCGCATTAACCTTGAAAAAGGTTATATGACAAGGGGTCAAGTATCAAAGATACTTTCTTTGGAAGCTTTTCCTGAAGATATTGCAAATGCAATATTGGCTTACAAGCTTGAGCAAGAGCTGAATAGCTCTAAGGCGGTGAAGTAATGCCTGTAGTTGCAGAGCAACTCCGTAAGGGTGACAGGGTGCTTTTAGCACCTTGTTGCTCTACTGAGCCGAGGGTCGCTATTATCGAAGATAATGAGACTCGAAGCCTTGTGAGACATGTAGAGATAGAATCTCTAAATGGCTATGAGCCTGATAGCTACGCTATCTTCGCTGATGAGATAACAGGATATGTTAGTCCGAAAGGACTGTATCGTCCTGTTCAACCAAGTGCTTTGCACTTACAGCGTTTGCATGAGTTACGTAACGTGTTTGATTAGCGTAGCTAATTAAGCCTTTCTAAGACCCCTCATTCGAGGGGTTTTTTTTGCCCTGAAGAACCCCCAAAGGCTTTCTAAGCCTTCCTTTCTTGTTACCCTCTTCTTACCCTATGTTTTAAGCTTGAAAAGCTTACAAAGCTTGTAAAGCTCTTTCTTGTGCGTGAAACTCTTTAGAGTTTGGAACATAACTTTATAAGCTCTAAAGAGCTTTATAACGCTTGTTAACTTCACAAGCTTTACAAGCTTCTCTTTTTCCCCTGTAAAACTCTGTAAAGTTTGTCTAACCTGTAAGGTTTGACACCCCCTGCCAGACCCACCCCACCCCCACCTAGTATATATACTAATGCTTAAACATTTTAGGCTAAAAAGGTTTGTCAACTACTAGGACCCGAGTTGGTTAGGTCCCGATTCTTTATAAACTAAGTTGGTTTGATTAGGCTATATAGGTTATATATTCAACCCGGCAGCCTACAAAGACTATTATACATACTAAATCTTAATTTGTCAATAGCACTTGACAAAAAACTAAACTACCTATATAATACTTAATATGAATTTAGCAAAAGCCAATAGAAAACTTACTGAGAAACAAGAACATTTCTTAGAAAACTTATTAGAAACCAAAGGCGATATTGCTAAAGCAGCTGAACTAGCTGGATATTCGGGAAATACTAACCAAGTAATACAAAGTCTTAAACAAGAAATAGTAGATTTAGCCCAAAATATCTTAGCCAAGGAAGCTCCTAAAGCAGCTTTTAAACTTGTTGAGGTTATGACAAGCGATAAACCAATGCCTAACATTAATGCTAAGCTTCAAGCAGCTCAGACATTGTTAGATAGAGTAGGAGTTACTAAACAAGATAAAGTAGAAGTTAATCATAATGTTTCAGGTGGTATTTTTATTTTACCTGAAAAAGATAGTATAGTTATTGATGGCGATATAGAAGAAGCACATGTCAGAACGTAAAAGTAAAAAAGATTCTAGACTTGCAAAAGCAGGTGTTAGTGGTTATAATAAACCTAAACGAACACCTAATCATCCTAAAAAGAGCCATATAGTAGTTGCAAAAGTAGGAGACAAGATTAAAACAATTCGTTTTGGTCAGAAAGGAGCTAAGACCGCAGGTAAACCCAAGCCCGGTGAATCGGCTCGTATGAAAGCTAAAAGAAAATCTTTTAAAGCTAGACATGCCAAGAATATTAAAAGGGGTAAAATGTCAGCAGCTTATTGGGCTGACAAAGTTAAATGGTAGGAGTATAATTATGGAAGTAGTATTAGGAATAGTATTAGTAGTAGCACTAGGTGTTATATTATTAAAACCAAGTCTTACAGAACAAATTAAGAATTGGATATTAAACAAGCTTAAAAAGTAAGATGCCTCAATTAGGTGATAACGATAGACCCTTGACTATGAAGTCAGGTACTATGGCGGGTAAAGGTTCCAAGCCTAGACCCGGAGTGTATACTGATAAGTATAGGGATGAATTTGATAGGATATTTAAACATGCCAAAAAAGACAGCAAAGAAAAAAACAAAAAGTAAAGTAAATCAAGCGGGTAATTATACCAAGCCCACTATGCGTAAGAGGCTTTTTGAAAAAATCAAAGCCGGTTCTAAAGGTGGTAAACCCGGTCAATGGTCTGCTCGAAAAGCCCAGCTCTTAGCTTCAGAATATAAAAAGAAAGGAGGAGGATATAAATGATAGTAGGATTATTAGATTGGTTAAAAGACTTATGGTATTTTGAACCAAAACCAAAACCAAAAAGAAAAAAAAGAAATGGCACTAAAAAAGTCACAAAAAAGTCTTAAGCGTTGGACTAAACAAAAATGGCGAACACCTAGCGGTAAGAAGTCTTCTGAAACAGGTGAAGTCTATGCACCAGCTAAAACTATAAAAAAACTAAAAGGAACTGCTGCTGGTCGTAGAAAACTAGCTGCAGCTAATAAAAAGAAAAGAGAGGCAACAAGAAAAGGCAAACAACATGCTAAGCATGGTTTGCACAAAGGTAAAAAAAGATGACACCTCCTCAAGGTTTCATTAAAAAAAAGTCTAAAACGATTCCGTTTGGCTACAAGATTTCTAGTATTAAAGGTTATCTAGAACCTATTCCAGAACAACTAGAAATACTTCAAAAGTATCTTAAATGTGTTATACAACAAGAAGCTTCATTACGTGAGGCTGCTCAGGCTATTACTACAGAAAGTGGTAGAAAAATAAGTCATGCTGCTTTATCTAAAATGCTTAAAAAAGATTTATGGGAATTACTACCAAACGAATATGTTAAAGACGATAAAGGTAACTTTGTTTTAAATAGTAAAGGAGAACCGCAAAGAAAAACAGGCAGACCTAAAGGAGCTACTAGTTCATATAATTTTTCTAAAGCTCAAAAAAGAAAACAAAAACTTAATCAAGAAAAAAAAGAATTAGAAAAACTACAAAAAAAAGTCTATGCTAAAAAGACTAAGATAGCTAAAGAAGATAAAATATTAGATAGTGTGCAAGGTAAAAGTAATAATAATGTTGTTACTCCAGAAGATATTCAAGATGTCGCACAATCTACCCAAGATATTGTTAATGATTCTAAGGTTTTGTTTCATCCTAATGAAGGACCTCAAACACACTTTTTAGCAGCTGATGAAAAAGATGTACTATATGGTGGAGCTGCAGGTGGTGGTAAAAGCTATGCTATGCTTATTGACCCTTTAAGGTATTGCCATAAAAAAGCACACCGAGCCTTAATTCTTAGAAGGTCGATGCCAGAACTAAGAGAACTAATAGACAAATCCAGAGAACTTTATCCCCAAGCTTTTCCCGGTGCTAAGTTTAGAGAGGTTGAAAAGGTTTGGAATTTTCCATCAGGAGCTAAAGTAGAATTTGGTTTCTTAGAAAAAGATGCTGATGTTTATCGTTATCAAGGTCAAGCATATAGTTGGATAGGCTTTGACGAAATAACACACTTACCAACAGATTTTGGTTGGAACTATTTAGCATCTCGTTTAAGAACCACTGACCCAGAAATTAAAACTTATTTACGTTGTACTGCTAACCCCGGCGGTGTCGGGTCTCATTGGGTTAAAAAAAGATATATAGAACCTTGTAGTCCTAATAATTCTTTTAAAGGCACAGATGGTTTGACTAGAAAATTTATACCTGCTAAGCTAGTTGATAATCCGTACTTAGCTAAAGACGGTGTTTATGAACAAATGTTAAAATCTTTACCACCAACACAAAGACAACAACTACTTGAAGGAAACTGGGATGTAGCAGAAGGTGCTGCTTTTACAGAATTTGATATAAATACTCATGTTGTTTCTCCTTTTGAGTTTCCGTTTCATTGGGAAAGATTAAAAGGGATTGACTATGGTTACGCTTCTGAATCTTGTTGTCTGTGGGGAACTGTAGACCAAGATGACGGAACTCTTATAATATACCGTGAATTATATCAAAAAGGCTTGACAGGTGAAGAACTTGGTAGTATAATAGCAGATATGGAGAAAGAAGACCCTTTTTCCGTACCCGGTGTATTGGACACAGCAGCATGGGCTAAAACAGGCTATGCTGGTCCAACAGTAGGTGAAGCTTTACAAAAGATGGGTCATAAGCTTAGAAGAGCAGACAAAAATAGAGTGCAGGGTAAGATACAAATACATGAGTATCTTAAAGTGCAAGAATCAGGTAGACCAAAGTTGCAAATCTTTAATACCTGTAGAAATTTAATTAGAGAATTACAAAGTATTCCTCTAGCTAAAAATAACTCTGAAGATGTTAATACACATGCTTCTGACCATGCGTATGATGCCTTGCGTTATATGATTATGAGTAGACCTTCAATTTATGGTACACTACAGAGATTGAGAGATATTAAAAAATTTAATCCTTCAGACTCAACATTTGGATATTAAATATGGCAGAAGATAACAATAACGATAATACATTTTTAAATGCTGACTACATAAGTGACGTAGAAGGTGAAGCAGGAAAAAATTTAAATCTTATTGAAGACCAAAAACTTAATCTTGTCGGTCTTATACAAAGCAGATATTCTGTTGCTGAAGAATCTAGAGATGCTGACGAAAGTAGATGGTTAGAATCTTATGAAAACTATAGGGGTCTTTACGGAAAAAGAGTAAAGTTTCGAGACTCTGAAAAATCTAGAGTATTTATTAAAGTTACTAAAACAAAAGTTTTAGCTTCCTTTGGACAATTAGTAGATGTTTTATTTAATACTGGTAAATTTCCTATTGGTATTACTGAAACAAAAATACCAGAAGGAGAAAAAGCTTCAGCACATTTAGACATATCTAATCCTCAACCAAGTATTGAAACTTCTATGCCAGATAATATTGGCAATATGCTTGGTGGTCCTTTTGATGTTGGCTACGAAGGAGACGGTAAAGTTCTTAAACCCGGAGCTACTTTTGGTAGTAATAACGGAATGTTTGAACCTACTATTGAAGATGCCGCAGAACAAGCAGGTATTTTAAAAGAAGGTTTTTCTGTTGACCCTCAAAAACCAGAAATATCTCCAGCTCAAAAAGCTGCAAGAAGAATGGAAAAACTTATCCATGACCAAATAGAAGAATCAAACGGTTCTTCTGAAATGAGGAATGCTTTATTAGAAGCTTCTTTGTTAGGTACAGGAATAGTAAAAGGTCCATTTAATTTTAACAAAACATTAAATAATTGGTCTGAAGGAGAAGACGGTGAAAGAACTTATTCTCCAAAAGAAGTTAGAGTACCTAGAATAGAGTTTGTTAGTTGTTGGGATTTTTATCCTGACCCCGGTGCTACTAACATAGAAGAATGTGAATACATAGTTCATAGACATAAAATGAATACTTCACAACTTAGAGGTCTAAAAAATATGCCTTACTTTGATAAAGAGGCTATTAGAGAAACAATACAAGAAGGACCTAATTACGAAGAAAAAGACTTTGAACATCAACTAAAAGATGATTATCAACCAGATGAAGCTTATAGTAATCATTTTGAAGTATTAGAATACTGGGGTATTATGGATGCTCAATATGCAAGAGAAGTAGGTATTGAGCTTGAAGAAGAAATTGATGACTTAGATGAAGTACAAATCAATGCTTGGATATGCGGTAACAAACTATTAAGAGCTGTAATAAATCCATTTACTCCATATAGAATACCTTACCATGCTTTTCCTTATGAAAGAAATCCATATAATTTCTTTGGTGTTGGAGTAGCAGAGAATATGAATGATTCTCAACAAATTATGAATGGTCATGCTAGAATGGCTATAGATAACTTAGCAATGTCTGGCTCATTAGTTTTTGATGTAGATGAATCTGCATTAGTAGCTGGACAAAACATGGACATTTATCCCGGTAAGATATTTAGAAGACAAGCAGGTATGCCGGGACAAGCAATATATGGTTTAAAGTTTCCAAATACTGCACCAGAAAACATGATGATGTTTGATAAGTTTAGACAACTTGCAGACGAACAAACAGGAATACCGTCATACTCACATGGACAAACAGGAGTACAAAGTATGACAAGAACAGCTTCAGGTATGTCAATGCTATTAGGAGCTGCTTCATTGAACATCAAAACAGTCGTTAAAAACTTAGACGACTTTTTATTAAAGCCTTTAGGCGAATCATATTTCCAATGGAATATGCAATTCTTTGAAGGTGATTTAGATGTAAAAGGTGATTTAGAAGTTAAAGCAACAGGTACTAATAGCTTAATGCAGAAAGAAGTAAGAAGTCAAAGACTTAATATGTTCTTACAGACTGCACAAAGCCCATCAATAGCACCGTTTGTTAAGATTTCTAAATTAATAAGTGAACTAGCCTACAGCTTAGATTTAGACCCAGATGAAATACTCAATGACCCTGAAGAAGCAGCTATGATGGCACAAATAATAGGAATGCAAAATGTTAGACAAGAAACTGGCGAAGAAGCTCAACTTACTGGTGAACAATCTGGAGATATGGGAAGCCCTTCAGGAACACCTCAACAATCTCAAGAACTTGGAAGTTCAGGCACTGGTGGTGGCAACATCGGAACAGGAAATGTACCGGTCTCAGGGGAGACTACGTTTACTGGGACAAATAGACCAGCTGAAATTGCAGGTGCAGGAGGCATTAACTAGAAAGGAATAATTATGAAAAGTTTATTAAATTCAGAAAAAGCTGATTTAGATAATGATGGTAAATTATCATCATATGAAAGAAAAAGAGGCGAAGCAGTAGAAAAATCTATGAGAGAAAAAAAGAGTATAGGTGGTGCTATTGCTAGAGCAATATCTAAAGCTACACCTAAAACAAAACCAAAAAACTTTTTTGATGCTATGGATGATAAAGCATTATCTAGATTAAAAGCATCTGGTGAGGATGCAGATATTAGTATTCGTGGTTTTTACAAATCAAAAAATGCTAGAGATGATTTACTTGATGGCAGTAGAGATGAAAACGAAGTAAGAGCTTTATTACAAGCAAGTGGTTTTTCTAGTAAAGAAATAGATGCTGTAATTAATAATGTTAGAAAATCTTTAGATAGTATTGATGATGACAGTACTGACATGGCAATGAGAGGCATGAATAAAGGTGGTTATGTTGATAATGAAATGACAAGACTTGGTTTTAAAGAAGGTGGCGATAAAGAATTACGAATGATGCTACAACAAAGAAAAGCCATGGAAATGATACAAAAAAGTACTTTAGATGATGTTGCATATGACCAAATGATAATGGATATGGAAGAAAATAAAGATATTTCTGGATTTAGAAAACCTCATAGTAGTTTTGATATGTTTATCCAAAATCAAGATTCTAAAGATATGTTTTTAAATTTATTAAAAAATAGAAATGAAATATTAGAAAGAGAACAAAAAGCAGAAGGTGGTGAAATGTTAAATGACGAAGACATGGAAGAAAACTTCGTAGAATATATTATTAAAGAATCACTTTCAGAAGAAGAACAAAATGAATTAAAAGAACAACTAGAAGCTAATCCTAAATTGTCAGAGTTATTTGACGAAGTAGTGATAAAAGCTTCTGAGTTTACTGGAGCCGGTTCAGTTGATGGACCGGGGACAGGCACTTCAGATGATATACCCGCAAGGTTATCAGATGGAGAATTTGTCTTTACTGCCAAAGCAGTTGAGCAGATTGGTGCAGACAACCTCATGCAAATGATGAAGGATGCCGAAGCTGCTTATGATGCTGGTGGTGAAAGAGAAGCTATGCAAGAAGGTGGTATGTCTTCTGATACTGAAAAAGTTGAAGTCGAATATACTATTAATCGTCCTGCAGATACTGTTGTGTCAGGAGCTACTCCGTTATTAGCACAACAAGAGCAAGAAGATATGATGGATGAAGAAATCAAAAAAGGTATGTTAGGTATAACACCTTACGTGCGTAGTTAAAGATTAACCGAAAGGCGACCTTTGCAAGACAAGCCCTGCCCGTACAGCAGCTACCTTGTAATATTTGCTAAGCCCTGAATAGGAGAAAATGATGGCAAAAGAAGAAAAAGCTAATCCATATAATATGGAAAAAAGTTGGCACAAAGTAGAAGAAAAAGTATTTGTTGATTCAAACGAATTATTTTTTCCAGACCCTGAAGCTAATACTGAAGAAGTAGAAGAAGAAGTAATGGAAGAAAAAGAAGTTGAACAAACAAAACCCTACAAGCGACCCAACTATAAAAAAAGATACGATGACTTAAAGAAGCATTATGATAGTAAGCTTGATGAGTTTAAACAGAGAGAGCAAGAGTTATTGGACCAAGCCCGTGAAGGTCAAGTAAAATATACTCCACCTAAATCTGAAGAAGAACTTTCTGAGTTTAAGAAAAAATATCCTGATGTTTACGATGTAGTAGAAACTGTTGCTTC
>VMHT01081168.1_pt1 | contig 25774 bp, 24 predicted proteins | sample 4693611 | NCBI WGS metagenome assembly VMHT01 (sample SAMN12280063, study PRJNA550983) | marine metagenome | isolation source: seawater sampled from same location over 5 years 0.02-0.2 micron viral filtrate | place: USA: collected off the coast of southern California halfway between the port... ...
AATCCAGAAGCAAATCGATGCACTTCTTGGCGAGGAAGGTGATGGTCTATCCCAAGCCATACATGATTTACGGGTCCAACTTGATCGAGATAAAGACCGCATTGAGGACTCATTACAATCCAACATTGACGACAATGAAGAGCGTGAACAGGTTCTAGAACGCTATCAAGAAGCGGAATTAGCGTTGAGCGCACTTCTTGAAGAAGCTAAGACAAGTCATTCTCAGATGGAAGAAGCCCAGCGTATGCTGGATGAAGCACAATCCGAGGAAGACGAGGTTCGAGCACTCCTCGAAGGGTCTGGGAAAAACCATGCAGAACTCAATCGTGCGCTTAGTGAAGCAATCAATGCCCTTGAACGTGCTAAGAAAGAAGTTGCATCAGCCCAATCTGAAGTTGACCGCACAGCAGCACAGGCTGAATTGGTTGAAGCAAATTTATCCAAAGCCCAAGAACGAGCAGAAGAATCACGACTCGAACTTGAAGAAAAAGAAGCCGAATTCAAAGAAGCATCCGGTGGAAAGAAAATCGATCGCTCATCATTGACCAAGAACATTCTCGAGGCAGAACGAGCTGAATCTCGTCTTCTTGAGGAAGCAGGTGCTGTCGAACGAAAAATGACCGAAACAGAACGTCAACTTCGCTCTGCTCGTGCCGAATTGGAGAACAAATCGAATTCGAAGGGTATGGCTGGTGGCGCAGCGGCAGTCTTGGGCGCTCGAGACCGTGGCGAGATTAGAGGTATCATCGGAACAATTGCAGAATTGTGTGCTCCGATTGATTCCGAACATGAAACAGCGCTAGCAACTGCATTTGGCGGGGCAATGACTTCCGTTGTTGTCGATTCCGATGAGGTTGCTGCTGAGGCAATTCGTTGGTTGGCCCAACGAAAAGCCGGGAGAGCAACCTTCCTCCCACTCAACAAACTCGCTACAAGCCGTGCAGGTGGAAAGGCCATGATGGTCGCACGAAAGCCAGGTGTGATTGGTTTCGCATACGAATTGCTTGAGTACGATCCTCGAATTGATACTGCGATTAAGTTTGCACTTCGAAACACGTTAATTGTACAAAACATGGACATTGCTCGGCAAAATATGGGTGGTGTTCGACTTGTAACAATGCGTGGCGATGTCACAGAAGCAGGTGGTGCAATGGTTGGAGGTTCTCGCCAACGAATGTCCGTGAGTTTCGGTGGAGGTATTGCTGGTGCGAAGGAAGTTGAACGCTTGAGTTCTGAAATCGAACGTCTTCGATTAATGTCCGATACGGTTGCAGCTGCGCTTGCAGATGTCCGTATGGAACAGAAAAACCTCCGCCAGCAAATCAATGAATTGGCGAATGAGGAAGGCGCAATACGAAGAGAAACCTTGCGTGCAGAGGTTGCCACATTCAAGAAAACACATTCGACTGATATCGGATCGGTCCAGGCATTGAAGCAGGATCTTCAACGTCTTGAAGGCATGGCAAGTGAACAACTCGAATCGCTCGACGAAGCGGAGTCAAAGGTCGCTGATGCAGAAGTTCTCCGAAAGGCTGCTCAAACTGCACTGGAGGATGCTAGCCCACAACATCTCAAAGACCGTTTACATGAATGCACGGTTAAGCGAACTCAAGCGGAGGGAATTCGTTCGAATGCAGAAGTTTCAATCCACTCAATCGCAGAACGTAAGTCATTGCTTACAACGTCTGTATCGGGTGAAAAACAACGTCTCAAACAAATCGATATCGATATTGCTGAACGTACTGAGAATGTGATTCTATTGAGGACAAGTGTTGGCCAAAATGAGCAGGTACTTGTTGAGAAAGAAGCCGAAAGAGCTCAGTATCTCGAAGAAAACAAAGGGCTTGAGGATGAACGTCTCGAGTTGGTTGAAGAACGAGCAAATCTAAATTCAACCCTTACCCAAAAAGCCAATCAGGCCCGAAGCCATCGAAACCTATCGACTGAATTGGAGAGAACCATCCAAGCAAAGAGAAAGGAGCTGTATGATGTCGAGATGGAGATGGGGTCCGTTGGAATACAAGCCGCCGAAGAAGGAGTCGTTCTCGATTCCGTAGCAGAAATTGATCGCCGAATTCGTCGCCTTGAGCGACGACTCGAAGAATTTGGAGCTGTAAACATGCGAGCCATCGAGCAGTATGATGCCGTTGAACAACGACTTGAGGAAATGGAAGGCGATTTCAAGAAGTTGCAAGATCGAAAGAAGCATCTTATCGATGTCGCAGAACGACTTGAGGAACAACGTAAAGTGCGCCTTGTTGATGTACTTGAGAAGGTCAATAAGAATTTCAAGAAGGTCTACAAATCGCTCAGCAATGGCGGTCGTGGTGAACTGTATCTTGAAAATAAGGAAGAGCCGTTCAAGGGTGGACTCGAATTATGGGCTCAGCCAAAAGGTAAGTCTTCGAATGTCACTCGTCACCAACTCTCTGGTGGTGAGCAATCCGTTGCCGCTCTTGCCCTCATCTTTGCGATTCAGGATTACGATCCAAGTCCGTTCTATTATTTCGATGAAGTTGATCAGAACCTCGACAGCGTGAATGCAGAATGCATCGCAAAGATGTGCAGAGAACGTAGCAAGGCCGCACAATTCATCATGGTCACATTGCGAAAGGTCTCGTTGCAACTTGCTGATCATCACATTGGAATTACACACGGGGGCGATGGATGCAGTCGTCGTATCATCGACTTCGACCAGGAACAAGCGATTGCTCTTGGAGAGCAGGCACTCAAAGAAGCAGAATCAGCTGCTGCCAAGAATGCTCAACGTGCTAAGGAGGAGCAACAAACCCTTGCAGAAATGCCTCTTGTCCCTGAAGCACTACCTGCGCCAAGAAGCCTTGGTGGTTTGCTAAAGCATATGCAAGATGATGAGAGTATTGCTTCTCTAGCAGAGCGGACTGCTGAAACCAATGAAGATATTGAGGAGCGTTCGACTCTTGTCGATGCAATTTCCGAAATTGAAACTGAGGAACAAATCGTAGAAGAAGACGCTATCGAACTAGATGAATGAGGTGAAATCAATGATGCAACAAGGGCTTGATCAATGGTTTTTGCGTCAAGATGTTATTGACCAACTCTTGCAAAGCGGTGATGATGACTTGGAAGGCATTAACGCCTACGCAGACCGGATTTTGATGATTGCACAAACAGAGGAGGCTGAGCATCAAACCCTTGATGACCCTTTTGACAGGAGTGTAGCCCTAGTTCTTTCACTTGTAAGTAGCGAGGGATTGGACGCATGGAATATCGATCTGACATCGTTCCTGCGTCAATTTACGAAGCGTGTTAAATCTCAAGCGAACAATCTCGATTTACCCGCTTGTGGTCGACTGATTCGAATGGCTTGGGAGGTGCTTCATTACCAGGCAGCTCACCTCTTTGATCGTATTCAATATCAAGATTCTGAAGATGATTGGGATGCAAACTTCGACTTTGGTTGGGAAGCAGAATACGATGATCATGAATTTCACTTTACCAATACCATTTTGCAAGGCGATGCAGATGATGTCCTTGAGAATCTGTTCGATGAAAGGGTGCGCAGAGAAGAAGGTCGGCCAGTGACGCTTGGTGAACTGCTCTCTGCATTGAAGGATGCCGCAGATGATGCGGACGCATTGAAATTACGAGAAAAGAACCGTGCAGCTCATGCCATTGAAGTTGAGGAAATGATTTCCAACGTTGGTGGCCGTATGCACAATGAAGATCTGGATGGTGATATCGAGCGTTGTTGGAATGCTTTGCGTCATACGACTCACGCAGCGGGTGAGAATAACGTTCCACTCAAATCTGTAATTGAGGCATTGATTCCAATTTTAGAATCAGCGTTCGGCTCTATCCCTGAAGGCTATGGCGAGGATGCGCGTGTGAGTTCATTTATTGCAGGGCTCTTCCTTACTCACAAGGGCATGGCATCCATTACTCAAGGCAATGATTTGGGTGACGTAATCATGATCGAAGATTTATGGCCCAACTTATCTTCTTTTGAAGACGTTCTTTCTGCAACACTGGAAGCTGACGAAGAAGCCCAAGTTGCTCGGGAAGAGTCCAAAACAGGTTCAATACTTCACGCTGAACGACTGCATAAACGGGCAGAAAAAGCACGTCTTGCCGAAGAGAAGGCCAAACAGAAGCTCGAGAAAGAACAGGAACAAACAACTCCAGAATTTGAAGCACATGAATGGCTGGTTGAGTAGGTGGAATAATGTCTGAACTTGCACTAGAAACACTTCTCGAAGCTACACTTTTTGGTTCAGGTAAATCGCTTGCGGTGAAGGAACTTTCCGAAGCACTTGGATACGAAGTAGATGAAATTTCAGAAGCGCTTGTTTCACTGCAAGGGACGCTGAAACGACGTAGAGGCGGTGCATTGCGGATTGTAGAGATCGGTGGGAAATGGGCAATGGAGGTACGTTCGGACGTAGCAGATCATCTCCCCAAAGAAACGAAAACAGAGATGCCCAAGAAATTACTCAAGGCTGCTGCCTTGATCGCTTATCATCAACCCATGCCACAATCGAGACTTGTCGAATTATTGGGCCAGAAGGCCTACGATTATGTTCGTGAACTGTCCCAGCATGGTATGGTATTGCGCCGTCGCGATGGGAACACTAGGCGATTGACCACGACCAGGCGGTTCTCAGAAGCATTTGGATGCCCTCATACCGACCTTCGGAAGGTACGTAAATGGTTCAGGGAGCAAGTTACAGAGGCCGGTCTCTTTGATGGAATGGAATCTGAAGTGCTCAAGGATGTTGGTGAAGATGGTCTCATCCAAGCCACATTGCCAATTGAAGAAGAGTGATTACTTCCGAATTTCTTCTAGAATTTCAGCAACTCTTGTTTGGGTCTTATGTCCTTCCTCAGAAATCAATTTCTGAGCCACCTTCTCAATTTCATCACCAACGGCGCCTGCGCTTACAGCCATGTTCTTTGCATGAAGGCGCATGTGGCCCTTTTGGATACCACTTGTAGCAAGCGCACGCAGGGCGCCTAGATTCTGCGCTAAGCCTGCAGCTGCCATCACAGAGGCCAATTCCTGGGCCGATTCTACGCCGAGGATCTCAAGATTAGTTCGAGCAACCGGGTGGACCTTAGAGGCGCCTCCTACGATGCCTACCGCCATTGGTGTTTCGATGGTTCCAACCAAATTCCCATCAGAGTCCTTCTCCCAGTGGGTAATAGAGCCGTATCGGCCTTGATGATGAGCAACGTAAGCATGGCATCCGGCTTCAACAGCTCTCCAATCTTGGCCACAGGCCACTGCGACTGCAGAAATGCCATTCATGACACCTTTATTGTGCGTAGCGGCTCGATAGGCATCCGCCATTGCAAAATGATGTGCTTGAAGAACTCCTTCAATGATGGATGCGCCTTCATCTCGATCACCAGTATTGCTCATTTCTTCGGGTGTGAAGGTTGCCGATACCCTCGCAAGTCGTTGTGTAGCTAAATTCGATAGAATTCTCAACAAAGAACGTCCTTGACTGATGATTTCGAGTTCAGGTGCGAGAAGTTCAGCCATTGTGTTGACTGCATTTGCTCCCATAGCATCTCTGCAATCAACATGGATGTGAACAATGAGCATAGGTCCAGAAAGAGTCTCTATTGACCGAGTTGAGATATTCTTACATCCTCCTCCAAGGCGAATCATAGTGGATGGTAGGCTGTTTGCAAGGGCCATAAGTTGTGTTTTTTCTTCCTCAATACGGGCTTTGGCCAAATCATGGTCGGCTACGTCAAGTAGTTGAATTTGAGCAATCATCATCGGTTTGTCATTATTCGATACAAATCCTCCGTTTACATGGCAACGCTTGGCCATGTTGGATGCGGCTGCAACAACACTTGATTCTTCAAGGCAAAATGGTACGACGTAATGCTTTCCGTCGATGATGAAATTGGTTGCAACACCAACAGGTAGGGACATTGTTCCTATCACATTCTCAATCATGCGATCAGCATCATCATCGTCCAACTCTCCGTTCGCTGCTAAGGCAGCAACTTGGTCTTCTGTAAGTCCAGCAAGCTCTGCAATTCGACGTCTACGCTCTTCGACATCAAGTTTGTAGAAGCCTTTGAGGCGGCTATTGTCGACTGGCATTGTGCTCTCCTCGTTCCATGCGAAGAGAGCAAGATGCATGAATCAATCGGATGGGATTAACGCGTTTAACGCTTTAATTAACGCGTTAAATTTGCGTTATTGGTACGTTAATTGGCTCGGTTTACTTGTCTCCGCATCACGATTAACGTCTCATAACACGTCTGCTGAAACCTTCTATCTTGTGAAACGTCATATACTTGGTTGAAGTTGCTCGGGCATGCATGGAAATACCATTGATTTCGGTTTCCCTTCATTAAGTAAAGATCCATTCTCATCGAGCCCACTCGACAAAGACGAGTTTGATCTCTTGGTCGGTCGTCATACGCTGTTTGACGAACTGGAACGAAAGATTACCTTCAAATCTGCAGACCGAGTTCTTCTTGTAGGTGAGTTCGGGTCTGGGAAGACTTCGTTCATGCAATGTCTAGGCTCCCGGACAAATCTGCACATTAATGTGGACCGAATTTCTATTTCAGAACCTGGAATCGAATTGCTGAAAGAGATGTATGCTCAACTGATTGATGCCTCTCCTCCCAACGATTATCAGAAATTGAGTCGGGATTTGCAACGAATGTTGCATGATTCACGTCAGATGCTCCCGCTGATTACCGTAGATGCTGAGATGGCTGATTTTTCATCACTAGAGGCCTGCCTTCGCTCTTCCTTACCGTTTTTTGAGCGTCTACCTGTATTGATTGTGATTGCTATTAATCCTCAACAGCAATCGCTAATTTCAGAACAACTGCTTCAAAGATTTGAGGTAAGGTCGATGAAAAGTTTGGACATTGATGGTGTTAAGGCGCTAGTGGAACGAAGAATCGCAAAAGCCTCAACTCAAGCGTATGAGATGGCAACAGAAGATGCTCATCGTTTGCTTCAGCTCAGCCAAAGTGGTCAACCAGGCCATCTCATCCGTACGCTTCGAAATGTTGTTTCTGGACAATTCGTATCTCCAAGACCTGTGCCCCCTCCTGTTGAGCCAATCAATCCCGAACCCCAATCATTTGATCAAGTTGTACCTGATCAAGCTGAAACAGAGGATCAGGTTCTCAACGACGACGAGGTTGCTGAAGACCAGATCGAAGATGAAGCCAATCTTGAGGAATGGGAAGAAACCCCTGGGATGACGCAAGCATCAGGTTTCGACCTCGACTTCGGAATTCTCGACGAACCTGTGGAGGAACCTTCTGTTGAATTACCTCAAGAAGTTGAGATTGAAGGAGTGGAACAAGAATCTGATGATTCCTATGTGACAGAAGATAGCCTCCCGTTCGTAGGAGTATTTGGTGGTCTTCGAAATAGAAGAAAAATAGTGAATCACGACCTTGATGCTTCCTTGGGTGTTCAATTTGAACCAACTGAAAAAGGAACTGCGTTCTGGAGTGGAGAGAAGACCAATCATGCTGATGGAGAGACGAATATTATCGAAGATGAGATCGATGATTTGATCTCTGAACCGGATGAATCTATTGGATATGAAGTGCAACCTTCCGATTTACAGGATATTGAGTTGCCAGAAAATCCATCTCTTGATTCAAGCACAATTGAAACGTTTACTCGTCTCTTAGCACAAGTTCTCCAACCGACATCAGGTCGTTTGAGTGGAGAAGCGAATCTCATTGAGCGATTACAAGCACTCTCTCGGCCCAAATTTACTGAAAAAGAGGAGCATATTCTCAGCGTTTCAATCCTTAGTTCTCTAACTGCATCAGAGTCGATTGTTGTGGCGGAGGCCAAAGGAAGAAACATTTCGCCTTCCGATAAGGCATTACTCTCTCGATTATCAATAAAGCGTGCCCGTCTTTCCCAAATATGCAATCGATTGCATAAGGCAGGAATCCTTCATGCTAGAATGGTGGGGAGATCTCGCATGTTTGGGCTAACAAGGACTGCGCTAGCACAATTGATTGCTTGGGGTATTGTTGGAGGTGATGAGTAATGGATTGGTCTGTAACGTGGTCTTGGCAAGCACCATCTCGTATTAGTTCGGTCGAATCCGTGAGTGGACATCTGTGCATTGCATATGGCCTTGAATTGATACTGTTCAACGAAGATAATGAAGTTCAATGGCAACGAAGTATGCCTTTCAAAGTCCATGCTATTTGCAATGCAGATGGACGTATTGGCGTTCTTGCTGCGCATGCATTCTATTTGCTCAATACCGTTGATGGTTCCATGGTGCATGAAGGTCGTTCTAGCCCAGGGGGATTCATTCACCTCCTGAATCGGCCAGGAGGAGGTTGGGTGTTGTCAGGTAGAGATGGTAACTTGCATCTCTTTGATGCAAATGGGATCGGTATCCGACGTATTCAATCAGGGGTTGTTCGCCGTCTTGTCGGATGGTTGGATCGAGAACATCTTCTCTGGCAGGATGCAAATGGTGTTGTCTATTGTGGCCAAATAGCCCAACAAGACAAACGAAGGGTGGTTGACACGACGGTTTGGAGTTGGGTTTCAAAGTTAACAGATGGTCATATTCTCCTCCAGTCAGCGGATGGGAAACTTTGGGATGGAATACCCCACCCATACGGCTGGGACGCCCTTGAGCGTGTTGAAATCGAATCTCTTGAACCTCTGATGGCGACCCGTGCTGGAGATGGATGGTGGGTACTAGGAATTGAAGGGCATCTTGATCACATGAGTACAGAAGCCGGTGAGGTGCGAATCGGTGAAGGAATGAATCTTGGTGATTTGTTGATCCGACTTGGGAAAAATTCGATGGTGACTTGTCGCCGTGATGGACTAGTGCGCCGATGGGTTGCTCCACATCTTGCAGAAGAGCAGCGTCGACACCGTCATAAAGAAGCCGCTGATGCGAAATTAGCACGTTCTTGGGATGAACGAAGACAATTGTTCCAACGAGCTCAAGCTGCGGAAGATGAGGGCCGTCTTTCACGTGCAGTCGAACTTTACGAAGCATTGGGTAGGAAAGAAGACGTTCAGCGACTGTTGCGAAGACAAAAAGGAGGCGAAGGGTCTGAATCCTGATGAAACTCTAACTGTAGATCGTGTCAAGCACTATCTCTCCATTACTGAAAGAGCACGAGCCAAAGCAACCTCTCTGGCTTCAACAACCGAAGAGGAATCAATGGTCACTACGTTGCTCTCGATGGCAGATGACTATGCGAGTGATGCTCAGTATTTTCTCAAACAAGGTGATCTCATTCGGGCTTTCGGAGCGATTAATTATGCTCATGCTTGGATCGATGCAGGAGTAAAGTTACGCTTACTCGACGGACACGGCGATGATGTTCTGTTCACGCTACCATGAATCTGTTGATTTCCTTTGATTCCAAATCGGTGACCAATTCCTGCACGACTTCAATATCATCCATGATTTGCTTTGCTCTTTTCTTTGCGAGATTTATGAATGGTTGAATGGACTGCTCAAGACTCATTCTTAATCTGTAAATGTGAGCAGGCCGTCCACGCGAAGACTCTGATTTTGGAGAGAAATGAACGAGATTCATCTCTCGAAGTTCTGAAATTGCCATGCTAACATCCGGTTGTCGAATACTGCAATGATGTTGAAGATCTTTTGATGATGCTGCGCCGTGGTGGTGCAAACAAAGAAGTACACTTGCAGTATTCTCATTCGCCCCTAATTGGATGAGTTTTTGCCGAAGGGAGAGTTGGGTTCCATCCTTTGCTTCAGCCGACATGAACATAATACTGAACTGAGGATATATAATAGCATCACCGACGTTTTATCGAGAATCGGATATATTATTAATTTAGGTTGGCCTAAATATTAATATCCACTCTATAGAACGCCAATCAAACGGAGACTTTTCCCCTGTAAAACTTCGATAATTCCAATTCCCTTCTCGAAGGACTGGCGTTTGAGTTGAGAATCAACCGTAAGGATTGGAATGTTGAATGAACTTGCAACTTCAAGTAGAGCATTGTCTGTATGCATAGGGGGATGTTCGATCCGAGTTGAGCGTTGAAGCAAAAGTTCGAGCATCAATTTCTTCCCGCGTGGCCGTTCGGATTCAATCTCTTCCAGTTCTTCGAGGACCAAGTCAAGAAGTATGAAGTGAGGTGGTCCTACTATTTGTGAAAGAGCTGTGTCGATGTTGAATTCTCCATCGATTAGTGCGACCCATCCGCAAGCATCAATGAGCACATCGCCCATCTTACCACCCCTCAAAGAATGGTCCCGTGACCAATGAGTCTCCATCGTGCTCCAACTCGGCGAGAGAGGGAAACACGTTGGCCATGATCTGCACATATTGGAAGGCGGAGTTGGAGATTTGCTTTGCCTTTTTCAACGCCTTTGACGATACCAACCGAGGTTGATGTTGCTACATTCACCATCAACATCTCGTTGTTTCGTAGAGGATAAATTGTTTCAGCTTGTTCTCCCTCGCCTGCAACCATGTTCTTCATCAGATTAATTTCAATTGAACATTCAGTCCTTACCTCTGGTAACTCGCCCTTCTTTGCAAGAACCTGACCTGATAGATTGTCAGCGGTCGTGATAGATGGATCAAGAAGGGTTCCAAATCCACATAGTCCACCAGCAGTCATTTGGTCACGCTTCCCGCCACCACCTTGCATACTCGTAATGGTGGTTTCAATGGGTTCCCAGTGGGATTTGTTTCCATTCTCAATTTTACGGCCAGGGCCGATGATGATTTCATCTCCTTCGCGGAAGGTTCCTTCGACGATTGATCCACCAATGACACCACCGGTGAGTTTGGTAGGTCTGGTTCCTGGCCGATTGACATCAAATGAACGCGCAATGTGCATAACGGCTCGCTCATCGGATTGGCGATCTGGAGTCGGAATTGTCTTCTCAATTGCTTCGATTAAAATGTCCAAGTTGACATCGTGATGTGCTGAGACTGGGATAATTGGTGCTTCTTCTGCGATGGTTCCTTTGAGGAAGGTTTTGATTTCGTTGTAAGATTCCATTGCTCGTTCTCTGGAGACCAAATCGATCTTGTTTTGTACAATAACGATGTTTTTGATTCCTGCAATCTCCAATGCCATCAAGTGTTCACGAGTTTGTGGTTGAGGGCAGGTTTCGTTGGCAGCTACCATTAGCATAGCACCATCCATGATCGAGGCTCCTGTGATCATTATTGCCATCAACGTTTCGTGGCCAGGTGCATCGACAAAAGAAACAACACGCTGAAGTTCAGAATCCACATCCTTCCCACCTTCTGGATGACGTCCAGTTGCGTAGTATTGGCCAGAATCTGCCTTGTAAAACGCAGTATCTGCATAACCGAGTTTGATCGAAATACCTCGACGTCGCTCCTCTGAATGGGTATCAGTCCAAACACCAGAAAGCGCTTGAGTCAATGTCGTCTTACCGTGGTCAACGTGACCGACAAGGCCGATGTTGACTTCAGGTTGGGTTGGAAGCGTTCGTCCCATGCTTCCAATCCTCCTTGTTCACCGATTCAACCCTCTCGGGTTTCACTCCGCCGCAGCTTCTTCCTCACCGAGCAACTTATCAAGACCGATGTTACCGGCATCGACAACTTTCAGATTGATTTGTCGCGTATCCTGAGTGATTGTGTTTCCTCTGAAGACACGTCGCTTTCGCATACCTTCTGGCTTGTATCGGAATCGCTTCTTTTCGCCCTTCTTGGTCTTAGAAACGAGACTGTGTCCTTTGAAACCTGTGGATGCAGTAACGAGAATGGCTTGCCGGGAACCTCCCTCGAGGTCGCGACGCATTGGCGTTCCAGTCTTGTCAGATCCGCCTGTGATTTCGAGTTTGTATCCGGTTAAGGTTGATTCACCTTCTCCGACGAAGATTCCGTCGATAACATCACCGATTTTCTTTCCAAGTAATTGAGCGTGGTTATTTCCAGAAATAACCGTCTTGAAGGAAGGGGAATAGGTCTTCTCCTTACCGTTCTTGGTAGTACGGGTCAACTTGGTTGTGGTATCGTTGACCACTGCAACAAATGAATTTCCATCAGCCATGGTGCATTCCTCTAGCAACCTAGCGACAAACGACCCCTATTTAGCCTCACCGCATGCTATTTGTTCATTTGCGTTTGAGTTTTCGTGCGACACGACCTTCAATTCGTGCAGCAACATCAACTGGGAGAGCATGTGGCATTGAAATGTGGGTTGTTCTTCCTCGGCCCTCGCCAACGGTGTCAACTCGAGTAGCGATGATACTCAATCCTTCGATTTGTTTGAGGAACTTCCAGACCGTTGTGTGACTTCGGGGCTTGACCTCGTATTCCTCACAAATGACGGCATAAATTGATTCAACATCCTTGCTTGTCATGAATTCTGCTTTTCGTAAGCGACGGCAGATGCCAAGCAAGACCAACATAGAGTGCCCCGATAGCTCATCAAGGACGTCCTCAGGCATGACTTGTGGAACCTCCCTAGCTTTGGTTTGAACATGTTCGGCCATAAGCTGCTTCATTCCTTCTGATTCAGCATGTTCTACTGCAGCACCCAGCAATTCGATCACTTGTCGTGCATCACCAGAGGGTGCGGCAGAGGTTGCAATCAATTTCAAGATCTCATCATTCCATGATGTTGGGTTCAAGGCGGCCTCTGCACGTTGTTGAGCAATGGCCTGAAGGCCTTTCATATCGTAAGGTGGGATTGGTAAATGATTGGTATGGCCAAAGCGAGAAATTACGGCGTTTTCAAGAACATCAAGAACTTGTTCTTGGCTGATGAGGATAAGAGAAAGTGTACCGCTGCCGTCCTGATCCTCATCGATTCGAAGTAATTGATAGATGAGGTCATTCCCCGATTTGCGCAACAGGTGGTCGACTTCATCCAAGACGATAATCAGGTGCCGGCCGTTGTTTCTTAGCAATTTTCTGAGACTGCTTAGCAATTCACCCATCGAAAGCCCTCTGTCGGGATGGCCTGGGTCTAGTGATTGAACAATTCGTTGCGCTACACGTACATTGGTCGTAGCATTTCTACAATTGATGTGGACACTTCTCAATGGTCGTTTGTTCCGTAGATGGTGGCGTATGTCTCGGCAAAAGGTGCGGGCAAGGAGCGTCTTCCCGCTTCCTACTGGGCCTGTGATTACCACATTAGCGCTACCATTTGGATGGGCAATAGAGTGAAATTTCCCTGCAAGATTCTGTTGGATGCTCTCGCGTCCTACCATCTCCTCTGGGATGTAGTCAAAATCCAGAGGGTCGGGGTTCAGAAGAATGAATCCTGAACCGATTCGGTCGAGATAGTCGCTCATGCTGATTGCTTCTTAATGCCAACCGTTCTTGAACACTCGCTCTTTCTCAAAGGAAAAAAGACCAAAGTTCAAGGAATTTCATCGAATTGATATCCAAGTTCCCATTTCTTCTCCCCAAGAGCAACTTCAAGCTCAAAAGGTGTGATGAGAGGTTTTGCATATTTCACTGCATCATCAATTGCGATTCTCGGACAAGCCGTGTTCACGAAAGCATCAACTGGGTAGAAATCAATCAATTCTGGACCAACGTGTTCAAGAGCGAGAAGATATCCCTTCTTGCCATGCTTCTCAAGCAAACGCTTCATGCGAAGAGCGAGTGTTCTCCGCATCTGGCCTGGTTTCTCGCCAATCAAAATTCCAAACTTCTGAGCATCCATGGAGGACATAATCAGGCCGAATCTCTGGCGAAGGATTCGGTCGATCCGTTCGAATGACATTTCGATAGCATCACCAGAGTACGGGTCGAGCATAGCCAGAGGTTTTCCGGTGTGGAGGACAAGGCCGATTGGATGAAAGTCACCGCTTCCGAGGAAAAGGTAGTGTCCAATCGTATCGTCATCACCTGAATAGTTGCAACCAAGAACTTGGCCGGGGAACGTAAGACGAGCCCCGCCCATTGGAATCGTTACATCGAAACCTGCTTTTTCAAGGCGGTCATGAAATTGAGGCAACAAATGAAGATGTTGTATGCTTCCAACAAGGCCGAGTTTGGTATCCTTGAGGGGCGTCATTCGTCCTACTGCATCCATGAAGCGCTCCTGTGCTTCCTCTTCGCTCATTTCAGGAGAAGTGGCTTGTTCCGCCATCCTGTTCTTTGCGATTTGAAGGTGAGCATTCAGCATGGGGATGACGGGAGCAAGTTCAGGATCCCCGTCGTAGGTTACATCGATAAATTGTGTAGGCATACCTGAATCGATGTTCATTTGTGAATGACCCATATGGGCTACAAGTTCAACCCCCATCATTTTCATCTTGTCATGAACAAGGTCGCATGCGCCGTAACAAGGGTCTGCTGCGAGGACAACTTTGGCGCCTGAACCTGATTCAATCTCATCCATCATTTCGAGGGCTTGCATCTTCAAACCCTCAGGGACTTGGAGCGCAACCAAACGGTTATCGTTCTTTTGAATGCGTTCAATAAGCTCTTCCAGTTGGAAATCGTGTCGGTCTAAATCCATTCAAATCACCTCGTCGAGAAGAACAACCTTCCCTTCATCCATTTCAAGGCGAACAATGGATGAAATTTGAATGTGGGGATATTTTTCTTGCAATTGCTTGAGTCCTGGTCCCTTTTCAACGACAACGATGACTGATTCTATTCTTGCTCCTAGAGATTCAACACCTTGGATAATAGCATCGAGAGTTCCGCCCGTGGAGAGAACATCATCGACGATGAGGATTCGTTCGCCTTCTTTGATGTCATTCAGGTACATCGAACCCTTCGAATATCCAGTCGACTGATCGATAGCGAGTTCTCCTTCAAGACCATAGGATCGCTTTCGAACAACCACCTGTGGTCGATGGTTCCGCATCGACAAGGGGCTTGTTAATGGAAGACCCATTGCTTCAATTCCGAGGATTAAGTCAACTGAATTCCAATCTACTGAGGTCTCAATCAACTCAACTACAGCGGTTAGAACAGACGGGTCCAACCGTGGAACGCCATCGGTTAGAGGATGAATGAAATAGGGATAATCGCCCTTCCAAATAATTGGAGCAGCGCAAAGTGACTCCTTTAGGCGCTGCAATGAATCGGACATAATTCCACTTCATTCAGAGTTCCGAGAGATACTCAACGTATTCATCAGGTTCGAGGAGATTCTCCATGTCGAACTGGAACGGTTGAAGAACCAAAATCCATCCGAGATCATAAGCTGATTCATTGACCAAGTCGGGGTTAATTTCTACTTCTCCATTGACTTCTGTGATTGTTCCTGAAAAGGGAGCCGTAAAGGCGATTTTTTCGTCAGCAGTCCATAGCGAGAACATGTCTTGACCTTCATCAACGACGGTTTCTGCTTGAGGTAGAATAACTCGGAGAACCTCTCCGATTTCTACGCCCATGAACTCACTAATGCCGACCATGATTTTCTCGTCGTCCTTTTCCTGATACCATAGATGGTCAATTGAGTACTTTCGGTTGTGTGCGATGTTAAATTCCACGACTTCTTCATCCAAGTCATATCACCTATACGCGCCTCAAACATCTCCTATTTGAACCATCGCTATTTTTGCAGTGATACGGCGGTAGCACATTCATTAAGTGAAGACCTCGCTTAGGACGTACTGGTGAGGATATGGACTTCAAAGCAACCGATGAACAAGACATGATTCGAGAGATGGTTCGTGATTTCGCAGAAACGGTCCTAGCCCCTACGGTAGAGCACCGTGATCAGACCCAAACTCCGCCTTCAGAGGAGTGGCAACAGTTCCTCGAACTCGGTCTCCAAGGCGTCACAGTTCCCGAAGCATACGGTGGAATGCCTGTTGATGACATTTCAGAGTCGATCATTGTCGAAGAACTTGCTCGTGTAGACCCGTCTTTCTCTGTGATGTATTGTGTGCACGTCGGTTTGTGTGCAAAAACAATTTCACTTCATGGCGACGAGTATCAAAAAGAAACTTATCTAACCCGCCTCGCAAACGGCGAAGTAGGTGCATACTCACTCTCTGAAGCGGGGGCTGGTACTGATGCTGCGGCCATGTCATGCAAAGCCAAGTTATCCGATGACGGAACTCATTACATTCTGAACGGAGAAAAGATGTGGGTTACGAATGGTGCGCAAGCCAAGATCATCGTGCTCTTTGCAAAAGATGTCGATCATCCAGATTATGGTGTCAAAAGGCACGGTGGTACAACAGCCTTCATTGTCGATTCATCCTTCGAAGGGTTTTCGGTTGGCAAGAAAGAGGACAAACTCGGAATTCGATCTTCTGACACTTGCACCCTTGTCCTGGAGAACTGCAAAGTTCCCGTTGAAAACATCATCAAAGGGGCTGGAAATGGGTTCCCAATCGCAATGAATGCGCTGGATAACTCACGAATTGGTATTGCTGCACAAGCCCTTGGCATTGCCCAAGGTGCGTATGAAGCATCCCTCAAGTATGCACATGAACGAGAAGCATTCGGCAAACCAATTGCCCACCATCAGATGATCATGGGCTACCTTGCAGACATGGCAACACGTATTGATGCCGCTCGCCTCTTGGTCTACAAGGCTTCATGGGCGAAGCAACAACACTACGAGCACGGAGGTCCACGACATACAAAGGAAGCAAGTATGGCGAAACTCTACGCTGGAGACACTGCGATGTGGGTTTCAGAACGTGCGATTCAGGTCCATGGAGGGTACGGATATACCAAAGAATTCCCTGTTGAACGATTTTTCAGAGACGCGAAGATTACCCAGATTTACGAAGGCACTCAAGAAGTGCAACGGATTGTAGTCGCACGAAGTCTTCTATAGATACTGAAATTCAGTGGCATTCAGAACAGCCCGTTGACGGCCAAGGTTCCAATCACAGATTGTTGCCTCAACTTCGATGTTATGATTCGTCTGAAAAGCCATGACTTGTTCTGTTGCATCGGATGGAAGCCTTAGTTCAACCTCGATGTTCAGATCATCGACCAGATTACCGATGACCGTCATGCCGTTTTTCATTGAGCCATTTCCAACAAGTGTTCGTTCGACCTTCTTGATCTGAATTTTACAGGGTTGTGTAGGTGATTGATTGATAGCGTTTCGACGTTCACTGTTCAGTTTCATGGAACCAAGAAGTTCAATAAATCGAGCGTGGCCTAGCGGTGAACCATCATCGTCAAAAACGATCGGTTGAGGTTTTGCTTTCTCAGCTTCTTCCTGTTTAGCTTGTTCTTCAGCTAGACGTTCTGCAGCCTCTCTTGCAAGCTCCTCTTCCAACAACCGCTGTTTCTCAGCCTCCTGTTGGCGAATAAGTTCCTCTGCCTGCCTTCTGGCCTCTTCTTCAATTTCTTTATCCAGCTCTTCAAATTCATCTGCTTCAGGTTCTGGTGTTTCCTCGATTCCACTTGGCAAACCAATTGCTTCGAAGTACGTGTGCAGATCTGCGACAGTGACGTTACCGTCCTTGTCCATGTCCAGAACGGACATGAGGCCGTTGATAACCCAGCCAGGGGGCTGAGTTCCAGTCGTCTCTTGGAGAGCATTGGAAAGTTCCTCAGCTTGTATGACTGCATCCATATTCGAATCGATCATCTTGATGATTTGTGTTCCTGTGAGTCCTGAACCAAGAAGCCAACTTGTGAATTGGGTGTTTAATTGTCCAATCATCGGGTTGGTCGAAACCATTTCGTTGATGTGCTGTTCCATTCTTGCTTTGAGCGCTTCTTTGACAGACATTTATTCACGTCCTACCATGGTTGGGTATGTTGGTACTAGTCTGTTAGGGGAATTGAAGTTTTGGCCAACGCGTAGTATCCTCAGATTGCCACGCCAATGTACAGAGAAGCGTGTCAATTTCTTCCAAGGTTGTTAAATCACGAGCGATTTGTTCGTGAAAAAGCCATGCTTTCAAGGCACCGAGTTTGGGTCCGTGGGGCACGTTCGTCCTCTGCATGATGAACTCTCCATTAGCAAGAGGTTGAATGTCAAAATCAATCCGAAGTTCGTAAAGTCGTCGGATACGTTGTTCGACATCATCTTCAGAATAGGATCTCAATATGTCAGAACATTGAGCGAAGAGTTTCTCAATTTGGAGGTGTTGATAGCACCATCGACCAAGCGCTACTGCATAAATCCGAAGAGCAGAATCCATATTTGAGGGAAGCTTGCCCAATTTTGAATGCCGGAACAGGAGCTTTTTCTTGTCAGATCCACTAAGCCGGAGTGCTAATGATACACTTTCGCATTCCTTCGGATTGAAATCATTTAACAAAACGACCAACCGATCGATGACATCATCTCCTTCCAGATGATTGAGAAGTTGAATTCGAGGGTCGGACTGCAACCAATCAATTGTAAAAAGTTGCTTCAAAACCCCATCATCCGCCATGCACTGTACGATTTCAGAGGCATGGTTGCCAAGAAGGATACGTTTGAATTCGGCCCAGATTCGTTCTGATGCAATGCGGTTAAGCATTGATTTTGTTGTCCTTAGAGCCTCTGCAAGTCCTTGTTCAGGCCACCATATGCCGGCCTCGCCTTGATCCATGAATCGATAGGTTCGCATAATTCGTAACGCATCCTCGGACAACCGTTTGGTTGCATCTCCTACTGATCTGATTCGTTGCTGTTGCAAATCCCCATAGCCATCGAAGGGATCGTAGTAACATTGTTTTGAAACATTGACTGCAATGGAATTCATTGTTAAATCGCGACGAGATAAGTCGACCAAGAGAGAATCACCCCATTGAACTTCATCCGGCCTTCTTCCATCGTTGTAGCCGGACTCAGTTCGTAGTGTCGTGATTTCATAACAATCTCCTTTATTTCGAAAGGTGATAGTGCCATAACGTTCGCCTGTAGGAATCGTGTCCGAGTATTCCTTCATTTCGTCAGGGGTCATTGTAGTGGCAAGGTCGTATTCGTTAATATCCGTGCCTAAGATTGCATTCCTGTTTGCTCCGCCAACAACCCACACATGCGAATTTTTGGAATCAAACCAATCCAGAACCTCAATGAGAGTTGATGGAAGGGCATCAATCATCGTCACTAATGCTGGAAGAAGTGGCATTCCTGCCATTCCGCGAGCCGGGTCCATGTTCGACATTCATTCTCCCGTGTTCATGTAAGACAAAGCATTATCCTGTCTATTCTATTGGAAGAGTCATGTCTTGGGATGAAAGCGATGTACGGTTGGTTCCGGTCGAGTGGCTCAAAGCTCACGAGGAAATCAAACCAAAGAACATGGAGAAATTGCTTCAAATGACCCTCAAGTGGGACGGTTTTACAAAGCCGTTGATCGCAGATAAGGCAACTGGAACCATTCTTGATGGTCATCACCGATATGCAGTGGCTAAGCGCCTAGAACTTGCTCGGATTCCTGTTGTATGCATCGATTACCTAGAAGATGAATCGGTAGAATTGGAACTTTGGCCAGCATCTCATTTGGATTCCATATCAAAGCAGGATGTCATTGACATGGCCCTTTCATCAAAACTCTATCCACCCAAGACCACTCGCCATAGGATTTCAGACCACTTGCCGCCCATTCATGTTTCATTGCATCGACTCTCATTGCTCACTCCGAGTCAGCCTGACGAGACCGAATCGTAGATTTCCACAAACGATTCCCATCACTTGTTGTTACTGTAGGGTAATTCGGTTCGAGCGAGACATCCAAGACGACGTTCTGAAGGACTGAATTTCGAGCGTAAATGACCCGAACAGAAGCCCCTACCTTTCCTTTGAGACTAGTTTTCAATTGTTCAGCATTGACAACACGAATTCCATCGATCGCAATCAGTTCATCACCCACCTGCAATTGTTCCCGAGCAGGAGAATGTTGCATGTGACTTGTAACCTTCAATTTGTTTCCCTGAGAACGAACATGAACACCGAGCCAACCTTGCGCAAAATCCTCCCATACTACACGTTCTGTTCCTTCTTTTCTCTTTGGTTCGTCGGATGGTTTGTAATTTAATCCAAAAATGGAAAAGGCCTTGGTGAGGTCAAGATTCCCAGCTTCTTTGGTTATGCTGTCGAGGAAACTTCCAAGACGCCCCCCTCCCTTCAATGAAGTGAGAGCTTTACGAATGTCATTGTACTGGACTCCTCTCATTTTCTTGTCTTCGACGTGAATATTGTGCCGTTCATACAATGCAAGCATCAGATCACAAACCCCCGTTTCTCCTTTGGATCTCTTCCGCAATTCGGCATCCAGTGCAAACATTGTGAGCTCGCCCTCAAGATAGTACGAAATTTGAGTTTCCCTTGAATGGGAATGGCTTCTATAGAGGTGTATCCATGCCTCATGACTTGCTTCACACAGTGCTTGGCAGGTTGATCCACTCCGGGTATGGTGTCGCTTTAGTTTTCGCTTCATATCGGCAAAATAGTCCTCGGAACTCCAGGCACCAGACCGTAGACACATGATGTCACCAATCCATGATGTTGCGCCCTCAAACCACCACAGAAGGTCGGTATTGACCTCGCGCTGTAAATCGTAATCGAGAAATTTCTTCGGACGCAATCGCTTAACATTCCACTGGTGAACGTATTCGTGACTAAACAAACTCACAAGGTCACGATAATCCTCAACATTGCCCGGTTGGAGTGAGGTTCTTGGGACCATTGATGTCTGAGAATTTGTATGTTCGAGTCCACCTCTCCCTCCATCTGTAAGGTGAAGGATTGTGTGGTATGAATCGATAAGCGGTCCAAACAATGCATGATGTTCTGCAATGATGTTTTTGATGTCCTCAATGAATCGTTGCAACATGATCTCGTTCGGTGCATGTCCTCCAGCATCCCAATAGTGCAATGCATGTTGGCGATCACCAACTTTGAATCGATGGATTTCATTGGAATTGCACTCGGCTATGCCATCAAGTAAAGCATCTCGATGCTGTGCAGAAAAGACATGGGTTTGCTGTCCCTCTTTTTTGGTCGTAGATTCAAAGTTCAACTGAGTTGAAATATTCCATGTTGGCGGTACAATGAACTCTATTCGGTGGCTTCTATCCATGCGATGAGGATCGATTCCAGATGTTGGGAGGAACCAAGTAAAGGGGGGCATGAGATGCAAGTGTGTCTCATCAAAATGATTGGAACGAACAGTATTATCGATACAAAGTAGATTGTAGGAGATCTGAACAGTTTCAACAGATTGGATGTCTTTGATGACGATTGAGTCAACATCCTTTCGAGTTACTTTGAGAGGATTGCCATTCTCATCATGTGCCTCCAAATGCGAAACGTGCTGAATAGGTTCTCGTAGGAAATACGAACCTGGAACCCATCGAGGAAAGGAAAGTTTGAGTGACGGAGATGTAAAAGGGGCGCTGACTTCGATTTGAACGGCTAGGCGTTGGTCGCCAGCATCGGTTGCGTTGACTCGGAAAACGACATTCGAATCTGTCATGTATGGCGGTTAGTCTATGCAGTGTATAGGTTCTGTGCTGCACTCAAGATGAGTTCGTCTGTTGATTCTGAGAGCAGTTTTTCTGCGAGTTCTTGGATTTCATCCTCACCTTGTCGATGCAGCAATCGTTCAAGCAGTCTTGATTTGTCGATGCTATCAACTCTATTGTCAAACAAAAGTTCGTATCGTAGTTCATCGGATTTCACATCATTTCGGCCTACAAGCCATCGAGCAACAATGGATGTACAGTTTCCGTCGATGAGAGTTCGTAAACGCGGGTCATCTGCTTCTTTGACGGCCTGTTTAAGGGACTCAACAAGGAACCGTCGTTGATTGTTACCTTGCGTATTCATCAACTCTGCTAGATTTGGACGTGCCTGTTCCAGTGCGATAGGTACTGCGAACTTCCAAAGAGCATCATCGTTTTCGATAGAATGCTGTAGAGTTTTGTTCTGTTCAGTTTCCAATTCGAGATGGAGCAAGGTCGATGCTGCTTGACGTCGGACTTCAGGGTGGGGATCTTCCAAACTTTTGAGCAATTCAATCGGGTCACCATTGACTGCAGTTGCATATGCTCGTACAACATGGTCCTCTGATGACTGAAAAATTCCCAGTTCATCATCTGTGAATTCCTTCGATGAAATCAGTTGATGAACAGCCCTTCGAATGACAACATCATCTTCACTCTTGAGCAAGAAACGAGAAAGTTTTGCTGCGAGTTTGGAATCGTGTATAGCCTCGAGAACTGTAGCAACACAACGCTGTCCATCGAGTTGCCCTTGCTTTGCAAGGTCTTCAAGCAAATGTGGAGCGTGCAGAGGTGCCCAGCGCCGATAGGCTTCGATGGCTTTGTTACGGAACCACACATCATTATCTTCAAGGAAAATAGAGAATGCTTCAACGCTTTCATATGCATCAGAATCGAAAAGAATACGCACTGCTCTACGCCGTTGTCGAACATCTTTGTGTTTCAGTTTTGCTATGGCAGATTGTATGTTTCCAGCCACAGTCTCACCTCAAGGTTTGAATTCATCGAAATGAAAACTAGGCTCATCATCCCGATTAACGTCGCCTGGTCGTGCAAGGGTTGGAGCAAACATAAGTTGAATCATTGGCCACAACTCTACAAAATGTTGCATGTGATCGGTGATAAACGCTTCAATATCTCCTTCATCAGCATCTTGCATTGTTCGAAGGTCATCGGCAATCATTCCAAGCTGTTGAAGTTCTTCTGCTCCACAAAGTTCCATTTCATGACATGTCTCAATCAATGTTTCAATCAAGTCAGCGATTTCGATTGCAGAAAGCGGTTGAGGTTCACTTTCGAGAATATTGACTGGGCCAAACGATACAGGTCCAAGCGAGGTTGGTTCCAAGAGATCGAATTGGCGTTCAATTTTCATCAGTTCTTGGTTATGATGATCTCCTATTGGTGCAATAACAAAACCTCCTTCTGTGATGCGCTCTTCCATCCAGGATGGAACGGCACCAACACTACCTGTGATCAACACTCGGTTGAGTTCGCCGGGCAACTCAATTGGTGCTACCTCGATGGATTCAACGTGGCGAATGTCCACTGTTGGCCAGCCAGCGAGAGCATTTGCGGTGTGACGAACGATTTCAAGAGACGGATCGATAACAACTACGCGACCATTCTCTCCGATCATTGTAGCAATGAGTGCAGCCAAATACCCTCCTTTGGAGCCAACTACGAGAATCTCCTGTCCTTCATTCAGTTCAAGGTGGTAGAGTAAAGTGACGATCATGTGAGGTGCTGAAATAGTTTTGACGCCTCCGTTTTCAGTTTCCATGAATACGACAGGTCGGTCGTGAAAGAACCCATCGAAATCATATGTTGTAAATTGTTCAAGATGGAGGGAATACATTGCTTCCCGGACTGATTCAGGAACTTCGATTCCGGACTCAGAAATCCGGTCCAGAAGTTCTTTCATCTCCTCCATAAGATTTCGACTGCGCAGTCTCATAAAAACATGAGCGAACTAAGAGATGTCCTCTTGGATGCGTTTGAGGATTTCTTCTGGGTTATCGCTAATGTCAAGTTCAGGCACATTTTCCATCTCTTCTGGTAATTCAGAAGCAATGTTTTCTTTGATACGGTTTAACAATCCAGTGAACGATTCTGTCTGGTAAGCTTCAGTATGTTCCATATCAACTTCCATGGTTTCAACAATCGCTCTGGCTTGTTCTGCAGACAAGCGAACATCAGTCATTGATGAAAACATATCATCCATCAAAATACCTTCAATCTTTGTCAAATGTTCTGATATTGTCGCTCTCGCAAGTCCAAGTTGTTCTGCCAGTTCAGTGATTTTAATCCGCTTGGGTAAGTCATAGTATCCTCTATCATAAGCGAATTTAGCAAGTTTCAGTTGCTTTTCAGTTAGAACCGATTCATGATTTTGAGGAGTTAATTTCAGAGTACGGGCACTTGTTCGATCGGGTTTGGCCATAAGTCGTAGCACTCCTGATAGGAGACGCAACTTGATTGAAGAACCTTGGAGGATGTAGGTGAGTCCTTCTTCATCGAGTTTTGATCCTGCAACCGTATATGTTCCGTTCGTCCTGGCATTGAGAATTGGCAGAGGATGAATTACCTTGCAAATCACAAGATGGCCTTCTTCGGGGTTCTCAGATCTTTGAACCACTTCGAGGACCTCCAGTGATTCGATACTCTCAAGGTCGTCAAGAGTCTTGTTTTCATGGAGGTGAAATTTGAATAAACACCGAATATCCTTCGGAACCCGTTTGATGTAGGAAAGGAATTCAATACGCTTCGCAACGTTCAACACAGAACTGATGCCAACGGCGTCCAAACGGTCGGATTTCCAAAAAAAGGCTACCTCCCGCATGGTGGACACTCCATGTTCATCGAAATAAGTGAATCGACCGTGTGCTTATCTCATTTCAAGCCAACCTAGGAAGGTTGCGATGGGTAGGAAAATCGCTAAAAGTATGTTAATTCGTTTTCGTTGATTACGCAATCGTTCGGGCAACTCAGGCGAAATCTCGATGGCTGAAGTGAATCTGGATTGTCGTGTTTTTGGAAATTGCTTATCTAAAATGGCGAGGACATTTGCACGAAGTTCAGGTTCTCTGCTACCACTAACGCCACGTCCTACCATATATCGAACCGGGAATTCCTCGGCGAGGGGAGTTGTAGCATCGAGAATTTCTCGAACCTGGCTCGAGTCATGGAGGTCGATTCGAACGGTTCTTCCATCACTTCGAACGTGACTAAGAATCCTCCACTTTCCTTGGCCTTCATCCAACCCGTTCAAGGCTTCCATGGTTCGTTGAATTGGAGGTGTGCTTGAGATGACAGGTCGCTCTCTTCGTGCAAGGAATGGGCCAAGCAAAATCCCGCCAACCATTGGGAACAAAGTAATGAGGTAAACGATTCTCATCAATTCTTCAGGACTGGTCAAGGCTGAGACGAGAGCTAGGCTAAATCCGAAGTATAGCCCGAGAAAGGCCCCAGCTTGAATGCCAAGCCACAAGCCCACGGGTTCGGTTGAGCCCTCTGCCATGTTACCGCTAACCTACTGCATGAAAAGAAACCGTCGATGCATCAAGAATTAAATGATTCAATCTTGAGGCACAGTCATGGAACGAAACGGTCTCGAGTCGAGAACCAGGGACCGGAAAGTTGGTCTTTGGATTGGCGGCATCAGTTTCTTCTTCCTCGTATCCTTCTTCCTTGCTCCAGCCCTAGCCGATTCTGGTACCATTGTTGAACTCTCAGGCAGAGCCAATATGTTGGATTATCACAATTCAGATAATGATGCAAATTTCACCTGGACTGATTTGAATCTGTACAGCGCATCGATTTACGCATTTGGGGATCTAAATTGTCACAACAAGCACGAGCGTTCGTGGACAATTAACGGAAACCAAATGCCAGTATGTGTTCGTGACGTTGGAATCTTTGCAGGCCTTGCATTGGGAGGATTTGTTTATTCACGACGGGGTGTAAATCGGTGGACTGTGAGGGATACATTCCTTTCAATTTTGCCGGATGAAACGTTGAAACCAATTTATACTTCAAATCGAAGAACTATGGCTTTTATCGCAATTGGCCTCCTGTGTGTCGTTCCATTGGCATTGGATGGATTCACACAACTACTGACCGACCGTGAATCAACGGCCTTTCTCCGACTCGTAACGGGCATTCCGTTTGGTCTTGGATTGGGATTATTTTTTGCTGCTGCCTACAGTGCTCGGCCTACCAAATTCAACGGGCCCGGGCAGGTTCAACTACCTGGTAATGTGCGATTCCAACGCCCTCCTCAAGAGGAGGAGTGATCGGGCGGGGGCATCGACCACCAAACAATCAACTGTTCCAAATTTTCAGGAACTGGACAATGTTCATGTCCGCTTGTTAGAATGTGAAGTCG
>VMHT01032416.1_pt1 | contig 25771 bp, 31 predicted proteins | sample 4693611 | NCBI WGS metagenome assembly VMHT01 (sample SAMN12280063, study PRJNA550983) | marine metagenome | isolation source: seawater sampled from same location over 5 years 0.02-0.2 micron viral filtrate | place: USA: collected off the coast of southern California halfway between the port... ...
CTGAGGGTTGTAAGATTGCAGACATGCAACTCCTAGGTGGTGAGACTGCTGAACATTTTAGAGCAACTGACTATGACCTTGCTGGTTTCTGTACTGGTGTTGTAGAGAAGAATGATATTGTTGATGGTCAGAATATCAGACCTGGTGATGTAGTCATTGGTATTGAGAGCAGTGGACTGCATAGTAATGGATACACTCTTGTTAATGATATGTTATGGAGAAATTATATCTACTACAAAGAGATGCCTGAACTGTTGGTTCCAACTACCATATATGCTGGTCTAATCCAATACCTACTAGATGAAGTTCCTATCTTAGGCATGGCACATATTACTGGTGGTGGTATCCCTGAGAACCTTCCTAGGTGTCTTCCAGCAGGTCTTACAGTTGATGTAAACTATGATGCATGGGAGAGACCAGAGATCTTTAACAAACTCCAACAGGCAGGAGACATTGCTGAGGAAGAGATGCGTAATGTATTCAACTGTGGTATTGGATTCTGTTTAGTTGTGCCATCAGATGTAGTAGAACTAACTCAGACGTTGATTGCTGATACTCCATTTGGTATGAGGTCTTGGGTTATTGGTGAAGTAAAGTGACGTAAAAATTTGCATGAATATACTAATTGTGGTATAATGAAAACCTCCAAACTCTTTTTATGAAAAAAATTATTACGGCTCTGATGGCAGCATGTCTTGCTGCTCCTGTAATGGCAGAACCAATTAGAGAAACTGAATACAAAACTATGCATTCTATGGGGTGTATGCTTCTTGGTGAATGTACTGAAGATGTAGTTAAAGTATACTCAATGCTTGATATCTCATCACAATATCCTAACACTGAAGAATTCACTGCTGTGACTGGTGAGTTTCATAATATGTTACACTCACTCAATCAAATTGGAGTGAATGTATTCCTTGCTGACGAGAAGTATTTTCCGAAAGGACATCGTGGTGTATATCATACTGTCTCTAATAACTTCTTTTTGAACAAGAACTTTATGGGCGAACCTAACATCCTGATGATGGTGATGCGTCATGAAGGATGGCACGCTGCACAAGATTGTATGGCAGGCACGATTGATAATAGTTTGATTGCTATCATCAAACCAGAAGATGAAGTCCCTATGATCTGGCGTGTGTTAGCAGAACGTACCTATCCTGATTCTGCTGTCCCATGGGAAGCAGAAGCACAGTGGGCAGGTCGTACTGAAAACATGACTATGGATGCCCTTGCAGCTTGTGCTGGTGGTGCTATGTGGGAAGTCTATGAACCTACTGCTCTTACTAGAAAGTATCTGGTAGACTTCGGATATATAAAGTAGATAAATAAAAATAAAAGTCACATAGTAGCATGACCTTAACAAAGGTACAATCTGGTTTTATTGACCTAACTACGAGTGCTGGTTTAACAGTTGGTGCTGGTAGTGCCTCTACACCAGCATTAAATTTTGGTGATAGTTCAACTGGTATTTTTAAACCTGCAACTAATGAAGTTGCTATTGCATTATCTGGTAGTCAAAAATTTACGTTTAAAAACAATAATTTTGGTATCGGTACTAATTCACCAGATGTGCCTTTGGTGGTTGTTGGTAATACAAAGATTAGTGGTAACACACATATTGGTAGTCCATCTGGATCTAGTGCAAAATTAGCAGTTTACAGAGCAACTCAATATGCAGGTAATCCAGTATTTGAAGCATATTCAAATCTCACAGGTAATAGTCAGACAAAAGTCTTTGAGGTAGATGGAGACGGTTCTGTTCTCGTTGATGGTGGTATTGGTGTTGATACTTCAGGTACACTTGAATTAAGACAACGTGGTGATACAAAAGATGATGGTATTGCTTTATCATCTTCTCATGCTACTGCACATAGACTGTGGAAAAATAGTGCTGGTAGATTTAATATCGGTACAACTTCAGACTCCGATCAACTTTTCATTACTCAAGCTTCTGCACCTAATGGTTACATTGGATTGAATAAACCAGTTAGACTTGGTGTTGGTGATGGCGGTGTTGCAGACTATGGTACAGTTGGTAATGGTACATTAAGTACAACTGTAACTTCACACCCTTGGTACACTGGTGGTGGTAGACATTACATTCAATTAGATGCAAATCCTAGTAATGATGCTGCGGGATGTCAAGACCCTGCATATATTTCTTGGAAAGGATCTGTTTCTAGTAATCCTGGTACATCTATCCCCAATGGTGGATACATGGCAAGAATTGGTGGATATCGAGACTTAATTAATGATGGATCAACAAGTCTTTGTTGGGAAAGTGTTGTAGATACTCAAAGTGCTAATCCTCATATTCCAACTCGTCATTTAACATTACGATATAATGGCAAAATTGGTTTTGGTAATGAAATTGAACCTGCATGTCTGGTTGACATGAGTCAAGACACAAGTGCTATTTGTCTTCCTAAAGGAACAACTGCACAAAGATCTGGTTTTACTAATGAATCAGGTCAAATTAGATTTAATACTGAGGTTGGTTCACTTGAATTTTATACTGGTACATCATGGAGAGATGTGTCAGAAGGAGCAATTTCATCTACATCTGGAGATTATGTAGTTACTACTAGTGGATTTAAATATCACTTCTTTCATAATTCTGGTACATTTGCAAACATTGGTGGATCACAAACTGCTGAAATCTTTGTCATCGGCGGCGGTGGCGGAGGCGGCGGTGGAACTAACAATGGTGGATCTGGTGGCGGTGGTGGAGGTGGACTAGTCTTTGGTACTATAAATATTTCTAATGGTAATCATACAGTAACTATTGGTGCTGGTGGTGCTGGTGGTATAACATCAAGTGGCAATGCAGGTTCAACGGGTGGTAGTGCTGGAGGAACATCTAGTATTGTAGTTGATGGTACTACATTCCAATCTACTGGTGGCGGAGGAGGACTATCAGATGGTACTGCAACTTCTCCTAATGGTAATGCGGGCGGTACTGCAACTAATAGTAGTGGAGTTGGAGCATCAACTGGTGGCGCTGGTGGAACGGGTACTATTGATGGCGGAACTAGTTACACTGGACCTGATGGAACTGCTTCCGTATATGGTACAGGTGGTACTGGCGGATTCGGTGGATCTAAAGATAGTAGCAACAACGGTGCAATCAGTTCTCCTGGTTTGAATGGCACTAATAATGCTCCTGGTGGAGGAGGCGGCGGTCAGAATAATAAAGTTCATGGCGGTCAAGGTGGTAATGGTACTAGTGCTTTCTATACTGGTGGTGGAGGCGGTGGTGGTTATGATAATGATGGTAATGCAACAACTCACCCAACACCTGCTAATAGTTTAGATGGTGGTACTGGATACTTTGATGGGGGTGATGGAGGTGATATGCAAGGAACCGCTGGTCAAATTGGCGGAAAACCAACTGGATCTGCTGGTACTAACTATTCTGGTGGTGGTACAACTGCTGGTAGTGTTAGATTTAATAATGGTGGTGGCGGTGGTGCATATGGTGCTGGCGGTGGTGGTGCAGCTGATGCAAATAACTCTCCTGATGCTCATGGTGGATCAGGCGCTGAAGGTGTTGTAATTATTAAATACAGTGTATAAGGAGTAACAAAAAATGGCAAATTTTGCAAAAATTGATACTGATAGTAATGTAGTTGAAGTAATTAATGCTTCTTATGCTTTTATTACATCTGGTGCTGTAGGTGATCATGAAGATTGGGTGCAAACATATGCAGATGGGTCTAAACGAGGACGTTATGCTGGTACTGGTATGAAATATGATAGAACATTAGATAAATTTATTGATCCCAAACCATATCCATCATGGGTACTAAATTCTGATGGTGAATGGAAAGCACCTATTGCATATCCAGATGGTGCTGGTCCTGCAGATTATATGTGGGAAGAGGACACTACATCATGGGTAATAAATAACTCGGAAGGATAATACCAGAAAATGAGTCAAACAAAAGCACAATTACTGTCTCCTAATGGCAATTTTGGTATAGGAACTGATAATCCACTGTCAAGGTTGCACGTATCTGGCACTCATAATAGTCATATTCGTATGACCAATACTTCTGATGATGGTTTAGAACTTATTGGAGATGCTAATAGATCAAATGCAAATACCACCATCTTAGGGATAAAAGGAAGATGGAATGGAACAGAAGTATCAAGAATTATTTTTCAAACGGATGCTGATACGACCAATAAAGATGATGGTAACATATTATTCCATACAAAATCTAGTGGATCAAGTCTTTCAGAAAGACTTCGTATAACTTCTGATGGAAATGTAAACATTGGTGGTGAATACAGTCAAACAGATTCAAAAGTAACTATTGTAGATGTAAGTAGACCTATTGCAGAAGCAACTTTAAATCTACAGTCTTCTACCACAAGTGGAGCAGCAGATACTGGTCCAGTTCTTAGATTCTACGGTCACTCAGGATCAGAAGGTCGCTATCATTCATCAATCAAAGGTGCTAAAGAGAATGGAACTTCTGGTAATACTGCTGGATACTTAGCATTTAACACCAGACCTGCTGATGGTGGTGCAATGGCAGAAAGACTTCGTATAACTTCTGGTGGCAATATTGGAATCGGTACTGATAATCCTACTTCTGAACTTCATGTTTCAGCATTAGGCGCTACTGATGAACCGACCATAAAAATAAGTGGTGAAAATTCTTCTATATTCTTGAGAACTGCTGGATCTAGTGGATCGTTCCCCACAGGTGGAGTCGGAAATGATGGAGAATTAATTTATCTTGGTGGAGATTTTAGATTTGGAGTAGGAACTGCAAGTAAAAACTTAATCTTTTTCAATGGTTCTGGATATACAGAAAGACTTCGTATAACTTCTGATGGCAATATTGGCATCAATACTACTGATGCTCCTAGTAAAGTAACGATTGGATTAGTAAGTAGTCCCTCCTTTAATAGAGGTGCTGTTGCAATTAAGGCAATGGCTACTGATGCTAATTGCGGTACTTCAGGTATATACATTGAAGAATCCTCAACAAATTCAGGTCAGGGAGAAGGATATAATATTACTGTAAATGCTGATGGTGACTTAAACTTCCATAATTCTGGTGCTGCTGCTCCCACTGTTACTTTTTCTGATACTGACAATGTTGGTATCGGAGAAACCAATCCACAAACCCCATTGCATATAACAGTACCTGCTGGAGAATTTCTTGCAGCTACAATTGAGAAAGCATCGTCAGACGATGTTGCAATCGAACTGAAAAATACTCAAGGTAATATATTTATTGGACTTGATGGGGGTGAAAACTTTCACGTAGCAGCTGGCGCCGATTTAAACAATTCTAGTAACGCTAGGTTCTGCATTACGAATGTTGGTGAGATTGGATTGATGGGTACTTCTAATGTTGGATCCAATAATCAAGTTTTAACAAGTCAAGGATCAGGTAATCCTGTTACATGGAGAGGAGTTAATGCTGCTTTTTATGGAGAACAGGACACAGAACATAGCATCACCAATACGACCTGGACAGTTCTCAAGAACTTTGCAACTAGCGCCATTAATACTACTGGATGGAATGAATCTACAGGAATTTTTACAGCTAATGCTGATACTGCAGGAGTTTACTATGTATTTGGTCAAGGTGGTATTGATGATGTTCAATCAGTTGATTATGTTCGCGTCGGTATAAGTAAAAATAATGCATCTCCTAATGTTTTCTCTCAATCAAGAAATTATTCTGGTGGTGCAAACAATGTTCAGCCTTCAAACATGGTTGCTCGTGTAGTTTCATTAGCTGATGGAGATACTGTAAGACTAAAAATATATCATAATGAAGGTACAACTGAAAACACCGAAAAAAACAGGTGTTACTTTGGTGGATATAGATTATCGGTATAAACCATTATATTTAAATCACTAAATAGTAGAAAAAAGTCTGACTCCTCATGTCCACATTAAAAGTAGATAATATTCAGAATAGAGTTGGGACAGGGGCACCTACATTAACGTATGGTGCGACTATCCCCTCTGGTCAGAATTTAACAATTGGTGGTGATCTAACGGTCACTGGTAACTTCACAGTAAGTGGTACAACCACGACAGTAAATACAACAAATACCACAGTTCAGGATACTTTACTTGAACTAAACAGTGGTGCTAGTAGTAATGCAAATGATCTTGGATTGATTCTTGAAAGAGGATCAACAGGAGATAATGCAGCAATTATCTGGGATGAATCTGCAGATAAGTTTGCATTAGGTACTACAACATCTGATGGCAGTGCAACGGGTAACTTAACACTTACTACTGGTACATTAGTTGCAAACTTAGAAGGTAGTCAATCAGGTGGTTCGGTCAGTGCCACTACGATTACTGGTTCGAGTGATCTTGCAATCAATACTAGTACATTGTTTGTTGATGTAAGTGAAAATGCTGTAGGTGTTCGTACAAATGCTCCTGGTTTTCCTGCAACTTTAGGTGATAGTAATAATACAGTAGCAAATGCTGCACTTGATATTGCTTATAGTGGTGCTGGACCTACTTCTGGAGTACCAAATATAACTATGCTTATTGGTGCTGATGATTCAGCTGGTGGTGCATCAACCAGAACTGATAGTAATGGCAAAGAATTTAGAATTGCTTCTCCACATTACGATATTCAAGCGTTGCCAGTGTTAATGTGCATGGGGTCCAACTCATCAGGACAGAATTCATTATTTTTTGGCCATGGTACTGGTAGTTGTAATACTCCTACTGAAATTTACTTTAAAGTAAATGATTCTACAACTGTCGCATCTTCTACTGGTGAGTCACAGTTAATGCTTAGAGGTAGAACTGCAACTTCAGGTGGAAGTACTCAGTTTGCTAGATTGGAACTTAAAAATTCTGGTTTCTCTGAATCTTCTAATGGTCAGTATAGTACAACAGTATCTGGAACAGTTGCTATTGATTGTTCTCAAGGTACAGTTTTTGCTAGAAAAGCAACTGGAAATGTAACTACTATTGCTCTTACAAATGTAGATACTGGTGCGAATCGAGTTCAAACAGTTACAATTTTCTTCTTTAACGATAGTGGTGGTGATTTAACAGTCGCTCAAACTGGTGGTGTGAGTATTAACGGAACTGGAAAAGAACTTAGATTCTCTGGTGGTGGTGATCAAACATTGAAAAATTCTAAAATTAATATGGTGACTATAATTGTTCATACAGATGGTAGTAGTGCTCAAAGAGTATTTGGAACTATCGTCAACGATCTTTGATAATTAGGAGACTATTATGCCAACTTTTTTAGGTGCAGGACGAGCAGGAATTACTGGTGGTGGAGGAGGAGTAGTCTTTGGTACTCAGGATAATCCAATCACAAATGATTCTGAAGGTGCTTTATGGGCTGACAGTCTTGCTGGTAGTACTGTTTCTGGTGTAGCTTATGTGCAAAAATCTGGATTAAATGGTGGTAATGCATATCAAGTTTACTGTGCTTATGTAAGTAGTAAACTATGGGTAATGGCTGGTGTATTTGCTGGTGCTGACTCCACAAACACTTCTAGTGGAGCTAATTTATTTAGATGGTGCCCTTGTAAATCTCCAACCACTAGTACTAATAATGATTGGGGTACTGGAACACATGTGTTTAATGATACTTACGATTATACTAGTTATACTGGAAATAATAAATCTGCAAGAAGTCGTGCGTGGGCAGAACTTGCAACAAATAGATCTAGATTTTTATTCTACAATCAATCTCAAAGTTCTCCTTTAATTTATAGTTTTACAGGTAGTTCTGGTGGTGGAGAAAACGCCAGTTGGGGTACTCGTATGAAAACTGTGAGTGATTACTTCCAAAATGGTGCTGGTGGTGCAAGTATTCAATCTAGTGATATCGTAGGAACTGTACCATCAGGTACATTACAGGATACTAGATGGTCAAGACTTGGATTGGGTGCAACTGATGGTGAAGCTACCACTGCAAACACTCATGACGTTGTTATGATTATTGCACAAGGTACTACAAGTAACACAACATCTACTGATTGGGGCAGTAGTGGACAGAACTCTGCTGGTCTTGGTGTAAAGAGATCTCAGGTATCGGGTGATTATCCTACCAGTTTCACCTTTAATGGCAGTGATGGTGATTCAAAAGCTGGTGTGATCTTGGCTCCAGGATCTTATAATGGTAACATTAGTTTTGATACTGATGGACATATCATTATCTATCAGGCCCTTGAATCAGATTGATAAATACTAAAAAGGATACTAGACGTTAAATGGCATACGTTGGGAGACAACCATTATCTGGTGAAGTTATTGTTTTGGATGATATCCAGAGCCAATTTAATGGTGTCTTAACATCATTTACATTACAACGATCGATCGGTGGTACAGCAACAAGTTTTTTTCCAGTAACAACTGCTCAATTGCTGGTATCTCTTGGTGGTACGATTCAGGAACCTGATCGAGGTGGAACGAGAGGATTTAAGATAGATGGCAATCAAATTGTATTTGCTACCGCTCCTGCAACAGGTACGGATAGTTTTATTGTTTCATATGGTAATGTAACTGATTTAGTTGATTATTCTCAATTTAGTGCTTTTACATCAACTATTGAAAACGACAACATTTATTATGTTAACGATCTATCAATTTTAACAACTCAGAATGTTGGCAACACCCAATCAAATACATTCTTTACGTTAGCTCCAACAGTCACAGTAAACAATAGTGTTGACTTTACTGTTAATGATGGTGAATCATTAAGTATTGAAGCACTTGCTGGTGGAGGCAGTGGTGGTGGATCTTCTTATGTCCTTCCTACAGCAACCACAACTACATTAGGTGGTGTAAAAATTGATGGTACGACAATTAGTATCAACGGCGGAACAATTTCTGCATCACAGAATACAAACTACAACAATTTAACTAATACTCCAGACATTAGTTTCCTAAGTCGTGTTAATGATGTAAATAGAACAACCAATGATATTCTTGCTTGGGATGGCAGTAACTGGGTAGACTCTACAGCAGTTACTGGTTTAACTTTAACTAATTGTGCAGGTACGATATCTGGTTTCAACTCAACCTCTGTTTCTCATTATACACATGGTTATGTAAACGGTACTAGTACTGGATTAAAAATTGTTGGTTCTGAAGCTGTACTTGACATTGTAGGTGCAGCTGCTGGTGATCATGCTGCTAGTGTTGTTGTAAGAGGAGAAAATAGTGGTGGTAGTGTTACATATAATCCAACTGCATCAGAACTTAGATTTGGTACTTTTACAGCAACTGCAGACGATTTTACAACACATAATATTGAAGATGTAAGATTAAAAATCCTTAGATCTAATGGTAATGTTTTACCTGGTGCAGATGCAACACAAGATCTTGGTTCATCAACTGCAAGATGGGCAAATATTTACTCTGCTGACCTTCAACTATCCAATGAAGGTAGTGTAAATGATGTAGATGGTACATGGGGTAAATACACAATTCAAGAGGGTGAAGATGACCTGTTCTTAATAAATAGAAGGAACGGTAAGACCTACAAGTTCAATCTTACAGAGGTAGTATAAGACATGGCAATTTTTAGTTCTGATATCGTTACGAGTGCAATATCAGCATCAATAACAGATACTGCCGTTGATGTATTCATATACGATACTTCTAAAGACTCTGATGGTGGTGCTTGGAGAAAGAGAACACAGCACACCTCTTGGTATAATGAAACCTTAGGAACAGCAACTAGGGGTAGTAGGAAAGAGTTTCCTGCTGTTGCTGTGATTGTTGTCGAAACTGGTCAAGTAACAATTTATGATGGTGATGACCCTGATTTGCCAATGTGGATGGTATTTAATGGAACTGCTGGTGGTGCAACTCATAATTTACTTGTTAGCACAGGATCTTTTTGTTTATCTGCATTGAATGGTACAGTGTTTATGGGAGCACTTGCGATTTATGTTAATTTTATATCTGAATATTCCCGTGGTCATCGTCAAGCTGCTGGTTCTTTATATTGGAATGGACCATACAATGGAAATATTGCAGAAAGAAATGCAGGAAAGGGTTCTACTCGACTTGGCGATAAATTAATTCTTGGTGGAACAGTTGATGTAACAATGACTGTGCTACCAAATGCTCCTGTTGATAGTGCTACTGGACTTCCTGTTCCTACCATTGCCGTTGCGACTGATGGTGGTGTGAGTGTAATTAAGGATGATGGAACTGTTGTTGATATTACTTCAGCATCAGGTAGCAATTATAATCAGTCAAAAGCAATTACTATTACTGAAGAAAATTATCTGTGGTGGTTGGGGGATTATAATGCTGGTTCAACATATTTAAGAGATAGTTATGCAGTATCATTAGATAATTTCCCTAGTTCTGATTTTACTTGGAATAATTCTACTGATAACGTATCAGCGGGAACTTATTATGCACTTACAACTAATGGTGAAGCAGGTGAAATTAGAATAGGTCCAGGAAATACTTGGGCGTGGAATCACCAAGAAAGAAATGCTTTAGGTGGTCCTGCTGGATTGGCAATTCATAAACCAAATATTGGTTCAGAAACCAATTCTCTTATTGCTGCTATCACTTCTGACTATAACACAGGATATATGCACGGATCTTGTGAAGGTGCTTTCCTGTCTGATACTGATACTACGAATGTATCTGCTACTAACCTCAATCTAATAACTAATGGAAATTTTAGTAATGGAACAACTGGTTGGAGTAATGATGCAACACCAACATTTACAGTAAGCGGAGGTGGTGTTGCAAGTGTTGATAGAAATGGTGGTGGTGCTACTGGTCAATGTTATCAGACAATTACAACAGAAGTAGGAAGAACATATACTGTTGGTGTTCTTGTAAGTGCTATGAGTAATGGATTCCAAGTTTATGCGGATACTGGATCAACAGCAATGAGTCAAAGTGCTATTAATAGCACTGGAACACACTACTGGACATTTACAGCTACATCAACATCCACCAGACTTGATTTTAGTGCGGTTCAAAATGGTAATGGAACAGCATCATTTGATAATATTACTATCTTTGATGGGGTTGCAGATCGTTCAACAAATGCCAAAGGACTCGCAGTATTCGGAACAGTCACCAAGAGTGCCGTTGCGACTGGTGCAGAAGTAGTTGGTTATGGACCATTTAGTTCAAGCAATGTATTGGTCCAACCATATAATTCTGACCTTACCTTTGGGACTAACGACTTTAGTGTTATATTTTGGATGAATAATAGTGGAACAGATGTTCACCAATCTCTTATTGGTAGAGATAATAGAGAGTTTGCTGTAGATATACTTGATAATACAAATTATTCTAGAGCATTTAGAATTTACTCTAATAATTCTAGTAATAGTCTACAATTAATGGATAGTAATACTAATCCATTTCCAATAAACACTTGGAGTCAAATATGTGTGAACTACACTGGTGGCAATACCGCTACGGTTTATGTAAATGGTGTGTTTAATAAAACTGGAACTCTGAATTATGACATTGATGATACTTCTCATGGATTAAATATTGGGGCTAGAAATACAAGTGGAAGTTATGCTCATGGTGCAAGTGGAACTCAATTAGCATTAGTAAGAGTATCAGCATCAGCACCATCTGCAGAACAAATCAAGAAGATGTATGAGGACGAAAAAGTTCTGTTCCAAGAGAATGCAAAAGCAACCTTATATGGTTCATCGGATGCTGTGACTGCTCTTGCTTATGATGAAGTAACCGACCTACTTCACGTTGGAACTTCTGCTGGTCGTTCTGATTTCCAGGGACTACGCCGAATAAATAATACAACCACGGCAGTCACCACTGCTATTTCTGCTCACGATGAGTTTATAATCGAACAGTAATATGACAGTAAGAGCAAACAAACCTGCATTTAATGTAAGGGAAAAACTAAAATCGTTAGATTATTCTCATGTTCCTTATGAGAAAATTCCTGATGGAGTAGCAATCCAAACTGCAGTAGAACAGTATGGGATTGGTGGTGCAACTAATGAACATGAAACTAGTTCTAATACATATCAACCTTCTTACTTTAAAGTTACTATCAGTCCAAAATTTGCAAATAGTATAATTGAAATAAAGGCAGCACCAAACCATAAAGAAAATGGTTCTACACCATATCATAATATAGCTCTCTATCGTTCAATTGATGGTGGGGATTATTCTTATATTGGAGATACTATCTCCAATGGTCAAATGACTGTTGCTTGGGATGGTAGTACAATCTATGGTATTGTTCCTGTCTTGGTATATGATACTCCTAATACAACATTGCCAGTAACTTATAAATTATATCATAGACATTCTCAAGGAAGTCATGTTGTAAGACTTGGAGAAAATGGTGCTGATGAGTTCATGAGTGCAACAGAAATAAAAGGTTCTTCAATAACAAAGTTATAATACTATGGAAAACATTAGAATTTCAGATGCTCTTCAAATTTTAACACCAGGTGCCGAGTGGTCAATTGGAAATAATTCTTATAGTCAATTAGATTGGTTGGATACTGAGCAAACAAAACCAACCGAAGAAGAAGTAGTTCAGAAAGTTGCTGAATTACAATACCAAGAAGAAGTCAACGAATATCAGAGACAACGTGCTGCTGAGTATCCTTCTTATCCAGATCAGTTTGATAAGATTTACCATAGTGGTGTAGCTGCATGGAAGACACAGATTAAAACAATTAAAGATAAGTATCCAAAACAAACTATGGATGCTACTGAACTTCAAACCAGACAAGATAAATCAATCTTTGATCTACAAAAAGAAAGATATATCAAAGCAACAGAAAGATTATCACAATATATCCTATCAGTAGGACGTGAAGAGATTACTGAGGAAGTCATTGTCTCTACTGAAGAAGTCTGGAATGAAGAGACAGAAGAATATGATACTGTGAATACTACAGAAACAGTTATCACTCAGACTGCTATTGAACCTCTAGAAGAAACAGTAGAAGTTACTACTTATAATGAAGAGACTGAAGAATCTACAACTTCTACAGTTAGAAACCCTCTTATTGTCAAAGATGAAGAGGAACGTGCTGCAGCACAGGTCGTTGTTGACGCAACACCGCAGCAAGTAAAAGATAGTGCATAAATAACTAAAAAAGCACCGAAGTAATGGCTGATCGTTTTCCGTTAGTAGTAAATAGTACGACAAATCAGATCACTGAGGTGATGACTGGTGATGATCTGCTATTTGATAATACAGAACTAAAGACATCAACGGGCAATCTTGTATTGAATCCTGCTGCAGATCTTGACATTCAAAAAAATATTGTAAACACTGTAGGTACTCAGGTCAAAATTGATGATGACCTTGAGATTACTCAGAAATTATCAATTGGTACTACAATAGGTGCTGGTACTGATATTAGAATTGGTAGAACGTGGAACAATAGTGCTGTCACGTTCATGGGTATCGATATCGATATCACACCAACACAGTATTCTGGTGCATCTAGATTAGTTAGATTTAGAAATACTGGTGTTGATAAATTTACAATTGATAAAGACGGCAACACACAAAATTTTGGTACATTAGGTGTATCTGGTGCTACTACACTTAATTCTACTTTAAATGCTGGTGGTGCTGTTGATTTTGATAGTACATTAAATGTAGACGGAAATACAACTTTAGTCGGAACTCTGGGTGTAACTGGTAATACTACACTCACAACACTTACAACTAGTGGTGCTGCTACTGTTACTGGTGCAGCAACATTTAGTTCTGGTATTGATGCAAACTCTACTCTGAATGTTCAGGGTATTTCAACATTCCAGGCTAACATTGTTCCTTCTACTGATGAAGGTGCTGGTCTTGGTACTACTGCCTTACCATGGGCAGCTGCTCACATTGGTGAGATTGAGATTGCAAATGGTACGACAGGTAATGATGACAATACAATCAGTACTGCATCAGGTAATCTTTTCTTATCCACTGCAAATGGTAACGGTGGTGTAATTGATATCACTGGTACTATCACTGCTACCAGCAATGGAGTTAATAATAACCTTAGATTAGTCAGTACAGATACTGGAGCTTCAGCTGCACCAGATCTGGCATTGTATAGAAATAGTGCTTCCCCTGCAAATAATGATGCTATTGGTAATGTTCGTTTCTATGCTAACAATTCTAATGGTAGTGAAATTAGTTTTGCTAGAATTTATGGTGAATCTTCCAATGTAACTGTTGGTTCAGAAACTGCTAAGATTTACATTGACACCATGCTCAATGGTACTAGCACTAATGCAATGAACATTAGTGCTACTGGTGTTGAGATCAGTGGTAACTTAACGGTTCAAGGTACACAAACTATTCTGAATACTGCCACATTGCAAGTTGAAGATAATACAATTGAACTTAGAAAAGGTAATAATTTAACTGGTGCTGATGGTGGTATCAAAGTTAATAGAACTACAGATGGTAGTGGCGTTGTTCAGACATATAATCAATTAACATGGGATGAAAGTGCAGGAAGATGGGGAACAACTAGTAATGGTACATCATTTGACTATCTTGTAACTGCTGATACTACTAGTGACCTGACTGGAACAGTAACATTTTCAAGTCTTCTAGAAAGTTCTACATTAAATACTAGTAATGCTCCTGCTGCAGCATTTAATTTTTATGCAATAGACCAGAACGTTTCTTGGAATACACTTGCAACAACACAAGATGTATCAATTAATTTCAGAGGTAGTGCGCCAAAATCACTAAACAATCATATGGATATAGGTGATGTTCTAACTGCCACTATGGTTTTGACTAATGGTGCTACTGCATATAAAGTTGATGCTTTAACAATTGACGGTTCTGCTCCTACAGTAATTAGATGGGCGGGGGGTGTTAGTTTCCCTCCTGGTGCTGCTAATTCGGTTGATACTTATGTATTTACTATTGTTAAAACGGCAGCAAGTACTTTTACAGTTCTAGCTTCGCAGTCCAACTTTACCTGATAAGGATTAAATAATGCCATTTCAAAGTACTTTAGGTTCAAATACTGTAAAAGGTTACAGATATAATGAACAGGTTGGTGGAGATCTTCATTGGGATGATGTAATTTTGCTATTACAACCTCAATCTGCAGATACAGCTCCTGTTGATTACAGTCCAACGAATAAAACTCTTAGTAGTACTAGGGGCACTACGCCCATTATGACATCTGGTGCATTTACTGATCCTTACGGTGGTAGTTCAGTAACGATTAATTTTCAACCAACAAATACTCATGTGCTCACAGTTGATCAGATTGCTGATGAAGTTGCAGCATCAAGTGATCCTGATACATGGACAGCAGAAGGTTGGTTTAATGTTGATACTGGAAGTCTAGCATCAAACAATACTCAGATGACGTTGTTTGGGTTTCATGGTAATACTTTTAGTCCAGACAACAATCCACATGTTGATAACTTTGCTGTATTTTGGGTTGGTAGAAACTCTTATACATCTCAATCTCAAGCATTCTATAAAATCAACCAAAACGGTTCTAATCTGAGTGAAGATCCACAAAGTTTAGGTGTTGCACTAGTATTTGATCAGTGGTATCATGTTGCTCTTGTGAATAATGGTGGTACTTTAAGTTATTACATCAATGGTACAAGAGTAAGACATGAAACTGGATATACTCTACCAACAGTAAGAAATGATGATAGTTTCCAGATTGGTGCAGACCAAGATGCTACGGCGACTAATGATTACTTAAACGGTCAATGTTCTGAATTTAGATTTACTAAGAATATTGCACGATATACTGGTACTGTATTTACTCCACCAACTAAGAAATTTCCTGGTTTCGGACTTGCAAGTCTTCCTGGATCTTTTGCTGGCATCCCTGCAACTACAGAAACAGAAGCACGTACATATCTCAACACAGTAAATGGTGCAAACTCAGCACAACTAATGTGGTTTCAACATCCACAAGTTAATGGTGGTAGTGCATATAGATGTCCTGCAATGATTGATGACACCAGTAATGCTTTGGGTGGATATGTTTTTGCATTATGTGGTAAACTTGGTGCTGCAAATCAAAATAGTCAAATTTCAACTGCAACTGGAAAACCAGTATGGATGTGGCATAATAATCCTGGTGGTACTGTAGTGAATGATTGGGGTACAGATACACATACACATAGACCTACATCTGAAATTAATACTGGTACGTTCAATACTAGTATGAGGACTAGAAACTGGCCAGAACTTGCAGGTAGATATAAAAGATTGTACTTTCACTCAGTTGATACTGTAGGTACTGGTGATATACTTTATTTGGGTACTAGAGGTACAACTCTCCATGGACCTGCAATATCATGGGGTGAACTTATGGAACAAGTACCTACTTATGCATTGAATAATGCTGATGGTGGTGACAGTCATAAGTTCCCAAATGAAGTTGGTGTTGCAGTTGCTGCATTGTCTAGGATTAATAATGCGTCAAGTTCAGTAAGTTCTACAGTATTTGATCATTTATATCTTGGTGGAAATGATAATGAATCAGTACCTGTAGCTACTAATGATGGTGCCATGATTATTGGAAGAAGTAGTCTTGTACAACAAACTACACCATTCTTTGCAAATCCTACATCACCCACAATTTTTGCTCTTGGTGCTAAAAGAAGTAGTTTTAATACAACAACAGGTTGGGCTGAAACAACTGATAGTCCTCCAGTATTACCAGATGATCAAGCAGTATTAGATACTGCTGGTGATGATACTCATGGTGGAGTATCACAAGAGGTCTGTAATGGTAGGGTGGCATATGATAGATCTTGCTCTGTATTATTCTACACTAGATTTCAAGGTGGTGATGGATCAACATCACAACAAGCATTTGATGGATCTCCTGGTGACTTAGATAAGATATGGTATGGTGGTTCGATTCCTGATGGGCTATATTATTTTAGATCTACTAATACGAATTTAGGTATTATTAGATTGTATATTGAAAACGGATATGCAAAAATTCCTACAGGAACATCTTCTATTGCTGGCAGTTCTATTACATCTGCAACACTAACAAACTCCAATTATCACACCAAATATGTAAACAACGCGACAATTTCTAGTCAAACTGGTGATGCATCAACTTCAGATATGGAATTTGATGCATCAAATAGATTCGGTAACTTATCTCCCAATAATACTTCAACTCTAGTAAATAGATCAGTTGGTTATATTATATTTGACATTGGTATTACATTTAGGAGAATATTTGTAAACCTTACAGTACAATCTCCAACATCAACTGGAACTGGTTCGACTAATTCTGACTGGCAAAACACTCCTGATATTAGTGCTTGGAGTGCTGGAACACTCAATTACGTTAATGGTTATAAAGACTTCCCATTTGCTGTAGTTCCTTATAATGATACAAATCTTTTAAAAACCTTAAATGGTAATACAGTAAACAATGCTTCTAGTATTGCTTCTGGTGGTTGGGGAACTGGTGAACAGGGTGATATTACCAGACAGTGGACAAGTGTAGTCACTGATTGTGGACAAGCAGCACAAAGAACTGAATTTGGTTTTGGTTTCGCTGGTTTTGGTGATGAGGAATATAGATTTAACGAGGGTTTCTGGTATTTGAGGTGATTGCCACTTGACTAAATACAGATGAACACTTATAATAGTTTCGTCTATTGTTTTTAAATTATGACACCTGAACAGATCGTAGAAGACTTTACTAAACAACGTGACGCTTGCGTTGAGAACATCAAGAAAGCAGAAGAAGAACTGCTAAAAAACAAAGAATTATATCTGAAACTACAGGGTGCTATCGAAGGTATCGCTCTGTACTCTGGAAATCTAGAAGAAGAACCAACTGAGACCACTGAGACTGAAGTGGTTAGCGAGGATGTCGAAGACGCTTGACATACCGCTAGCGGTATGGTATATTAGCTGAGTAGTCAAAAAGGACACCATGTTTGTTCGCGTTAAAAACGGTCAGGTTGAACTACGTGACCGTAATGGTTGTTACCAAACTTTTGCCAGTGGTAAGAGTATCAACCATGCTGTGATACAAGGTGATGAAGTTGTTTGTACTTCATCAGATGGTAGAACATTTATTTACGAATTTAATTCTAGTGGTAAGTCCGTATATGGTCCTACCCATGTAGTCTCGTAAATTATTATATGGACGGAATAAAACATTCCTTCATGATAAATAAACATACACTGGAATACTAAATGGATCGCGATGCTGCTGAACGAATAAAGAATGAACTCCTTCGTAAAATGAAGGATATGAGTAACACCATCGCTGATTCATACGGTGATTTTTCACAAGGTAAACCAGTATTTTGTGATGCGTCTATTGTACAAGCTAGAATGGCATACTGTAATGCTTGCGAGCATTATAATAACCAGACTACACAATGTGGAAAATGTGGATGTTTCATGAGTGCAAAAGCACGATTAAAACAAGGAACATGTCCAATAGGAAAATGGGGAAAGGACACTTAAAATGGATAACAGCAAACCAAAACTACTAGAATCAGAAGTAATTGAAACTATTCTTCTTGATCGAAGTGATAGACTTCAGGAACTAATTGATGAAGGTAGATTTGATGACGCTGTAAGTATCGGTGAGGAGTTTGATGAATGGCTGACAGATGTGATGAACTGAAAGAGGAAATCGATTCCCTCAAGGAACTCGTAACTTATCAGTCGATAATGATTAACAAACTCATATTGATTATGAATCTTGCAGACACAGATCTCAAGAATCACTTACATATTTTGGAATGACCCTTGACATATAACCAATTTTACTCTATACTTACTGAGTTCACAAGAGGTTTTCCTCCAATGCTTGACCCAACACTTCAAAACAAAAGATCAATCATTGATGAGATTCGCGAGGATCTTGCTTTGGATGATTACTATCGTCGTTTGGAAAACCACCAAAAAAATCTTGATTATGAATACTATGATGATCTCATGGTTACTAATGAATCTTAATTTGACTTTGCTGAGTAAATTTTAACAGAAACATGGCTCGAACCTATCGGAAGTACAACAACTCTCGTAGTTACAATTCTCGTCTAAAACAAAATATGCAGGAACAAGAACGATACTTTGATCCTGATCTTGAATATCAATTAGAAGGACTCAAACTATCTGGTAAAAAACGCTGGAAAAAGAATCTTTCTGTTGACTTTGACGAACACGAGTAAACTTTAAACTTATTATGAATCTCACTGAATACACACTCCCTGAAAAAATGTCTTCTGCTATTGGGTCATTAATTTTTGATGATCCCAATCAACAAATTGGTGTAACATTTAGGGGTCGTGATACTAGTTACATGTATAATGTAAATGGTGATTACGATATGGCAAAGGATGACCTTTTGATTGAACTTGAGGGTGCCTTAATTGACAAAGAGAAATACTCTGTCGGCAAATACTTCAACCGAATGCGATCTAAAAATCGTTTAGTTGAAATCTGACCTGCGCGTGGGTTAGTTACATAAACGCTCAACTTGAGCAACTATACTTATGGACCATTTGATGAACTAATGTAATTGATAAGGCACTCTAATGACCCAACCTCTTGACAGGGGTTGGGTTTTCTGTTATATTGACATTGTTAAGACATCTCACATGACTATCAATCCATTCAACCGTCTCTTTTCTGACATTGAAGACAACTCCAAAGAGATTTGTATTGCTCAGTTGACTTTGATGGAAAGACAATTCATTAAACTAGAGAAGACTAACCCTGAAGATGCAAGGGCATTGGCACAAGAATATGCCGAGTGGTTGGATGATACTGAAGAAGACATGGGTTTCATGTATATGGCAAACTTATCCGAACTATTGAACTGATAAAATACACTAATCGACCAGCCTCTTGACTAGGGGCTGGTTTTGTCGTATATTGGCTACATCAAGACAGGTGATCAATGCAACTTCGTCCCCACCAGCAACGTGCTCTCGATGCAATGGACATTGCCGATAAGGGACAGATCATTGTTCCTACTGGTGGTGGTAAAACTGTTGTCATGATGCAACATTGTTTGCGTCATCTTCGTGAGTCCAGTAAATCACAAACTGTTGTGATTGTTGCTCCTCGTATTCTGTTGTCTAATCAACTCTATGATGAGTTCTTTACCACTCTCAATGGTAAAGTTTCTGCTGAGACAATTCATGTTCACAGTGGTGAAGTTGTTGGATTGAGTACAACTAAAGTACAAACAATTCAATGTCATGATGCAGTATGTAAGACTGCAAATCTTCATCAGTTGATCTTCACCACATATCACAGTCTGCACAAAATTGTAGATGCAGGTATCAATGTTGACATTATGTATTGTGATGAGGCACATAATTCAGTTCAACGTAACTTCTTTGTTCCTGTTGCTGCAATGAGTCTGAGCGCGAAGTATTCTTACTTCTTTACTGCAACTCGTCGTGTTGCCAACAGTCATGATCGTGGGATGAACAATCGTTTGGTGTTTGGTGACATCATCGAGAATGTTCCTGCACCAGAACTGATCAACAACGGTTCAATCCTACCTCCTTCCATAGTCCCCTACAAGACCGATATTGTACGCACCAAGTATAGTGCCGCAACAATCGATTCAAACACAGTACAGGACATCATAGGACGCTTAGACGAAGAGAACGCTGCAAAGATTCTAGTTGCCGCACCTAACACCCGTGTTTTGTGGAATATGCTTTCACAAACAGATCTTATCACATCACTTGAACTCCTAGGATACAATGTCCTCCACATCACATCAAAACATGGTGCATATGTCAACCGTACTAAAGTCGGTAGGGAAGAGTTCTTCAATACGTTATCCTCTTGGGGAAAAGATGCAACCAAAAAGTTTGTGGTCTTCCACTATTCTATTCTGTCGGAAGGTATCAACGTTCCTGGTCTCACTCATACAATCTTGCTACGAAACCTTAATATCGTTGAAATGGCACAAACTATTGGACGTGTTATCCGTGTGGACAAACAAGATGCCCAAGATATTGCTAACGGTGTTCTTACTCCTGGCGTGTGTCAATTTTATCGTAAACCCTGCGGCTATGTTACTGTCCCTGTTCATTCTAACTATGGTGACAAAACTGTCAAAAGACTACAAAATCTGATGGACATGATCTTTGTTGATGGTAAATCTGTAGAATCGCTAGTACGATAAGGACTGCTAATCAACCAGCCACTTGACCTACGGGTCTGGCTGGTGTATATTAGCCATGTTGAGACAAACACCACTCCACTTTCCTACATAATGGCAACTCGCGCTCTGATTGGACTTCAACTAGATGATGGTTCTATTGTTTCTGCTTATCACCATTGGGACGGTTATCCTGCTTGGTTGGGCAAAATACTCACAGTGGAATATAATACGAAGGAGAAAGTAGAAGAGTTGATTGATGGTGGTGATATGTCATCCTGTTGGTCTGATCAGATCTGGGGTGATAAACTCCCAGAAGGTCAATATGCCCCTGAGTATTACTCTGCTCGCGGTGAGGATTGTCCTCCTAAACTCTACAAAGATTTGAACGAGATGTCAATTGCTGCTGATAATGTAGGTGCAGAGTATGTGTATCACTTTGAAGATGGTACATGGAAGTGTCACGCACTGTGTCTATCTGGTCAGACTGATACAATCATGGAAATGCAACTAAATACCGTTAATTGAATATAAAATATGAATTTATACTGTGACATTACACTATCTAATGATGAGTTGACCGCACTTGTGTCTGCCATCCAATTGACAGATGGAGAAAAACGCATTGCAATTGAAAAACAATGCGGTAGTGTGAAACTGGCGGGTCTGCAAACAAAACTAGCAGAACAAATCCAATCCAACATCAAGTTCCTAGAACAAATTCAACATGAAGAAACAACTCAAGCAACTGAAGAAAACAATTGAACTAGCGGAGAATGATCCTTCATGTAGGTATACGACTGAGGAGATCAGATACATGAAAACTAGATACCGTCAATTGCGGAACTATATCAGGACTGCAACTAAAATGCAACAAAATGGGTTTGGATTTGACATACCTGCCGAGTTTGTGGGTAATGAATCAGAAAACTAAACTCACAGCTGCATTAAATCAAGTGGACAATATCATAGATCTACTTGAGGATAATGAGTGGAAGGGTTACATGTACAATCACTTGTCCCCAGTTAAATACGAATTAGAACGTCAACTTTCAAACTTGTCTAATGAAACCAACTAACGCATACAACGACTACGCATTTGAACAGATTGAGGCATTTCTATCTGATCTAATCAACTCTGATGAAGTTGATTCTGCGGACATTGCAACAGAGATCAACAAAATGACTGCGGAATTGGAAGAATACCATGCCAAAAAGTTGAATAAGATCCGCAAACTTCGCGCATCGATGTTCAACGCCACGTTAAATCTTACCACACCAGACACTAGAGAGGTATTATATGAGGAGATTACAAAATCTGGTGGTATCGATCTGATCTGATAAGGAACCCTTATCGACCAGCCACTTGACCTGTGGCTGGTTTTCGTGTATATTAGCCATGTTGAGACAAACACCCCCATGCAACTCACAAACTCCGTCTGCGTCGTTGATTTCTTTCCTGAGGCATTCATTGCTGAGGCAGATGAGATCAAAGGTGTGAAAGTTGTTGTCAAACGTTTCATCAAACGTGTACACTTCACTGGCGTTAACAAAGGTTCTTACAGTGTAATCAGTGCTCTTAACTTCAAACATGAGGTTGCAGAACGTATTGCTGGAGGTGCTGAGGTGACTAACTACAACACCGATCAAATGCCTCGCTCTGAGTATGCTCCCATGGCATGTGTGGGGTGATTCCCCTCACTAACTGTAAACTCTTATCTAACATCATGGTCTTCGATCTTCCAGTCTACAAGAAACAACTTCCACAAATCTGGATGGAGGATGGTAAGTTCATCATCGAATCAGACTCGTTCCGTTATGTCATTGAAGACGATCTGAAACTGTTGTTTAAGTTATGCCGACGCTTCAAGTCTGATGCAATCAAACAAACCTATGAGTAAATTAAATATCCTGCAATACTCCCTAGCATTTGGTATCACGATCTTTGTAATGTCATCTTATTTGATGTTCCTTGCTCATCGTGACTCTAAAATGATGAACTACTATGATTCAACCATTGAAAGAACTGCCAACTGATTTCCCTCATCAACCACCAGAAGGTTTCACATACTATGTTAAAGAGCATAAGACCAACGTCGTTGGCATTTGGATTAGGAATCACGCTAGGTATAGTTACACTAATGATCCTATCGTCTCCATCTGGGGATTCTACAACACAAAAAAGCAATGTTACATTGCCCCAATTAACCACAAACGTCCAGGTAAACCAGTAGATTTAAACAATACTACGGCATACTCTGCTATGCCATTACTCAAACCATTTGTATCAACTGATTAGAAGATGGAAAAGACAAAATATATTGGTGTTGTAGTTGCATCTCTCGCAATAATTTTAACTCAAGCATGGTTTACGACTGTGGTTTTTGGGTGGTTTGCTGTACAGGTTAACATATGGCAAGCGCTTGGAATGATCATATTAATGAAATCTATCACTTCTATGACCTCTAATAAGTAATACTTATCTAAAATCGTCTGTAAGCCCCTTGACTTTGCCCTCGCCTTATCGTATATTGGCTATGTTGAAAGGAACGCACTCATGACGCTCACGATGCAACAGTACAGCGATCAACAAGACGCACAACACACCATTCAATTAAACATCGTCAAATATGGGTTGATGTTGTGTGATGCGCTCCAATACAACTACCAAACCAAATCTATTGGTATGGCAAACTATGCTTTCGATCTAGATTCTTCTGGTCGTAAGTATCACAAAATCTTTATGAATATCAATGGCAAACGTGATTCAATTCACTGTTTCATTGATAAGAAGACTGGTGAGATGTACAAACCTGCATCAGTCAAAGCACCTGCTAAAGGTGTACGGTTCAATCTGTTAATCATCAAGGAACGAGAATTTGTTCTCGCTAATTGTGATTGGGCGGGTGGTTATCTCTACCGCAACGCCTACTATACTGGTTGACAATACAGACTAAGTTCTGTATAATTGTCCTGGTCATGACATTAAACTGACCAGAATTCCCTCCATAACCTTGTGTAGACCATGGAACGAAACATCAAGAACCAAATTGCCCCATCCCCACGACAATACGATGCGTATTTGTATGAGTGGACTGTGATTGAAAACGGAAAAAAATATATCGGATACCATACAGGATCTGTTGATGATGAATACAACCATTCATCTGAGGATAAAGAATTTCAACAAATCTTTGATGATCCAAGTTACTCTTTCATCTTCAAAGTAATGGAGTATGGTAGTACTCCTGAAATGCGGAGTCGTGAACATCAGGAACTTTCCAATGCGAAAGCTGCAAGTAATCCGATGTATTACAACAAGACAAATGGTAGTCCTGCAAGTAAATGCATACTTCCTAATACTAAAAAAGTAGAAGAATTGTACGATGAAATTACAACTGATGCTTTTCCAGTTGTAAGGAAATCAATTGAATATCACACTGAGATGGAATTCCATCAAGTTCGTGATTCTAACGACGGTGATCACCAAGATTCAATTCGTGATCGTGTAAATGATAACGGTATTGATAAATGTGATCCGATCATTGTATTTGAAGGTTTTCTTCCTGGTAACAAAGATCTCCGTGTTGATGGAAACCACACTACATGGGGAATTGATCGGTCTAAAGTAAAGGATAAGTCAAAGGTCAAAACTATGATTATTCCTTCAGAACGTACTGAAGGATGGATTGAGGCAGAAGTTGATCTCCTAGGTTTGATGTTGAACAAACAGGATATGCAGTACAAAAGTACATCTTTAGATGATACAGTACGTTATGTCCGTAGAGCAGTTGAGAGAGGTGTTGGTCCTCGTTCACCACAATTGAGACGTGATCTTCAATTGGTAGGTGTAACTTTGCATGATATCAATTCTGCAATGAACACTGTTGCAAAAGAAGTCAAGGATAACCAACCTATAAGTACTGCTAACTGGATTGATTGGAAGTCTGATCCTTACACAGGTAAACTCAAGACTAAGATCACAAATTACACCGATGAAGAAACATGTTGCATGAAAATGTCATCTGCTGCATTTCGTCTTGGTAAACTTCAGGAGGAGATGCGTGCAAAGGTTAAGAAGAAAATGCTTGTTCTTCTGTATCACCCAAATGAAACCAGTAGAAAGAAATGGGAAACAAATGGTTTGAATAACATAGTCAAAACAATTGAGTATGCAGTGAGAGATGAACTTAAGATTACCATTCAAGAGATTCCATATAAAGTCGATGATGCTCGTATGAACGACTTCAAGTGATCTAGAACCCAGTCTACCACTAGAGGGAAACGTGGAAAAATCCATATTTCCCTCTCTCAAGACCTATCACACGTCCAGTACAGCTTAAATGATTGAAAAAATCATTTATATCATTTAACCATACATACATCAGTTTAACTATCATCCAATGAAACTTAATCGCGAAGAACTTAAGTACCTCAGTCAAGTCCTCTCTACTACATCTAGTTTCACAATCGCTAAAGGTGAACAGGTTGAACATGTAACTGTAAGTCATAAACAAATAGAACAAAAGATTAATGATGAAATCTACCGTCTCTCTGTATAATGTCTAGATCTAAAACTCAAGAGGCATTAAACAATAACTTATCTAAAACAACTAAACCAACTAAACGAAAGAATACAAAGAAAGAA
>VMHT01052167.1_pt1 | contig 25771 bp, 27 predicted proteins | sample 4693611 | NCBI WGS metagenome assembly VMHT01 (sample SAMN12280063, study PRJNA550983) | marine metagenome | isolation source: seawater sampled from same location over 5 years 0.02-0.2 micron viral filtrate | place: USA: collected off the coast of southern California halfway between the port... ...
AGCCCTTGGTTAGCCAGTACTTTTTGCAACTTTTCAGTCATGGGTTTTCACTCTTTAATTGCTTGTTTACGGTCGCACGGTCTATTCAGACGGTGCCTCATTTAACACCTTAAGCGGCGAGTCAGATGCTATGCTCTCAGCCATGTTTTCAAACGCGTCAGCATTGGGCAAATCGCTCAATGAAGACATTGAAAAATAGTCTAAAAAACCTTTAGTCGTAGCATAAAGCGCCGGTCGCCCGGGCACTTCTTTGTGGCCTACCACTTTTATCCAGTCTCGTTCTGTGAGTGTTTTAATAATATTGCTGCTTACCGCAACACCTCGCACTTGCTCTATTTCACCGCGAGTAATTGGTTGGCGGTAAGCAATTAACACCAGCGTCTCGAGCATTGCTCTAGAGTACTTTGGCGCGTTTTCTTGCCACAATTTACTTAACCACGGGCTCAAAGCATCTAACGACTGGAAGCGAAAGCCACTTGCTACTTCCACCAGTTGAATACCTCGTGGCTGATAATCTAATTTAAGCTCGTTGAGCACCTTACTTAAGGTTCTATCAGCAACGGAAAACTCGTTGAGTACCGTTTCTTTGAGCTGCTGTCTGGATATTGGTTTATCAGCAACAAATATTGCCGCTTCCACCAATTGCTTCAGCTGCGCCGTGTTAACTTTCTTCATGTGCACCTAATTTTACATGAATTTTCGCATAAGGACCTGCCTGAATGCATAAAATTAGCTGTTCTTTTACTAATTCTAAAATAGCTAAGAAACAAACCACCACACCGGCCTTACCTTCCTCTAGAGTAAACAATCGCTCAAGCGGTGTATATTCAACGTTAGTCAGTACCGACAGTATCAGCGACATTCGCTCTCGGGTACTTAACGCTTCCTTCTCAATCGTATGATTTTCAAACGCTTGTGCCCGCTTCATCGCCGCGCTAAACGCAAGTACAATTTCGGCCAGCGATATGTCTGGCTCAACGCGAATGGGCGCGACATTTTCACTGGTGTCCACCTGCGCTTTAAATACATCGCGCTCCAATCGAGGCTGCGTGTCTAGGTCTTCAGCCGCCTGTTTTACTAGCTCGTACTCTTTTAAACGGCGAATAAGTTCAGCGCGAGGATCTTCCTCTTCGTCATTATCATCACTGCGCTTTGGCAGTAATAGACGCGATTTAATCTCGGCTAAAATTGCTGCCATTAATAAATATTCTGCCGCTAACTCTAGTTTAAGCGCCATCATGGCATCCACATATTCCATGTATTGCTTTGTAACATCTGCAATAGGTAATGTAGTGATATCAAATTTCTGTTTTCTGATGAGATATAACAGTAAATCAAGGGGCCCCTCGAAAGTTTCTAGAATGACTTCTAGTGCATCGGGTGGGATAAACAGATCTTCAGGCTTTTCAATAAGCGCTTCGCCATTGATAAAAGCTAAGGGTAACGGTTGCTGAACAGGCGTTGAGAGCCCGTCGTTATTGGCAGGCTCTGTACTATTCACTGTATTTTCAACAAGGTTTGCCACTCTTTCACAACCATTTTATGCGCTAACGCTTTTATTATTATCTGTTTTTATTTGAGGCTTTTCGGTTCTCTTTACGATTAGCCGTTAATTTAGCGGACTTATTGAAGTGCTATTCAAATGGCGATGGGTCGCCCGTTCCATGACGCATAATCACAGGCGTGTCATCCGACAAGTCGATAACAGTAGTAGGGTGTTCGCCGATATAGCCACCGTGAATAATAAGCCCCACCTGCTTCTCTAAATTATCGCGAATAACGTCTGGGTCTGACTCTGCCATTGTATTGCCCGGCAAAATCAGCGATGTCGACATTAATGGCTCGCCCAACTCTTCAAGCAGTGCCAGCGCAATAGCGTTGTCCGGCACGCGAATACCAATGGTTTTACGTTTTGGATTTTGCAAACGCTTTGGCACTTCACGCGTTGCTTTAAGCACAAACGTGTAGTGCCCAGGCGTGTTGTTTTTAATCTGCCTAAACGCAGTATTATCAACTTTTGCGTAAATCGATAACTCCGACATATCACGGCACATCAGAGTGAAATTATGATCTTTATCAATTTGGCGTATACGGCAAAGCTGCTCTAAAGCTTTCTTATCTTCCATTTGGCAGCCTATGGCATAGCCCGAATCGGTAGGGTAAACCACAACGGCGCCGTCCCGAATTAACTCACATGCTTGGCTGATTAAGCGTTTTTGCGGGTTATCAGGGTGTACATAGAAAAATTGGCTCATCGTTACCTCATTGTCAAAAACCGTACAGATGAATTTACTCTGCCAAGGCTTTTTCTGTTTGTCTACTTGTGTCGTGCTTATCCGTGTACCGCTATGGCGTAAACCCAGCCAACATGTAACTGCCGGGTGTCAAAACAAGCAGCCCTCACGCCTAGTTTGAAGGTGAGCGTGCGTTTTCACTTGCACTTTCACCTACCACTTTTGGCATTGCTAACTGCTGCCAATTATGCCAGATAGGAGTAAGTTTACTGCTGATACCTAAGTTTTTACCTAGCTCAGTCCATCGCGACGGAAAGTGAAAATCGGAGCCGGCGGATGCGAGTAAATCATGATTTTCAGCAAGCTCATTAATGAGCTCTTGCTTCGTTTTATTGATCCCCGGGAAGGCTGTTTCAATAGCATCACCACCGAATTGATCAAATAAGGCCACTAGGCGTCTTAGCCACTTTGCCGTCATGTCATAGTGAGCGGGGTGCGCAAGCACAGCTTGACCGCCGGCCTCCTGAATCCAAGTTATTGCGGTTTCAATACTTGGCCATTCGGCTTTTACTGCAGCTCGTTTGCCTTTGCCCAAATATTTTTTAAAAGCGGCCTGCATAGTGGGCACACCATAATTATTTACCAGCACTCGCGCGAAGTGGGCACGGGTAACTTGCCCTACCCCCGCTAATGCTTTGGCGCGAGGCAATACACCTTCAAATCCACACTTTTCAAGCTTTTCTGCAATTTTTTGAGCCCGAGTTTCACGGGTTTCAGACTGCCCTTTTAATCGCGCTAGAAATAGTGGGCAGTGTCTGTCCACATTTAAGCCTACAACATGAATGTCAAAACCATGCCAAGAGGTTGATATTTCAACGCCATCAATAATGGTTAGTGGCCGTTTTTGCTTAGCCTGTGTGGCATGCGCTTCTTCTAGCCCAGCAACGGTATCGTGGTCGGTAACCGCTAAGGCATCCACCTGCATAGTATGGGCGCGTAGAATTAATTCTTCAGGCGTTAAGTGGCCGTCTGAGTATTTTGTGTGGCTATGTAGATCTATTTTCAATGTATTATGCAAATTTTAGGTTGACACAAAAGGCAATTTGTTTTCTTCTATATACACAAAGTATACGTACTAACAGCTTCAAATCCTATTGAAGTTTGGAAAAAACAACGAGTAATTCATGCATTCTTACAACATCTCAACAGTATTAACAGTTGCAGCTTGGTGGTGGCACTCCCTAACTTAACGGGCGGTGTGCACTGTAGTGCGTGAATGAAAACACATAAAGGCCCGTTTATACGGGCCTTTTTTTTATCTTTTTGCAGTTGGAGAGTAGCAAAAATGAGTTTAGCGGAACTGGGAACCTCCCCAGGCAAGGTAGAGACAATTGAGCAGGTTGGGCACTACATCGATAACCCACTCGCCGCGTTCGCCCATCTATGTGGAAACAAAAGTAACGCGCTGCTGCTAGAATCAGCAGAGATTGATTCGAAAGATGACTTACAAAGCTTATTAATGGTAGATGCCGCGCTTCGCATGGAATGCAGAGGTAACCGTGTAGAAGTAAAAGCATTAACCGGTAATGGTGCATCAGTACTGCCTTTGTTCGCCTGCCACGCGCCAGAGGGCTTACACGTCACAGAAAGGACAGACACTTCGGTTACACTATTTTGTGACGACGCTGATAGTGAGCTTGACGAAGACAGTCGCTTAAAAGCGGCCAGCGTGATGGACGCACTTAGGATTGTTATTAACAAAATAACGCCTATTCGCCAGCACCCGCATGCCGTGTTTTTAGGCGGTGTATTTGCGTACGATATGTTAGCAGGTTTTGAAAAACTGCCCGATGTGGCAGAAGGTGAAAATGACTGTCCGGATTTTGTGTTTTACCTTGCAGAAACCTTGATAACGGTAGATCACCAAACCCGCGAAACCCATTTGATTGGAAGCGTATTTAGTGGTGGTGAAGTAGCGCAACAATATTTTGCGATCGCACAACGACTAGAGGCTATTCATCAACAGCTGCACGATATGCCCGCCCAGCCTGTTTTAGTAAACAAAAATGCGGCTTCACAAAGTGCACAGACACTCAGTGCAACGGCGTCAGTACAAAACGGACAGACACTTTCGTCACTAGATGCAAGTGTAGATATAAGTGACGAGCAGTTTTGCACCCATGTACTCGATTTAAAGCAGCATATTCTTGCTGGCGATATATTTCAGGTTGTGCCATCACGCACATTCTCTCTCCCATGCCCATCGCCTTTGCTCGCTTATGCTAAACTTAAAGAGTCAAATCCAAGCCCTTACATGTTTTACATGCAAGACGCTGCTTTCAGTATTTTTGGCGCGTCGCCAGAGTCGGCTCTTAAATACGAAAGCGAAAGCAACCAGGTAGAAATCTACCCTATCGCAGGCACACGTCCTCGCGGAAAGCGCCCCGACGGAACTATCGACAGAGACTTAGACAGTCGCATTGAACTTAACCTTCGTGAAGACACCAAAGAAAAATCCGAGCATATCATGCTAGTAGACTTAGCGCGTAATGACGTTGCTAAAGTCAGTCGTCCTGGCACGCGCTACGTAAAGGATTTGCTTAAAGTTGACCGTTACTCTCATGTCATGCATTTAGTATCACGAGTGGTAGGCCAGCTTCGTGATGATTTAGACGCCCTACACGCATATCAAGCGTGTATGAACATGGGTACGTTAGTAGGCGCCCCCAAAGTCAGTGCCGCAACACTCATTCGTGAAGTAGAACAAAAACGCCGTGGAAGTTACGGCGGCGCGGTAGGCTACTTGAACGGCCAAGGTGATATGGATACCTGCATTGTGATTCGTTCAGCCTTTGTGAAAAACGGCACCGCTTATATTCAGGCGGGTGCGGGCGTAGTGTATGACTCCGTACCCCAAGCAGAGGCCGATGAAACGCGCGCAAAGGCGCAAGCAGTTATAGGTGCGGTTAAAGCCGCGCTTCAGGCAGAAATGAAAAGCGGTGAGCCAGCGGTAAATGAAGGAGATAACGCATGAACCAACAAGTCACCACTTTATTTTTGCTCGACAATGTAGACTCGTTTACTTATAACCTTGTTGATGAACTGCGCACTCTTGATTTAGACATCAAAGTTTACAGAAACACGGTGTCTGCTGATATGCTATTTGAAAGAATGCAGGAGCAGGCGACGAAAGGCCCGGTTTTACTTATGTTATCTCCTGGTCCGGGTGCACCAAGTGAAGCGGGGTGCATGCCAGCACTCCTTAAGAAAGTACACGGCGTATTCCCCGTCATTGGTATCTGCCTTGGCCACCAAGCTATTGTAGAGCATTATGGCGGTAGCGTAGGTCGCGCGAATCAGGTCATGCACGGCAAGTCGTCTGCCATCACCCATTCACGAGAAGCAATGTTTGAGGGCCTTCAGCAACCGTTACATGTGGCCCGCTATCATTCGCTTGTGGCGCACCAACTGCCTGAAAACCTCACGGTTTGCGCATCGACCGTTAACGATGACGGTAGCGAAGCTGTGATGGCCGTTTATCATAGCGAAGATCGTATGCTTGGCTTTCAGTTTCATCCAGAATCCATTTTAACAGCTCACGGCAGTATGCTGTTAAAGCAAAGTATTGACTATTTAACGTTACAGGGAGCGAACCATGCTTAACGCAGGCCCTCTACTTGAACAACTTATGCTTCGCGAGTCGCTATCACAAACTGAAGCTTACAGCCTGTTCAATAGCATTATGCACGGCGAGCAAAGTGAAGTAATGATTGCAGCAGTGCTTACCGCACTAAAAATGAAAAAAGAGTCGCCAGGGGAAATTGCTGGTGCAGCCAGTGCCATGGTGGCTAACGCGCTTCCCTTTCCCACACCCTCTTACGAATTTGCAGATATCGTTGGCACTGGGGGTGACGGCCACAACACTATTAACATCTCCAGTGCAGCTGGTGTTGTTGCTGCAGCGTGTGGGGTGAAAGTAGCCAAACACGGTAACAGAAGCGTGTCGAGCAAGTCTGGCTCGGCTGATTTGTTTCGTCAGTTTGGTTTAAATTTAGACGTAACCCCCGAAATATCGCGAAAGTGCTTAGATGAAGCAAATTTCACATTTCTTTTTGCGCCGGTTTATCATGCCGGCATGCGCCACGCAGCCCCCGTCCGCGCTGCTATGAAGACAAGAACCTTGTTCAATATCTTAGGGCCACTGGCCAACCCGGCGGGTCCAACTCACGGTGTTTTCGGCGTATACTCCCCCGAACTGCTTGAACCTTACGCCAAAACCCTTATGCTGCTTGGCCAACACCGCGCCATGATTGTACACGGGGACGGTCTGGACGAGCTGGCGCTTCACGGTGAATCAATGATTTATGACCTTGAACATGGCGACATTCGAAAGCTTACGGTAACGGCACAGGACTTCGGTTTACCCCACTATTCACTGTCGGCCATTGAAGGTGGCGAGCCTGAAGAAAACAGACAATTTGTTGAATCGGCCCTTAACGGTGAAGGTAAAGAAGCGCACCGCGCCGCTATTGCTATGAACTGTGGCGCGCTGTTGAAAGTAACCGGTAAAGTCACCACGTTTAAAGAAGGCGCAGAAATGGCAATGAATGCCATGTCAGAAGGGCTCCCCATGCAGCTACTATCAAAAGTGGCCCAAATTACTCAGGAGGTAAGCACGAATGGCTAATGTGCTTGAGAAAATTGTTGCAGACAAACGAGAGGAAGTGGCCGCACGCAAAGATGCGCTAAGGCTAGAAAGTTTTAAAGCGGATTTAGTTCCTTCAGAAAAAAGCCTATTTGCTGCGCTTAGCGAGCCCAACGCCGGCTTTATCTTTGAATGTAAGAAAGCATCACCATCGAAAGGGCTTATTCGAGAAAAGTTCGATTTAGATGAAATTTTAGCGGCTTACACTCCCTATGCTGCCGGCATTTCGGTGCTAACAGACGAGAAATACTTTCAAGGGAAGTTTGAATACTTAGCTTATGTAACAGAGCGCGTTGCACAGCCCGTGCTTAACAAAGACTTTTTTGTTGATACTTACCAAGTGTATTTAGCGCGTCATTACAATGCCGACGCAGTACTACTTATGCTAAGCGTGCTTAGCGATGAAGAATATCGCGTACTGGCTGACGTGGCTCACTCGCTTTCACTCGATATTCTTACCGAGGTGAGCAATGAAGAAGAAATGGAACGTGCAATAGCGCTAAAGGCGAATATTATTGGTATCAACAACCGTAATTTGCGTGACCTTTCCACGGACCTTGCCACCACAGAACGCTTAGTGCCGATGCTAGAAAAAGCCTCGCACGACTACGTGGTGATTTCAGAGTCTGGCATCTACACCCACCAAGACGTGCTGCGTTTAGCGCCCATATCCCAAGGTTTCTTAGTGGGCAGTGCGTTGATGGCGGAAGACGACTTACCGCGCGCCGTAAAAACGTTGGTAAATGGTGGCGTTAAAGTATGCGGATTAACAAGCATCGAACAGGCGCAAATGGCGTTTGACGAAGGTGCGAGTTTTGGCGGGCTAATCTTCGCGGAAAAGTCACCGCGCTGTATTACTAAAGCGCAGGCCCACTCTATAACGCAAAGCGTCAACGGCGCGTTTGTAGGGGTATTTGTAAATCACGATATTGACGAGGTAGCATCGCTAGCTACGTCATTAAACCTTTTCGCAGTGCAGCTTCATGGTAGCGAAGATGAAGCTTATATCGCAGCGCTTGCTGAAAAGCTGCCTAAAGAGTGCGAAATCTGGGTAGTTGAAGGGATTAACGCCTCCTCTACTGGCGCACTACCTGAAACAGTGGACAGACACTTAAACAATAAACGAGTTAACCGCGTACTTTTCGATTGCCAAGTGGGTGATGCGAAAGGTGGCACCGGTGAATCATTTGATTGGCAGTTGCTTAGTGGCATTGAGGCAAAGCATAAGTTAGTGCTTGCTGGCGGTATTGATGCCGACAACGCAGCCGACGCTATCGCTACAGGGTGCGGAGTTATCGATGTAAATTCAGGCGTAGAGACTGCCCCAGGTAAGAAAAGTGCAGATAAGCTTAAGTCGCTGTTTGCTGCTTGCCGCCGTTACTAAATTAAAAAACAGGACAACGTAATGAACCAGTTAGATACAAAATTTGGCGAATTTGGTGGCATGTACGTGCCCGAATTACTTATTCCAGCCTTGGATCAGTTGGAAAAAGCCTTCTTAGATGCCAAAGAGGATCCTAGCTTTAACGAAGAATTTCTATCACTGCTTAAAGATTATGCCGGTCGACCTACGGCAATGACGTTAACTCGAAATCTTGTGAGCAACCCCAAGGTAAAACTTTATCTTAAGCGGGAAGACTTACTTCACGGTGGCGCGCACAAAACCAACCAAGTGCTTGGTCAGGCTTTGTTAACTAAGCGCATGGGTAAAAAAGAAGTGATTGCAGAAACCGGTGCTGGTCAACACGGTGTGGCAACGGCGTTGGCATGTGCGCTACTTGGCTTGAAAGCGCGTATTTACATGGGTGCGAAAGACGTTGAACGTCAGGCACCTAACGTGTTCCGTATGAAGCTAATGGGCGCCGAGGTAATCCCTGTAAACGCAGGGTCTGGTACGTTAAAAGATGCAGTAAACGAAGCCATGCGCGACTGGTCAGCTAATTACGATACCGCGCATTATCTTTTAGGTACTGCTGCAGGCCCTCACCCCTTCCCTACTATTGTTCGTGAGTATCACCGAATGATTGGCGAAGAAACGCGTGCGCAAATAATGGAAAAAGAAGGCCGTTTGCCAGACGCGGTAGTGGCGTGTGTAGGTGGAGGCTCAAATGCTATTGGCATGTTTGCCGACTTTATTGATGAGCCTTCCGTTCGCCTAGTAGGCGTTGAGCCCGCCGGTAAAGGGGTTCACACAAAAGAGCATGGCGCAACCATAGTCACAGGAACAAAAGGTATTCTTCACGGCGCATACACCTTCATCATGCAAGACAAAGAAGGTCAAATTGAAGAAAGTTACTCGGTGTCGGCTGGCCTTGATTACCCTGCGGTTGGCCCTCAGCACGCTTATCTACACGACATTGGTCGCGCAGAATACGTAGCGGCAACCGATGAAGAAGCGCTAAACGCGTTTCAGTTGCTAGCAAGAAAAGAAGGGATTATTCCTGCGCTTGAATCATCGCACGCTCTTGCTCACGCGCTTAACATGGCTGATGAGGCAGAAGAAGAAACCATTATTGTGGTTAACTTATCGGGTCGTGGCGACAAAGACTTAGCGCACGTTATCAACATTCTAGGGGACGATTTATAATGGACAGATATGCACAGATGTTTACGGGCCTTGATAAGAAAAACCAAGGCGCATTCGTGCCCTTCGTCATGGTGGGCGACCCAGATTTAGCACAGTCAGAAGCTATTATCTGCCAGCTTATAGAAAGCGGAGCAGATGCGCTAGAGCTAGGCATTCCTTATTCAGACCCGATTGCTGACGGCCCAACCATCCAGGCTTCTGCCATTCGCGCACTAGAAAGCGAGGTGACTGTAGCGGATTGTTTGAGTGTAATCGCCCGCGTTCGAGCAAAGTACCCTGAAGTGCCAATTGGCTTGTTGCTGTATAGCAACCTAGTAATGGCGCAGGGTATCGAAAACTTTTACAGTAAAGCGCGTGACGCTGGCGTAGACTCAATACTGGTGGCAGACGTTCCGATTCGAGAAGCTGCGCCTTTCCAAAAAGCGGCTGAAAACACCGGTATTTCGCAAATTTTGATTGCACCACCGAATGCGACTGAAGAGACCATGGAGAAGATTGGCGAGTACTCAGAAGGTTACACTTACCTATTGGGTCGCGCAGGGGTTACGGGGGCCGAAACGGCTGCGAATATTCCAGCTTCTGAGCTTATCGAGCGTTTGAACAAACACAAGGCTGCGCCTGCGCTATTAGGCTTCGGTATCTCAACGCCAGAACAAGTTAAATCTGCTATTGATGCCGGCGCTGCAGGTGCCATTTCAGGTTCAGCGACAGTAAATATTATTGCCGCTAACTTATCGGACAGTCACAAAATGCTTAGCGAGCTAGGTACATTTGTTGAAAACATGAAAGCAGCGACAGCTAAGGGGTAATAAGCATGCTATACATGATTTGTGCTACCGATGTCGCTGACAGCCTTGAAAAGCGTTTGAATGCACGCCCAGCCCACTTAGCTCGTCTAAACGTGCTAAAAGACGCGGGACGTTTAGTGATGGCTGGCCCCTTCCCTGCGGTTGATAGCCCAGATCCGGGACCAGCAGGGTTCACCGGCTCGCTGGTTGTTGCCGAGTTTGACTCTTTAGAAGATGCTCAAGCGTGGGCCGATGCCGACCCATATATCGAAGCCGGCGTTTACGAAAGCGTGATCGTTAAGCCGTACAAAAGGGTTTTACCTTAACTTAGGCTTATTTAACTAAAACGGCCCGAAAAGTACCGTTTAACAATATTTGGCTATACAAAAAGCCCTCAATAGTTGATGAATTTAACTATTGAGGGCTTTTTTTATTGCTAAGTTAAAGCCGCAATGAATTCACTTGCGCGCCCTAACTTCGCACATTGATTGTGGACAGACACTCAAATTCGGATACGCAGCTGTGGACACACACTTAAAAGCGTTACCTATACTTAATGGACAGACACTTTGTGTATCAGGTAAACATCCGTTATCCGACGTTTTATAAGTCTACTTTTTCGTGTTCACCCATTTCATTTGGCTTAACGGTTTTACCTGTAAGCATTTTGAACATACCTTTAAGTGACGGGTCTGCGTCCCATACTTCTGCATCTTCAAGCTCAAATCGTAGCATTAGAAGCGACGGGTCTTCTTTACCTTTCTCGAACCAAGCTTCCACTGGGTTAGACCAATACTTATCAATAATTTCCTTTCTTGACTCAACGGTAAGCATTCCGCGAATACATGCAAATACATCGTGACCTTTAGATGCAAAATGCACCATCGCTTTACCCCCCTTGGCAATGCGATTGTCCCGGCTTGTGTAGAACCAGAACTCCCCACCTGCTTCTTTATCGAGCTGCGCATACATTGGCTCTGCATGCACATCCTCTCCAACAAGGCTTACCATCACTTTGGGGCTATCTGACATGGCTTTCCACATCGTTTTCTTGATATCACTAGACATAATTCCTCCTTGTAGAAAGAGTGACTGTCCGAATACATCATTTTCGGACTTACCACGCTTACCCTTCTTTCATTTTAAGACAACCTAGATACGCACAAGCTATGCCAATAGCTGCAGAATGACTTTCTCTGCCTAAGGTTACTTAAGTTACATTAAGTGAATTGCTTTAAATGGACAGACACGCTCTGTGGCCCGTTTGGTCGCTGCCAAGTAACAAAAAAACAATCAGAAACACATTTGAATTTTTCATATTTTTTGAAATCGCCTGTGAGTTTTAAGCCTTTCTCAGCTGTTCAATTACCTACTTTTGTATTTTGGACAGACACTTTTTCAATGTATGCGTAAGAATTACCTAACGAGATACCGCCGAAAAAAAGCTGTAACAGCGAAGAGTCTACATTTACAAAACTCTAGACAAGGCAGTTACCAAGGTTGAGCTAAGCCTTTTATTCATAATCTCTCATTTCTCTATAAGTGTTATTAAAACTACAAAGTGACTGTCCACTTTACCTTTGCACTCCTCTAAATAACACGTGAGTGTCTGTCCGCTTTTATGCGCTCCTCTAAATACTACGTGAGTGTCTGTCCGCTTTTTTGCGCTTTTTTGGAGCGCGATTTACATCGAGTGTCTGTCCCATATTATTTTTTGTCACATTGCTGTGATTACTTAAGGCTTATGTACAGCTTTCTCTTGGCACGGTAGACTGAACTAAATTCAGAATGGGTTCAGTTTGAACCTATATACTTATCTATAATTTGGCCCGGGTGGGATAATTTTTTGTGAGGTTGTATGGCATTATCGCTTCGAGTTGCAGTGCTTTGCGTGGTATTAGCGTTCACTAGCACCACGCCCGCTATTGCGTTACAAAGTAACGGTGGCGGAATTTCAAAAGGTGAAGCTGCCGAGCGCGCTCGTGTTGCCGTCAATGGTCGTGTTCTTAAGATTGAGCAAACCTCAAAAAATTACCGGGTAAAAGTGCTGAAAAAGTCAGGACGTGTAGTATCGGTTGAAGTCGATAAGCGCTCAGGCAAGGTGAAAACAAGTAAAGGTAAGGATTAACATGCGTATCCTTGTAGCAGAAGACGATAGCCGATTATTAACCCAACTTGATGCATTGCTGCAGCAAAACGGTTATAGCGTTGATTTGGCTGACAACGGAGAGCATGCGCTTTTTCTGATTAAAGAGTATGACTATGATCTCGCGATTGTTGATATTGGTATGCCCAAACTAGATGGCTTCGAGGTTATTCGGAAAGCTCGCCAAGCAGATATCTCATGCCCCATTCTTATTTTAACCGCAAGAGATCGATGGCAAGAAAAAGTGGAAGGGTTAGATGCTGGTGCCGACGACTACCTTACCAAGCCATTTCATAACGAGGAATTGCTTGCGCGAACAAAAGCGCTAATTAGACGTGCCTCAGGACAAGCCAACCCAACTATCCAATTTGGGCCAATCTCTTTAGATACGGTAAGCGAAGAGCTATCAATAAATGGCAAAGCGTTAGACTTAACCGCCTATGAATATAAAGTGATGGAATACCTGATGCTCAACCCCCAGAAGGTTATTTCAAAAACTGAACTCACTGAACACATTTACGACCAAGACTTTGACTTAGACAGCAATGTTATTGAAGTGTTCGTGGGAAGGTTACGTAAAAAGCTCGACCCTGCTGGGGACTTAAAGCCCATAGAAACCCTTAGAGGTAGAGGCTACAGGATAAATAGAAATCTATGAGACAGTTGTCTCTTCGCCTAAGGAGCATTTTTCTCGCAATAGTCCTTTTAGCGTTCTTCGCTCCTTTTACCGTTGTTATTTTAGATGAAGCTTATACCGACAGCCTGACCGAAGCTAAAATGAGCGAGCTTAGGTTGATGAACCTAGGCTTATTATCAGCGTTTGAGCTAGATGGCGATCTGCCCTATATGCCAGAAATTTTATATGAGGAGCAGCTGAACCTTCCAGGCTCAGGCTACCTTGGCGTGATCGTGTTTCGAGATGAAGTTATTTGGCAATCTGCGTCTGCACTAGAGTATACCTTTACTCCTCCTAATATAGATGTAGCTGTTGGCAATGAGCTTTTTTTGGAATCGTATACACCTGCCTTCGATAAAAATGCTAACTTTTTCGTTTATGCTTTCACCGCTGAGTTTGCTTCTAGCCGAGACTTTGAGCCAGTACGGTTTTATATTTTCAATAATAAAGCGCTTTTTGAAGATGAACGAAGCACCTTTTTAAGTACTACATGGCAATGGATTTTTACGCTGTGTTTAGCGCTGCTTATATTTATCGTAATTGGCATAAGCCTTGTACTTTTACCTGTGAGAAAATTAATTGACGAGATATCACAGGCTTCTCGTGGTGAAAAGCGTCAACTATCGTCGCGGTACCCCGTTGAATTTGATTCTTTAAAACAGTCTATAAACGGGCTTCTTCATACTGAGGCGGCTCAAAGAACAAGGTACAAAAACAGCTTAGGTGATTTGGCGCATAGCTTGAAAACACCTCTTGCCGTCGCCTCAGGGCATAAGGCACTACCAAGTGAAGTAGGCGAAGCGCTAAGACAAATTGATAACATCATAAGACGTCAGCTAAAAAGAGCTAGTGCCGGTAAAACGGGGTGGCAACAAGGCATTGCCGTGCAACCTGTTCTCAATAAACTCGCTGATGCAATGGACAAAGTTTATCAAGAAAAAGCCCTAACTATTGAGTTCGAAGTAGATGATAACATTCAGTTTAAAGGTGATGAAACTGACTTCATGGAACTTAGCGGAAACCTTCTCGACAACGCGTGTAAAGCGGCGAAAAATAGGGTTCTCGTATCCGCAAAAATCAAGTCCGGCTGGCTTGTTATACATGTCGAGGATGATGGTCCAGGCATACCGTACGATAAAAAAACACTGCTTTTAGAACGCGGAACGCGTTTAGACACCTACGAAGAAGGCCATGGCATAGGTATGGCGCTAGTAGCTGACTTAGTGTCAATCTACGAAGGAAGAATGCAGATTGAGGATAGTGAACTAGGTGGAGCACATATAGTACTTCAATTTCCGAATCACGCGTAATTAACAAGCAAAAGTTTAGCAATAAGAAAAGGGGCTTCCTTTTTTTACTGATTGATTCGCCATATTTCTTAAAGTGCAGCTTAAGCTGCCAAAGAAATAACATTCGAAATGATCGTGGAAATGACGGTGGACAGACACTTTATCGCCAAATCTAAAATGGGACAGACACACCAACTTGCTGAGAAATCGCAAAGTACCTATCAATGGCATGCATAGGTGAAGCGAAAGTGGACAGTCACTCCTTCAGTCATTAAGCAAAAGTGGACAGTCACTCCTTCAGTCATTAACTTCTAATAAAAAGCTTATTGAGCTGAATAAAAAGTGTCTGTCCACTGAGAATTCATCAAAAGTTACTTTGCAGTAGCTTTTTCACCCTCACTTGAAAGCAATACGGCTAACCACTTGCTCTCTTCTCGTGACTCAAGCGCAATTTTTACAACCATAGTAAGAGGTACTGAAAGAAGCATCCCTACCGTCCCTAATAGCCATCCCCAAAAAATTAATGAGAGAAATACTACAAGCGTTGATAGTCCCATTCCTTTTCCCATTAATCTAGGCTCTACCATGTTGCCCATAATCGTATTGACGAGCAGAAAGCCTAGTGCTGCAAAGCCTGCTGCGGCAGGGCCTAGCTGCACAAATGCAATTAATACAGCAGGTAAGGCCGCAATGATTGAGCCTATGTTTGGAATAAAATTCAACATAAATGCCAAAACGGCCCACAGCATAAAGTGGTCCACACCCATCACATAAAGCCAAACGCCAATAATTACCCCTGTGCCTAAACTAACCACCGTTTTTATAGCGAGGTAGCTATTCACTGACCGTATAAACTTATCAATATGCTTAAGCTTCATATCAGGGTCGGCAAGTGCAATATGTAAGCGACGTGGAATACTGTCAGCTTCAAACAGCATGAAGATAACTGTTAAAAGGATTAAAAATAAGTTAGATAGCACGCCCCCCATCCCACTTATGAAATTAGTTGCAACAGACATCGCAGTAGAAGGGTCTAGGTGCGAAGCAATGAGTTCACGATTGATGTGAATGTTAAATTCAGCAAGCTTTGCTACTACCCATGCAAACTCAGTATTCAACTTGTTTCTGTACTCTGGAAGATTCTCTCGAAACTCCGTCATAGACTGGCCTACTAAGCCAGCTAAAAGAAAACCAAATACGACAATAAGCAGTATAACAAACGTAATAGAAAGCCACTTAGGCACGCCGAATTTCGAGGTCCAGCGTATAATTGGGCTACACGCTATAGCGATAAAAACAGAGAGAAAAAATGGCACCATGATCGCACTGGCTGCTTTTACGCCGGCCATTACTACCACTAAGCATGCTAAAACGATAAGAATTTTTGCTGTTGGCGAGCGTAGTTCCATTGACATTTTGTGCTACATTCCTGATTGAAACGACAATACTTTACAACGACTTATAAACAACTACAAACAAGAGACTCCAATGAACTTTAATCTTGCAACTATAAAAATTAAAAACTTGAGACTACGCACTTACATTGGCATTAACGAAGATGAAATCAAAAACAAGCAAGACGTTGTTGTTAATGTAAAAATTGATTACGACGCAGAGAAAGCAACGAATACAGACGATATGTCTGACGCGTTAAATTATAAAACGATTACTAAGGCAATAATTAAGTTAGTAGAAGATAACCGATTTTCTTTGCTAGAAAAGCTCACAGCAGACGTTTTAAGCATAGCGGCAGAGCACTCATCTGTTCGATATGCTGAAGTAGAAGTTGATAAACCACACGCTTTGCGATTCTCCGACTCGGTTTCGTTAACGCTTTCTTGCAATAAGACTGGATAAATTAAAGGTTTAAGGAGAATACGGTGAACATACTTATGACCGGTGGTACCGGGCTAATTGGTAGCGAATTTATTAGAAAATACGCGAGCGAGCATTCGTTTACCGTGGTCTCTCGTAACGCAAACAAAGCTCGACAAGTGTTAGGCGATAGCATTCAAACACTAGAAAGTATTGCGTCCATCACAAACATTGAAGCGTTTGACGCTGTAATAAATCTAGCGGGCGAACCAATTGCTGACAAGCGGTGGACAGACACTCAAAAAAAGAAAATTTGCGATAGCCGCTGGAACACGACCGCTGAGTTAGTGGCTAAGATAAATGCCAGCGATAAGCCTCCAAAAACACTCATATCTGGCTCAGCTATTGGGTTTTACGGCAATCAGGGCGACAGGCTCGTTACCGAAGAAACTCATCCACATGACGAGTTTACGCATGACCTATGTGCTAAATGGGAGACTATCGCAAATGGCGTCAACATGAATAGAATCCGCGTTGCGACTTTACGAACAGGAGTTGTGCTATCTGATAAGGGCGGAGCGCTAGATAAAATGGCTCTGCCGTTTAAGCTTGGCGTGGGAGGCACATTAGGCAGCGGAGCTCAGTATTTGGCGTGGATCCATTTACAAGATATGGTCCGCGCCATTGCATTCCTATTGGAGCATGATGCTTGCAAAGGGCCTTTTAATCTAACGGCACCAGAGCCAGTAACCAATAAAGCTTTTTCTAAGTCACTAGCGTCGGCATTAGGTCGCCCCTGCCTTTTCAACGTACCGAGTTTTGTTATGAAAATGGCAATGGGAGAGTCGTCAACCATGATTTTAGAAGGTCAGTGTGTGATTCCGAAGAAGCTAACAACCGCCGGGTTCAAGTTTGATTACCCTACCGTCGATGAGGCGCTTTCTGAAATTTATAGTGCTTAACGGTACGTCAGCCGCAGTCAATGAGCATTAGTGGAGCATTAGCGGACAGACACTCGGAGTAAAGAAAGTGACTGTCCTTTTTATTAAATCGAAGTTTTGATTTCCACTACTTTGATACATTCCAACTTAATTGCCCTACTCGATTCCAGATAGCTATTGTATAGAGATACTTGTATTGCCATAACTGTGGCGAATTAGAAGTGCGAGTTGAACCGCTATTATGCTGGTAATTCATGAAATGTAGATGTGAAGCGGACAGACACTCATACAATTAAAGTGTCTGTCCACAATAGGCTCTCATTTAATAACGAAATGGCTCTGAGCTCGCCGCTACACCATATTGCGCAACATTTGACTGGTATTAAGCGTCAATAGTCGCCAGCACCCGAACGCGCCTAGAAGGCCTACAACCACTGCCCCAACACTTGGGGCTATAGCCCAATATTCAGGATGAAGGCTTGCTTGCATCTGGAAAACCGAGGTTTGAAGCAGGTAAAGGCTTAATTCATTCGCCATTGCCGCCATAAATCCGGCTACAACTCCAATGATAACAAACTCAAAAATAACGCTTTTTCGAATAAGAGCGCCCTTAGCTCCTAATGTGCGAAGGATGGCTATTTCCTGCCTTCGCTCATCCATACTCGCTTGGACTTGTGCAATTAATACTAAGCTTCCTGCAAGTAAAACGAGTACGAGTATAAACTCTACGGCAACGGAAACTTGATCTACTATCTCTCGCAGTTGATTGATTCTCGCATCCACATCGAACATTGTAATCGATGCAAAGGGCTTCAACAGATTAGTCAACTCAGCTTTCCTTTCAGATGGTAGGTAAAAGCTCGTGATATAAGTGGGACTAAATGCGGCCATCGCTTCCGGATGGATGACGAAGAAAAAGTTTGGCTGCATGGTTTGCCAATTCACTTTACGCAAACTCGTTACTTTAGTCTCTACAATTTCGCTACCTACGTTAAAGGTAAGCCTATCGCCCATCCGAATGTTTAACCTTTCAGCCACACCTTCTTCAACGGATACGGGAAACCACCCTTCGTCATAGTTCGCATCTACGCCACCATGCCAATTTCCTTCAATAACCTCATTTTCTTTTTGTAACGTGTTACTCCAGGTGAGATTTGCTTCTCGCCCTAACCCTCGGCGGCCTTCACGATTCGGCTCATCTTCTTTAGAAACGTCGGTATTTACCCCCTCGCCATTGACCGACACGAAACGGCCTCGAATGACAGGATAAAACTCCTGTATATCCACGCCATTTTCAGCGAAGTGTCTGTCCAACTGCGGTTGGATGTCTGGAGTAATATTTATTAAGAAATAATTTGGTGTACCTTCTGGTAACTGCGAACGCCACTGCGAGACCATGTCATTTCGCATTACAAGTACTACCAATAGCAGCATAATGGTGACCGAGAAGCTAATAAGCTGAACACTGTTATCCATAGCGCGACGTTTGATACGCGCCCATGCTAACTGCCAAGGCCCCATTCTACCGCTGCCAAGTTTACGTCCAAGCGCAATCAATACGAACGTAGCGCCTAGTAGCCCAAGCACTAAGGCTGCGCCGGATACAAACAAAATGGCGCTAATTTTGAGGTCTTGGCTATACATCCACATCAATAGAAATATTGCACCCCCTGAGGCCACGAATTGGATACTACGAGAACGCAGATTTGCCGAGATGTCTTTTCGTAATACCCTCAACGGTGGCACAGAAAATAGCTGCATTAGTGGATATAAAGAAAACAGTAACGCGCAAGTAGCCCCCGTGGCTATCGCTATCAAAAGTGGCCGCCAGTGCCATACGTTCAGCGACACGTCTACTCTATCAGCAACAAGCGAAACAACAATCTGCTGCCCAATAAACCCAATTATTAAACCAATAAGAATCCCAAGAGCAGTAATAAACAGTATTTGGAACAAGTAGACTTTCCGGATGACCTTGCTTGTAGCGCCTAGTGTTTTCATAATTGCCACTGGGTCGAAATGCCGCTGAGCATAACGCTGGGCAGCAACGGCAATAGATACCGCTGCCAATACAATGGCGAGTAGGCTCGCTAATAGAAAGTAGCGCTCTGCCTTGGCTACGGAGCGTCCAATAGCCGACTCATCATCTTCCACCGTCCTCCATGAATGAAGATCATCGTTAAGTTGTGGTAATAGCCAGCTGTTAAAGCGTTCAATATCACCAGTATCGCCAGCGAAAAAACCTACGTAGCGCGCCCTACTGCCTGGGCCCGTTATCGCTGTTTTTTCTAAATCATCAAGGTTCATAAGCGCTATAGGGTCGGTGTTAAAAACGCTAAAACCTGCATCTGGTATATCGACAAGTACACGCGTGACGGTGAAAGTACCATCCCCTATTTCGATTTCATCGCCTATTAATAGGCCCAAACTTTGAAAAAGTCGCGACTGTACCCATACTTCGCCGGTTTGCGGCAAATCTGTAGCAACTTGTTTTTCTCCAAAAGGCTTTTCGGCAACATTAACTATACCTTTCAAAGGATAAGAATTATTCACCGCACGTAAGTCTACAAGCGACATCTCATCGCCTTTAAAGACCATTGAACGAGTAGAAACCTGCAGAGCCGTTGATAGACCCTCTTCTTGAGCCTTAATCAACCACTCCTCATTGATAGGGTCATCAGAACGCAGTTGAGCGTCAGCCGCAATAAATGCCGCGGAGCGTGCCTTAAGCGCTCCTTGTAAACGCTCACTAAAAAGTGAGAGTGATAAAACCGCGGCAACCGATAAAACGATTGCAAGTAAAATGATAGTAAGCTCACCACGTCTGGCTTCATGTTTAAAAAGTCGCCACGCCAAATTGAAAGATGTCGACATTTATACTGCCTCTTTTTTACTGGCAACATTTATATCAGTCGTCTCAACAAGCTCTCCAGCATTCATAGTCAACTGCCTATCACAGTGCTCTGCCAATTCGTTATCGTGCGTAACTAAAACAAGCGTAGTGCCTTTTTCCCTATTCATTTGAAACAATAACGATTCTATTTTTGCACTGTTTTTGGCATCAAGATTACCCGTCGGCTCATCGGCAAATAATATTTTAGGCGAAGTTATAAAAGCACGCGCAATGGCCGCTCTCTGCTGCTCGCCGCCAGACAATTGGTTAGGGAAATGGTGAGCCCGGTGCTTAAGTCCAACCTGCTCTAGAATATTCATGGCGAGGGCTTTGGGGTTATCTAGACCAGCAATTTCGGCGGGAAGCATCACGTTCTCAAGCGCAGTTAAGCTCTGCACAAGCATAAAGCTCTGAAAAATAAAACCTACTTTATTTCCCCTTAACACGGCTCGCTCTTCTTCTCCCATACTGTGGAGCCCTTCGCCGTCTAGGAAGATTTCACCTTCCGTAACTTGATCAAGCCCGGCCAACAAGCCCAAGAGGGTTGATTTGCCTGAGCCTGACGCACCGATAATGGCAACTGACTCACCTGACTTGACTTCAAAAGAAATAGGACTAAGGATCTGCAAAGAACCTTCGCTCGTATCCACTACTTTAGTTACAGAATTAGCTTTTATCATATGGGGTCATCAATTCGTGTTTGTTAAATTTCGTTATTTATTCGCTTTTGTACTTATTATTTTAATACCCTTTCAAGCGCTATCAGATCAAGGTGAGCAAGGTGACACAAGCGAAAAGGCGGTTTTGCTTATTTTAGGTGACAGTCTATCTGCGGCCTACGGGTTGCAGCAACATCAAGGCTGGGTCAGTTTGTTACAAAAGATGTGGAAAGACGACAACATTCCGATTGATATTGTAAATGCTGCGGTAAGTGGTGAAACAACAGATGGCGGATTAGCGCGCTTTCCGCGGTTATTAGATCAACATACGCCATCCCATGTACTAATTGAATTAGGCGGTAACGATGGGCTTCAAGGGCATAACATAAACAAAATAAAAAATAACTTGAATTCATTAGTTAATGTGGCGAAAGAAAACAATGCCGTTGTATTTCTTCAAGAAATGCAGATCCCTTCGAATTACGGTAGGCGTTACACGCAAATGTTTACTCAAAACTTCAGCAAAGTGGCTGACGAGCAAGATATAGCAACGATTCCCTTTTTTCTTGAAGAAATAGCGCTTCATCAAGAATTAATGCAAAACGATGGCATTCATCCCAACGCTGAGGCACAGCCTTTGATTGCTAAGTTTATGGACAGACACTTAAGAAGTTTAATTCTTGATGTTCAATAAATATGCTATTCTTGACTAATCTACGATCTTGGTATGAGGTTCACCTATGGATGTATCACCTGTTAATTCCACGCCCGTCTCGACGGTTTTAGAGTCACCCCAGCGCCCTCAGCAGCAAGTTGAACCTCGTAGTGAGCAAGAAAACCGCACAGCGCAGCCACAAAATACGCAGCAAACGTCCAGTTCTACAGACAGTCGCGTTGGGTCGCGTGTAGATGTATTTGTATAGCTATAGTTGAACCGAAGGGACAGACACTTGTATTAAGTCTCTCGTTGACGCAGCGACACGTTACTAAAAATGTGCTTAAAGTGGACAGACACTTTCATTCGACATGTGTCTGTCCACTTTTTGATTACAATGGGTGTCTCTCCATTTCTTAGTATACTTTTCCGACTAAAACTGTCCTAAAGACCACTTAAACTTTACGCCGAACGCCCCATAATGCAGGTAATTAACTTGGGGATACGGACATGCCTTTACCTAGATACAAACAAATAAATACCGATGTGACACCCTACTATCACTGTATTTCCCGTTGCGTAAGACAATCTTACCTCTGTGGTCGAGATGCTCGCACTGGAATTAATTATGAACATAGAAGAAAGTGGATTCAGGATAGGCTACATAAACTTTCACAGGCATTTGCCATTGATTTATGCGCTTATGCTGTGATGCATAATCATATTCATATAGTGCTTCATGTAGCAAAAGGAAGAGTTGACGGGTGGACAATGGATGAAGTGTTGCTGAGGTGGAGAATGTTTTACAAATGCCCACCCCTTGTCCAACGCTATTTTGATGATTTTGATTCAGTAACTGCAAAAGAGCTTGTCGAATTACAAGCACTTTCGGTGATATACAGAGAGCGTCTTCAAAGCATCAGCTGGTTTATGCGATTGCTTAACGAATACATTGCAAGAAGAGCTAACAAGGAAGATGAATGTAAGGGATATTTTTGGGAAAGGCGGTTCAGATCTCAAGCCATCCTGGATGAAAAAGCACTCGCAAGTGTAATGGCTTATGTGGATTTAAACCCTATACGAGCAAAGATTGCACGTACTCTCAAGGGCTCGCATTTCACCAGTATTCAATATCGCTTGAACGCCCAACGTGTTAATAAGACACCCAAGTTTCTGATGCCGTTTAGCGATAAACGCGTAAAAGATAAAGCCTCCTTGCCCTTCGCTTTCGTTGATTATATTCAGCTAATTAATGACACTTTGACCGCCGAACAGAATGACTCAGTTCAAAAACTGCCCTTGCTTCCTAGCCGATTACTTACCAAACTAGGTATGACAAAGGAGAACTGGCACCTAGTTACCAACAATTTTGAAACACTTTTTACCGGGCCTGTAGGATGCCCAGAAATGATGGATAATTTTGCTAAATGCTGCCAAAGGGCATGCCGCCCGAACCTAGCAAATGCCCAAAAGTATTTATCTTAACCTAAGTGGCAATGACCTCAACTATCAGCCTGGCGAGCCAGTACCTCCACGATATCTTGCGAGTTTGTTAACCGTCTAATATCGTTAAATAGAAGTTCAGCTTCTGGGTACTGCCTTTTTAGGTAGCCGCACCATTGCTTGATTCGGTTTGGGTAATACCTGCCTTTATCACCAAAAATTTCGTAACCTGAATATTGAATAAGCAGCGCAGCAAGTTCAGGCCAAGGCATAGGCGCTTGACGACCTTTGATACATAACGCCAAATTAGGCATTGCCAACGCGCCGCGGCCAACCATCAAATTGGTGCATTCAGACTGTTCCTGACAGCGTTGTGCATCTTCAGCACTCCATATTTCTCCGTTAGCAACGAGCGGTATATTAGTATGTTGTTTAATTTTTGCTATCCAATCCCAGTATGCTGGAGGCTTATACCCTTCAGTTTTAGTCCTTGCATGGACAACTAATTCTGACGCGCCGGCTTCAGTTATTGCCACAGCATTTTCCACCGCTAACGACTTATCTTCAAAACCTAATCTTATTTTAGCTGAAACTGGTATCTCAGCTGGAACTGCATCTCTCACAGCTTTTACAATGTCATAAAGAGTCTGGGTTTCTTTAAGTAAAACCGCTCCCCCTTTGCTCTTGTTTACCGTCTTGGCAGGACAACCAAAATTGAGATCTACGCCAGGAGAACCTAACTCCACTGCAGTTTGAGCATTTTCAGCAAGCCACTTGGGGTGCTGCCCTAGTAATTGAACACGCACAGGCACTCCTGATGGCGTTTTCCCACCATTATGAAGTTCCGGACATAATCTATAGAAAGTCTTTTTAGGGAGTTTTTGGTCCACAACCCTAACAAATTCAGTAACACATTGATCGAAGCCGCCCACGCGAGTAAGCATATCTCTCATCAAATGATCTACAACGCCCTCCATTGGGGCAAGCATTACTTTCATTAAAAAATATCTCGGGTTGTTTAAATGAAAATTGGCGCGGGAGTTTAGCAAAAAGTCGTGATCTCAGCCAGGATTTGATAGTTGTTATATGGGATTGAGTGTCTGTCCGCTTATACCGCGCTTTTTATCAATTCACACACTATATCAATTAAAGGGATGTCACTCTCAAAGTTCGACATTAACATTCTCAGGCCGGGAAAAAAGTGTCTGTTCGAAGTCCACACGTATATATGAGGCGATAAGCTCGTTAGTAGAATTAACGAATTTCACTTGGGTTAAGTGTCTGTCCTAGCGTTGCCTTGTGGCGCGTTTTTAAGCGCAAATAGGCGAGAAATTACAGCTTTCTTTTGGGAGTTTGTGTATGTCCGCCAATGAGTAATTTCATCGATAGTGCGATTGCAACCCGAGCAAACGTCATCATCATCCAGTTTACACAGCGCGATACAGGGTGAGGTGATATTCATACTGCTTTTGTTCTATTTAAACCTTGTTGCTGATTGCGTTCCTGAGATGCGGCAATCGCCAATAGCGCCGTTTCCGACAGCTCTTTACTAGACCATAGACATACGTGACAACCAAATTGTCGTTCTAAATAAGATGCAAACTCAGTGTCTGTCCTACATTCTTGCTTTATTAAATGCTGCTTTTTACCGTCGTAAATAACTGCGGAAAATATATACACGATGAGCCTCCCTAATAAGAGGCTCAAATATACATCTAGACGTCTAAACGTTCAAGCGGCTATTTAATAAAGTTCAGTGCGGCGCATATCGCTGACACTTGTGCTTCATTGCAGTTCTCAGGCGTCGCATTATCGCTATCGGGATACACCTCAGTAGTAGTGACGTACTTTGCGTCGGTCAACCCGCCACAAAGCGATAGCGCCTTTTTGTCATAGCAAATAACACCTTCACTCACTACATCAGCACCAATTATTTTGCCGTTCTCATCGGCAGGCGCAATATGGGTTACGTCCTTAACCGCATCAATGACCGCTTTTTGAAATTCTAGCTGAGGGTTGGATGTATTGGCTACCGTGTAAAAACCATCAGGGATGTTCCAGTTATCATGCGTTACTCCGTCTCGAGCAGCTAGTGCGGGTCTAAACTCACTGTTGTCTGTGTCGGTAGTTTCGTGCAAATCGATGTGAAGCGCTAAAGGTAGAGCCAATTCATTCACTAGTTTAATCAGTTGAGCTGATTCTGTAGCGGGAGAGCCCGGGTAGAAGGAACGGTTAGGATCTAACGCTAGCGGATTCCATCTGTTTATTGTTTCATAGCCCCAGGGGCTAACGCACGGAACAACCACGATATTAAATAAGTCTTTAAAAGTAGCCAGCTTCGCTTCAATAAACTGAAGGGCTCCTTGTACACCGCTCGTTTCATAGCCGTGCACACCGCCTGTGATAAGCGCAGAAGGCTTATTAGAGTCAATATTTATTGGGACAACAGCATACAATGGGTAACGCGCTTCGTCATAAGGTAATGCACCATATTGCTTTAACTGAAAACCTTCAGGAACAATTTTGCTAAGTTTATCAAGCACCTCTTCCTGATAACTTCGCTTCACCGACTGCTGTGCTTTCCACTGTGCTTTTTCTTCATTGCCCCATGGCTTGCCTAGAGTGCCTATTGGATAAATTTGCTGCATATAATACCTCTTTTGTATTTCTAAGATCATAACAGGTCAATCGTGTGACGTGTCAAAACCGTAAAAACTTTCTAGGTATTGGCGACATTAGAACTTTACACTTGCGACCACAGAGTCGAGAAAGGCAAAATGCGGCTGCAGAAAAGTGTCTGTCCACTTTGTCTTTGGACAGAAACAAAAAAACCAGCCGAATGGCTGGTTTTTTCGATATGGCGTCCCCTAGGGGATTCGAACCCCTGTTACCGCCGTGAAAGGGCGGTGTCCTAGGCCTCTAGACGAAGGGGACTGAAAA
>VMHT01062358.1_pt1 | contig 25762 bp, 26 predicted proteins | sample 4693611 | NCBI WGS metagenome assembly VMHT01 (sample SAMN12280063, study PRJNA550983) | marine metagenome | isolation source: seawater sampled from same location over 5 years 0.02-0.2 micron viral filtrate | place: USA: collected off the coast of southern California halfway between the port... ...
AAGTTCAAAAATTAAAGCGCATCATAATGTTGGCGGTTTACCAAAAAGAATGAATTTAAAGTTAGTTGAACCTTTAAAGGAGTTTTTTAAAGACGAAGTCAGAATATTGGGCAATTCATTAGGGTTAGACAAAAGTATTAATAACAAGCATCCTTTCCCAGGTCCTGGTTTAGGTATAAGAATTGTAGGAAATATTACCTCCGAAAAAGTAAAAATACTTCAAGAAGCTGATCATATTTTTATAAATGAATTAATTAAGCACAATCTTTATAGTAAAATTTGGCAAGCATATGCTGCATTACTTCCAATCAAGACAGTAGGTGTTATGGGTGATGCTAGAACTTACGAAAATATTTGTTTGTTGAGAGCCGTAACTTCAGAGGACGGAATGACAGCTGATTATTTCAATTTTCCCACAAATTTTATAAACAAGATCTCTAATAAAATTATAAATAATGTTAGAGGAGTAAACAGGGTTGTTTATGATATAACTTCAAAACCTCCAAGTACAATCGAATTAGAATGATGAACAAAAAAATTAAAAAAATTATAAATAAAAAAAAAAAAGATAAAATTATTAGTTTAACTGCATATTCTAAAAATATTGCTAAAATTTTAGACAAATATGTAGATATTATTCTAGTAGGAGACTCCGTAGCTAATGTTTTATATGCTCAAAATAATACACATAAAATTACTTTAGATAATATTATTCAACATACAATTAGTGTTAAAAAAGGTGTTAAAAAATCCCTACTTGTAGTTGATATGCCAAAAGGCACTTACGGAAGTATAGAACAAGCAGAAAAAAATGCAAAAAAAATATTAAGTAAGACTAGGTGTGATGCAATTAAGATAGAGAGCAATAAAAAAAATTTCAACATAATTAGATCTTTAGTAAAAAAAAAAATTGCAGTTATGGGACACATTGGCTACACACCCCAGTTTAAAAATAAATTTAAAATAGAAGGCCAGACAAAGACAGAGGCCTTGAAACTTTTAAAAGAGGCAAAACTTATCGAAGATGCTGGAGCATTTTCGATTGTGCTAGAATGTTTAACACCAAAAACTGCAAAAATAATTACTGAAAAATTAACTATACCCACTATTGGAATAGGCTCATCTATACATTGTGATGGACAGATATTAGTTACCGACGATATGTTAGGGATTAGCGGATTTTACCCAAAATTTGTAAAAAAATACGCTAATCTAAATAGAATAATTGAAAAAGCTGTAAAAAAATATACTAGAGAAGTTAAATTAAGAAAATTCCCAACAAAAGAAAATTTTTTAAATGGAGCAAAACGTAGATAACAAAATCCAGAATAATTTTATTAATTTATATAATAAAAATAAGAAAAAATTTTTATTTACTATAATTGTTTTATTTATTTCTATAAGTTTAGTAATTATTCTAAAAAATAAAAAAGAAAAAGAAAATTTGATTGTTGCTGAAAAATATATTCAAGCTAATTTACTTTTGACTGCTGAAAAAAAAAATAATGCAAAAATCCTTTACGAGGAGATAATACTAAGTAAAAATAAATTTTATGCAATTCTATCTTTAAATGCCATCATAGACAAAAAACTAATTACCAATGAAAAGAAAATCTTAGAATATTTTAGTATTTTAGAAAAAACTAGTTTAACAGATGAAAATAAGAATCTTTTAAAATTAAAAAAAGCTCTATATTATTTCAAGATTTCAAATGTTGACTCTGGAAATGAGTTATTAAAATCATTAATAGACAACGATTCATCTTTAAAAAATATTGCACAAGAACTTTTTAAAAAATAAGTTAATGAGAATAATTTATGTAATTTTTATTTTGATAAATTTGAATGGTTGTTCTTTTGATAAAAAATCTGGTATTTGGAAGAATGAAATAAAAAAATCCGAAGAAAAAAATAATTTAGCCACTAAAGATTTTGAAAGTTTTAAGTCCTCACAAAAGACTTTTTATAAAATTATTCCTTACGATGGAAGAATTAATTTAAAAGTTCAAGAACCAGTTAAAAATACTGGTTGGATTGATGTATTCTATAATTATAACAATAATTTTGATAATTTCTATTTTAAAAATTCACAAAATACAGCACTTAAAAGTAGAAAAATAACCAATCATGAAGTTAATGACCTTACCCTATTTGAAAATAACAATTTAATAGTAAGTAATTCCAAAGGTGATATAATTATTTATTCTACCAAAGATAATTTAATTAAAAATAAATTTAATTTTTATAAAAAAAGAAATAAAAACCTCAAAAAAATTTTAAATTATGCTATTGAAGATGAAATTGTTTATGTTTCTGATAATTTAGGATATATATACGCGTATAGCTACATTCTTGATAAAGTGTTGTGGGCAAAAAATTACAAAATTCCTTTTAGGTCGAATATCAAATTAATTGAAAATAAGATAATAGCTGCAAATCAAAACAATGAATTATATGTTCTCGATAAAATGACAGGTAATTTAATTAAACTAATTCCTTCAGAAGATACGATTGTAAAAAAATCATTTATAAACAATATTAGCTTAGGTCCAAAATCAATTTATTTTTTAAATACTTATGGATCTTTATATTCAATAAACATTAACAATTTCAAACTAAATTGGCTCTTGAATTTAAATGATCAAATTGAACAAACTATAAATAATATATTTACCGGAACGGAGGCAATCAGCTATAAGGATAAAGTTTTAGTGTCTTCAAATAATAATTTTTTTATTTTAGATAGTATTAGTGGTTCTATATTAAGTCGAAAAAACTTTTCTCTTCTTACAAAACCTGTAGTAAGTAATAATTTTATATTTTTGATAACTAAAAATAATCTTTTAATCTCAATGAACATTAATAACGGTAATATAATATATTCTATTGATATTGATAAAAAAATTACAAAATTTATTGGATTAAAAAAAGAGAAAGTAATCGCTAGATCATTAATGTTGGTTAATAATAATATATATATCTTTTTAAAAAATTCCCATCTTATAAAATTTGATTTAACAGGTGAAATTGAGGAAATTACTAGGTTACCTTCTAATTTAAAAACTAATCCATTTTTTGTTAATAGTTCTCTATTTTATTTAGACAAAAGAAATAAGCTCTTGAAAATTAATTAAGAGCTTGATTTTATACTTAACAAAGAAAGTTGTTTGATTTTAATTCCTTTTAAGTCATCTTGGGGTTCTACTGGATACTCACCAGTAAAATAATGATCACTAAATTGTGGATAGTTGGAATTTCTCTTCTCGTTTATTAAAGCTTTATATAAACCGTCTAAGCTCAAAAATTTTATGCTTTTAGCTTTGATATATTCACATATTTCTAAATTATCTTTTTTACTGGCTAATAATTCTTCTTTAGTTGGCATATCAACACCGTAAAAATCAGGATATTTTATTTCGGGGCAAGCAATTCTAACATGAACTTCTTTGGCACCAGCTTCATACAACATTTTTACAATTTTATGACATGTTGTACCTCTTACTAGCGAGTCATCAATAAGTATAATGGATTTATCTTTTACTATAGTTTTTGTAGGACTTAGTTTAAGTTTTACGCCCAGACTTCTAATATTTTGGGTAGGTTCTATAAAGGTTCTTCCTACATAATGATTTCTAATTAATCCAAGCTCAAAAGGTTTTTTCGAATATTCTGCATACCCTAAAGCCGCTGGAACACCTGAGTCTGGAACGGGAACAACTAAATCAGCCTCTAAATCTGACTCTTTAGCTAATTCAATCCCTAATTTTTTCCTATACTCATATGCACATTTATTTTTAATCAAACTGTCTGGTCTTGCAAAATAAATATATTCAAAAATACAAGGTCTCGGTTTTTTAATTGGAAAAGGTTTCACAGACCTAATGTCATTATTCTCAACTATCACTATTTCTCCGTTTTCAATCTCCCTTATAAATTTTGCACCAACAATATCTAATGCACAAGTTTCAGATGCAATGATGTATGAGTTTTTTAATTTTCCTATCACTAAAGGTCTGATACCAAATGGATCTCTTACACCCACCACTTTTTTATTTGTCATCATAACAAGAGAGTACCCTCCTTGTATTTGAAATAAAGCATCAATCAGTTTGTCTAGAAATTTTTCTCTTTTAGACTTAGCTATTAGTTGAACAATTGTTTCTGTATCACTTGTGGTCCTAAAAATTGCTCCATCTTTAACTAAAACCTCTCTTAAGGTTAGCGCATTAGTTAAATTTCCATTATGAGCAATACTAAGACCTCCTATATGTAAATCTGCAAAAAATGGTTGTATATTTCTTAATGAGGTCTCTCCGGTAGTTGAATATCTGTTATGACCAATTGCAGAATTACCGGGTAAATTTTTTAATATTTTAGGGTCTGTAAAATGATCACCGACCAAACCCTGTCTTTTTTCTGAATGAAAATTTTTACCATCGTATGAAACAATCCCACAGCCTTCCTGGCCTCTGTGTTGTAATGCATGTAAACCTAAAGCTACTAATGCAGATGCATCCTCGTAATTTGATACTCCAAAAATACCACATTCTTCTTGTAATTTATCTAAATTATATTTTTTCAATTTTTTCTTTAGTATCAATAAAATCTTCACTCGATGGAAACTCTTTTATTAATATTTCACTACCTTTATAAATTAAATTAAAAGAAACCGCTTTTTCAGCTGATATACCCCAATTTTGATAAGGATAAAACCAATTTAAAATTGAAAATAAACAAATAGACACGACATAACCTTTAAAAAAACCAAATAAAAAACCAAATCCTTTATCTATAGAACCTACTCCTGTCCAAGTTACCGCTCGACCCAAGGTTTTACCTACAAGAATAGTTAAAAAAAGTGTTAAAATAAATATGGCTAAGCCCAAGCCTATATTATTGATAAATTCAGATTGAATATAATCTCTAATAACTGGTTGAAATTTAGGTACCAAAACAATAGTAACCACAATTGATATTAACCATTTTATAGATGTAATTAAACTTAATGTAAAACCTTTTACAAAACATTGAATAACGTTATAAATTAAAATAATTAAGAAAAAAATATCAAATAAATTTATATTATTAACAAACTGATCTAAGAATGTAGAGATCATGATTGACTAATTTCTTCACCGAAGGGTTTAAAAATTAAAATTAATTTAGGCAATAAAGTTAAAACCGATACCATAGCTAACATCATCGCTAATCCAGTGAATATACCAAAATAAATTGTAGGAATAAAATTAGACAAAACTAATATAGAAAAACCAAAAACGATTGTAATTGAAGTATTTAAAATAGCTATACCTACTGTGCTGTGGCATCTATCAAGAGTTTTATTATAATTATTAATTTTTTTAAATTCTTCTTTAAATCTATAAATATAATGAATACTGTTATCTACAGCTATACCAATTGTAATTGCTGCAATTGTTATCGTCATCATATCTAACGGTATTCCAAGCAAGCCAATAATTCCTAAAATAAAAAAAGCAGCAATAAAATTTGGTGTAACTCCAATGAAAGAAATCATTAAATTTTTAAATAAAATAAAAAACATTAAAAAAATTCCAAGTATTACTATCCCAAGTGTTAGTATTTGAGATTTAAATAAACTTTGCAATAAATTATTAAACAAGATTAGAACTCCTGATAACTTATATTCATTTTTGTTTAAACCAATTTTTGAATTTAATTCTAAATTTATTTTATTTATAAGATCATTTCTTCTCAAATCTTGTAATGAGTCTTTTATTCGTACACTGACTCTTGCTTCATCTTTTTCAACAGATATGTAAGGTGATATTATTTCATTTTTTATTGACTCAGGGATTTTACTATATAACACCGCAATTTCTAAACTCTGCAATTCTTTATTGTTTAGGTCCTCTGCAACTCTTAAAATAGATCCAAAAGATAAAACTTTTCCAATCTCAGGCAATGAGTCTAAATAATCATGTACTTTAATGATTTTATCCATTTTATCTCTTGTAAACCAATATTTTGATTTATCTTCATCTACAGAATTTTCCTCTTCCCATTCATCAAATTCATCTTCTTTTGATTTAGAATCTTTAATTTTTGTAGGAAATTTAATAATTATATTTAATGGAGTTGTGCCCCCTAATTCATCATCAATTTTCTTCATTCCTTTATAAATCTCTGTTTCCTTATCAAAATAATTAATAAAACTATTTTCTACCTCTAATTTTAAAATTCCAATAAAGCTAAAAAGAATTATTAATGACGTGAAACTAAAAATTATAATATTATTTTTTTTTGTAAAAGAACCTAAAGCACTAGTGATAAGTGATTTTTCAGTATCTTTAATACCTATTTCTTTATCTGATGAAAGAATATTTATTAGAGAGGGTAACAACATAAAGGTAACAATCAATGAAACTGTGAGCCCTAAGGTCATCATCCATCCAAAATCTATAATTGGTTTTATTCCACTAAATACTAGAGATAAAAAAGCACATATAGTAGTAAGCACAGTATAGAATATAGGTAACATCATTTTTTTACTCGCCTCAACTATCACTTCATCTTTTGAAAGTTGAGGAGACTCTTTTTTTAATTGTAAAAACCTAACTGTGACATGAATGTTCATTGCCATGTTCAATATCAGCATCAATGCAATAAAATTTGACGAGATTACAGTAACTTTCCAGCCTATTAATCCTAACAGACCAATCATGATAATCACTGAAGTTGCACATCCTAACAACGGCATAATTACCCATTTTAAATTTCTAAAAATAAACCAAAGGGTAAGTACAATGAAAATAAAAACTCCTATTCCGAAAACTATTATATCGCTTTTAATAAAACTCATCATATCATTAGCGATCATAGGAATACCTCCTAAATAAATTTTAGCATTTTGACCATATTTACTGATTACATCTCTTATTTCAGCAATGTTTTGACTGTTTCTAACGTTATATAAATTTTTATAATCTTCATATTCTTTAATAAATTTTTTGTAATTTAATCTTTCTTCTTTTGATAAATTATCATTTTTTATTTGAGTAAAATACTTCTCTTTTAATTTGATATATTCGGCCAACCTCTCATCTTTTTTGAGATAAACTACGATACCAGATGTTTTTCCATCTTCACTAATGACATAATTCTTATAAATTGGACTATTTAAAATTTCGTCAAAACCTCTATTTCTATCAATTTCTGGATAAGCTAAAGTTTTATAATTCTTTAATCTATCCATTAATCCTTCATCAGTACTTTTTAGTAGAGGCACATCAACTAAAGTAATAACGCTATCAACCCATGATAATTTCTGAATTTTAGATTTTAGCAGTTGAAGGTCAAGTATTGTCTCTTTTTCAGTAAATCTTGAAATTGGGGAATAGGTTAAAACTAAAAAGTCTTTTGATCCGTAAGTATCATTTACTTCTCTTAAATATTTAAGATCAGGATCTCCTTCTAGAAGAAGTGCGTCTGATGATGCATCTAAATTAAAGTTTTTTGACTGATAAAGTGAAAAGATGATTGATAACGTTATTAAAAAAAGTGTAATTTTAGAGTAGTCTATTACCAGCTTTTTATAAATTCGAGTAAACATTAGTACAATTCAGATATATATTAATTTTACTATAACTAAAAAGGAAATTAATGTTAATTTTTTCCCAAATCTTTAAATTTGGTATAAATTCCTTCGAACTCTACTTTTACGGTTCCAGTTGGACCATGTCTTTGTTTACCTAAAATTATATCTGCTAAACCATTAACATCATTCATTTTTGATTGCCATTCTGCATGCTCTATAGAACCAAGTTTTGGTTGTTTTCGCTCTAGATAATAAGCCTCTCTGTAAACAAACATGACTACATCGGCATCTTGCTCAATTGAACCAGATTCTCTTAAATCTGCTAACTGTGGTTGTTTATCATCTCTTTGCTCCACCGCTCTTGATAATTGAGATAAAGCCAAAACAGGAACAGATAATTCTTTAGCCAAAGCCTTTAAGCCTTGAGTTATTTCAGAGATTTCCTGAACTCTTCCATCGTTCCTGTTAGAACTTGATCTCATTAATTGTATATAATCAACTACTATTAAATTTAATCCGAACAATCTTTTGATTCTTCTAGCTCTATTACTTAGTGTAGCAATGGTAATTGCTGGAGTTTCATCAATATACAGAGGTAAGTTATAAATATTTCTTGAAGTTTCAATATATCTATTGATTTCCTCCTCAGTTACTTTACCACGTCTAATATCATCAGACTTTATTCTCGCTTGCTCAGAAAGTATTCGAGTTGATAGTTGTTCAGAGGACATCTCTAATGAAAAAAAAGCAATAGATGATTTTTCCTGTCTTTTTAAAATGTGTTGAGCCGCGTTGTAAGCGATGTTAGTAGCCAAAGCTGTTTTACCCATCGAAGGTCTTCCAGCTAAAATGATTAAGTCTGATTTATGCAAACCACCTAATTTTTCATCTAAATCAATAAGACCAGTAGGCACTCCAACTATACCTTGGTCATTTTGCATAGCTAAAGTTGCCATTTCAATCGTTTGGTCAAGAGCTTGATTGAATTTTAAAAAAGATTGAGAAAAACTTCCTCTTTCTGCTAAGTCAAAAAGAGATTTTTCAGTATTCTCAATTATATTTTCTGCGTTAAGTTCTTCCGAGTTTGCATTAAAAGTATCAGTAGATAATTTATCCGAAATTTGAACTAGCTCTCTTCTGAGATACATTTCATGAATAATTTTAGCATAATCAAGTGCTTGTTTTACCGATCCAGAAAATCTTGTTAGTTTAACAAGATATTCTGTTCCTCCAACCTCATTAAGCATATTATCTTTTTCAAAAAAATTTTTTAAAGTAATGGGGTTAGCGATCATTCCTTTATTGTTTAAGCTTATAATAACTTCATAAATTTTTACATGTGCCGGGTCATAAAATATATTTGGATTTATTATTGTAGACACTTCATCAATTATGTCATTATTAACTAAAATTGACCCTAATAAAGCTTGCTCTGCTTCTAAATTTGAAGGTTGTTTATTCTTTAAATTATTTTGTATTGATTTAGCTTCTTCCACACTCCTATAATAGAATAATGTAATTTCCTATAAAGTAAAAAGTTACGCACGTTTTTAAGTGCATTGTGGAAAAGTTATTTTGATTGAATTTTATCTATCTTAATGGAAATTTGAGCTTTTACCTCTGAATGAAAATTAAGTTCAGTTTTAAATAATCCAATTTTATTTAAATTATCTTTAAGGATGATTTGAGATGGGCTAACGTTAGCTTTTGTTTTTTCCATTATTAAGTTAGTAATTTCTTTTGGTTTAATTGAGCCATACAACTCACCATTTTCTTTACTTTCTTTAAAGAAAGTAAAAACCTTATTATCCACTAATTTTGCTATATCTTTGAATTTATTTTTAGTTTCTAGATTCTTTTTATTTAATTCATCTTTTTTCTTAATTACAAGATTTTGATTTTCTTCATTGTATCTTAAAGCTTTACCTTTTTTTAAAAGATAATTTCTACCGTATCCATTTTTTACAGTAACCTTATCTCCAATATTTCCTAAATTAATGATATTTTCTAATAAAATTATTTCCATTTTATAAAAGACCTAAAATTTTTGCTTTTTTTATTTCCTTAGCTAGTTTTTTTTGTTTTCCGAATGATACTGAAGTAATTTTAGATGAAACAATTTTCCCATTATCAGATATATACTTCTTTAATAAACTTACGTTTTTATAATCTACAATTGGAGCGTTTTTAACGGAGAGGGGACATTTTCTAGAATATCTCCCGTCATTTTTTTGAAATAAACTTAGCTTATTAAGTGAATTAAAACCCTTTTTTTTAAATTTGTTATTTTTTCTTTTCATTTCTATTTAATCTTCTTAATATACTCATTATCGGTATCTAATTTTTTGTATTTCACCGTTAAGTGTCTTATAACAGACTGATCAAGTTTAGCTTTTTTTTCAATTTCATTTAAAGTTTTGTTATTTCCTTCAAATTTATAATGAATATAAAACCCTTTTTTATAATTATTAATTTTATTAGCTAAATTTAACAGACCCCACTCCTCAATTTTAATTACTTTTCCTGAAGAATTGTTAATTAGCTCACTATATTTAGTTTTAATACCTGCTAGATCTTTCTCAGCTAAATCTTGTTTGGCAACAATGGTATTTTCGTAAAAAGCCATAATTTACATGTTAATTAATTTTAATATTTATTTATAAAAACTGGGTTATACTATAATGAAGATTTATAGCAATACCAATAATAGTTAAATAAACTGATAAAAATGAGCGCTTTATTATTTCCTGGACAAGGTTCACAAGTAGTGGGAATGGGGTCAGAATTTTATTCTAATTTTGGGATAGCAAAAAAAATATTCAAAGAGGCTGATGAGAGATTAAATTACCCAATTTCTAAATTAATTTTTGAAGGACCTGAAGATAAGCTACAATTAACCGAAAATACACAGCCAGCTATTTTGACTGTAAGCTACTCAATTTTTAAAGTTTTAAGAGATGAATTTGGTTTTGAACTCAATACAACCAAGTTTTTTGCAGGTCATTCACTTGGTGAATATACTGCTTTAGTTTGTTCTGAGTCACTTAACTTCAATGATGCTCTTTATTTGCTGCATGAGAGGGGTAAAGCCATGCAAGAAGCTGTACCAGTAGGTAAAGGGAGCATGATAGCAGTTTTAGGAACAAAAATGGAAGAAATTCATAATTTAATAAAATTAAATAATGGAAATGATGATGATATATGTGAAGTGGCAAACGATAATGCAAATGGACAATTAATTATAAGTGGAGACAAAAAAAAAATAGAGTCATTACAATTAATCTTAAAAGAAAAAAAAATTAAATCTATTCCTTTGAAAGTAAGCGCACCTTTTCATTGTTCATTGATGAAGCCAGCTGCAAATATTATGAAAGATAAAATAAATAATACTGAATTTCGAGAGCCAAAATTTAAGATTGTAAACAATGTAACTGCTGAACCAGAATTGAATGCTGACACTATAAAACAATTATTGGTTAAACAAATTTATTCAACAGTTAGATGGAGAGAAAGCATAATCAAGATGCAAGAGGCAGGAACTAAAAATTTTATAGAAGTTGGCCCAGGTAAAGTGTTAATTGGTATGGTAAAAAGAACTTTAAAAGATGTTAATTGCTTTTCAATTAATTCAATAGCTGATATTAAAAACTTAACAAATGAATTTAAAAGATAAAAAAATTTTAATTACAGGAGCAACCGGAGGGATTGGTAATGCTCTAGTTGAAAAATTCAGCAGTTTTGGATCTAAAATCGTAGCTACAGGAACCAACGAAGAGAAGTTGAATAATTTAAAAAAAAAATATCCTAAAATTTTCACTGAGAGATTTAAATTAGACGAACATAAAAAAATTGAACAGTTTATTGAAACAGTAAGTGAAAAAGTTGGAGGACTCGATATTTTGGTTAACAACGCAGGTATTACATTGGATAATCTGTCAATTAGATTGACGGAAGAAAATTGGAAAAAAGTTATAGATATAAATTTAACTTCAACTTTTCTAATGTGTAAGTTTGCAATTAAGAAAATGCTAAAAAATAAATATGGGAAAATTATCAATATTACTTCAATAGTTGGTCATACGGGTAATTTAGGACAAGCAAATTATGCTGCATCAAAAGCGGGAATAATAGCATTCTCAAAAAGTTTTGCCATCGAGTATGCCAGAAAAAATATTAATATTAATTGTGTTTCACCTGGATTCATAAAAACTGAAATGACCGATAAAATTAACGAAGAATTTAAAAAGAATTTAATAAGCAAAATACCATCTGGAAACTTGGGTACAGGTGAAGATATTTCCAACTGTGTAGCTTTCTTAGCATCTGACATGGCTAACTATATAAACGGTGAAACCGTACATGTTAATGGTGGAATGTATATGGCTTGACAATTCTTATTAATAATCTAATAAGAAATTATATAAAAAAAGAAAGGAATTCATGTCAGACGATATTAAAAGTAAAATTAAAAAAATAGTTGCAGACCATTTAGGTATTGAAGAAGAAAAAGTTACGGATGAAGCAAGCTTCATAGACGATTTAGGTGCTGATAGTTTAGATACAGTAGAATTAGTAATGGCTTTTGAGGAAGAATTTGGTTCAGAAATATCTGATAGTGAAGCTGAAAAAATCCTAACCGTAGGTGATGCAATCAAATTTATCGAAAGCAAATCTGCTTAAAAGAGTAGTTTAATAAATTGCCTTATGATTTCAACAGAAGAAAACATAATGGTGATATTATCATCTCCGTCAGGAGTAGGTAAAACTACGCTAACAAAAAAATTACAACAAAAATACAATAATTTTCAAATTTCAGTTTCACACACAACTAGGTCACCAAGGTCAAACGAAGTTGACGGAGTTGACTATAATTTTGTATCGAAAGAGAAATTTGAAGAACTAATTAAAAAAAATGAATTTTATGAGTATGCTAAAATATTTGATAATTATTACGGCACATTAAAAAAAAATGTAGACAATATTTTGGAAAAAAAAGACATAATATTTGATATTGATTGGCAAGGCACAAAACAATTTGCAAAATTTAAAAAATTAAATTTAATTAAATTATTCTTAATAACAGATAGCAAAGAAGAGCTTAAAAAAAGGTTGCTAAAAAGAGATCAAAATACAAAAAAAGAAGTAGAAAAAAGATTTAGTTCATTTGATGAAGATATCAAACACTGGAATGATTATGATTATATAATTATTAATAAAAATCTTGAAACGTGTTTTAAACAGATAGAGAATATTTTAATAAATTTTAAAAATAAAAGTTTTACTTTTTCTCAAACAATTCTGTAATTTTATAATATATCTTTGGTTCAATATTCTCAGGCCTCAAATCTAAATTAAGTTCTTTAATTTTAGAAATGTAATTAAGGCTTAATAATTTTTTTATATTTTTGTTTATTTTTTTTCTTTTGTTTGAAAAAAGAACATTTGTAACTTTCTCTAAATTAGAAATTTCCTTAATGTTGTATTTTTTATCTTTAAAAGTTTTGAAATGTATAACCATAGATAAAATTTTTGGCTTAGGAAAAAAGCAATTAGGTGACACCAAAAATTTTTTAATCACTTGCAACTTAAAATTTGAAATAATAGACAACCTGCCGTAATGTTCTGACGGGTACTTTCCAATAATTTTTTCACCTAATTCTTTTTGAAACATTAAAATTATGTCATCAAATTTAAAATGAATATTTCTAGTTTTAAGTATTTTTATTAATATTTGTGAGGAAATGTTATAAGGTAAATTACCAAATAAAATTATTTTTTTTTTTTTAAGTTTGTTAAAATTAAATTTTAACACATCTGTATTAAATATTTTAATAAACTTGTTTAAAGAGTACTTACTATTGAGTCTCTTAACTAATTCATTATCTTTTTCTAGTAGGATTAAAGATTTAGGTTTTTTTTTTAATATCTCATCTGTTAGTGCTCCTTTTCCTGGGCCTATTTCTACAACGTTCCTAGCTTTAATATCTGTTAAACTTAAAATTTTTTTAATAATATTTTTATCTATTAAAAAATTTTGACCTAGAGATTTTTTATAGTACTTCATAACTAAGATTTATGAATATATTTTATGCAATTCATCAAACTTAAATAATTAGATTTTTTTTTCATTATTAAATTTTTTGCCACTCCATGGTCTGGTGACACTCTGATGTATTTTAAACCTAATGTTAAATTGATCGCATCAAATTTAAATAAAGCTTTGAAAGGTGCTAAAATTTGATCATGATAAATGCCTACTATCACATCATAGATTTTGTAATCGTTTATAAAGATAGTATCAGCAGCAATTGGACCTGTTATTTTAATTTTTTTGTTTTTTAGAGTTTTTATCGCAGGTATAATTATTCTGTTTTCTTCAGAGTTACTTCTAAATTCAGCATTATGCGGATTTAATCCAGTAATTGCAATATTTGGTTTCTTTTTATATTTTTTTTTATACCAATCATTTATAACGTTAATTTTTTTAATTATTAAATTTTTATTAATTTTATTTGAAATTAATTTTAAATCCAAATGAGTTGTAATAGGTGATACCATCAATTTTTTGTTCTTAATGATCATAACTTCTGATCTATCAGTAATTGCACATTTAGATGCTAAATATTCTGTAACACCAATTTTTTTTCTGAGCAAATTTTTATCTATAGGGCAATTTATCATCCCAGCTGTTTTTTTATTTAAAGCTAAATTATGCGCTAAATTTAGAGATTTAAGAACATATTCCGATGCAGATTTTTTTGAAACATTAAAAGGATCTTTATAATTAAGATCAACATTAAGAATTTTTAAACTTTTATCATCTTGAAAATCAGATATATTTTTAATTCTAGAGAGTTTAATTTTAAAATTTAATTTTTTAAACTGATCACTCAATAATCTATAATTAGAAATTAATATTATCTTTTTTTTTATTTGATTAGAAATATTCATCCAACTTTTATAAATGATTTCAGAATTTATACTATTTGGGTCACCGCTTACTAAGATAATTTTTTTCATTTATATTCTATAAAAGAAGAATTTTTTAATTTTGACAAGTGACTTCTTGAATATAAATTAAATAAATCATTTTTTTTACGATTAATTAGGCTTTTTTTTAAATCATCAAAATTTGATTTTTCAAAGCTTGCTTTTTTTTTATCAACTAACTTCAATAATAAAATACTATTCGTTTGTTTAATTGGTTTAGATACCTCACCAACTTTTAATGAAGAAACTAATTTATAAATATTTTCTGATAAAGATGTGCTTCTGATCCATCCCAAATCACCTTGTTTAATATTTGAACCTGAAATGCTAAATTTTAGGGCAGTATTCTCAAAACCTAATGTATCTATTTTTTGTTTTAAATCTGTAACGATTTTGTTAAAATTTTCATTATCATTTAAAACTTCAATTTCTGATAATCTATATTCATACATTTCTTTCTGTAAGGAATGTATTTCTCTAACTTCGTTTAAAATTTCATTCTCATCTATTTTAATTTTTTCTGAATAAAGATTATAAATTAGTTTCTGCCATTTTAATTGAATTTCAATTTCTTCACTAAAAAGTTCAAAGTCTATATTGTTAATTTCAAAAATTTTTTTTAATTCTAAAGGTTTTTTAGAAGAAATTTTATTTAAATAAAGATTCAATTCATTGGAGTCATTCTTAAAATTATACTTAGACAGTTCAATTTTCTTTAATCTCGTTAAAATTAAACTATCTAAAGATTGTGCTTTAAGTTGATTTATATTTTGCTGATTAATAGTTTGATTTGAAATCAGGAGAGTGCTTAAAATCTTATTTTTTATTTCAAACTCTGTAATTATTTCATTTTCAACTTTTAAAACTATTTTATTATTTATACTCGCTATCAACTCACCATTAAAGCCAAGTAATACATAAATAATTATTATCTTTTTTAAATTACTAATCATTTGCTGAATGATGGCGAGGTAATGTTTCCAAACGGAGTTAATGTAATTTTAAACATTAATGAATTTTCTGGTTCCAATTCTGAGTCATTGTAAAATTCTCTTCTATAAACTAATCCAGCTCTCAAACAGTCATTAATATATTCATAACTTAAGTCATAATATTCAGCAGAATTAGTGATAAGGTTCCTTTTAGTTCCAACAGAAGCAACATTATTATTTTTATTAATAAAATCTATTTTAGTTTTAAAATATTCTTGATCACCAATATGTTTATATTCTTTTAAATAATCAAAATTTATCTGAACCGGGTCTAGATTTAAATTTAATCCTAATTCATTATAGTTTAAATCTTCATAATTTTGATCTATAGCAAAATTATAATTTATGTTTGTCTTATTGTTCATAGAAAAAGTAGCCGATCCAACTAGATCTGATAACTTTTCATCTTGACTAGTTTTAGAATGTCTTTTCTTGTTAGCTTTGTCATTTATTATTTGAGCGACTGAAAAATCAAAATTATTATTATTTTTATCTAATTTGTAGTCAAACCCAAAAGTTCCACTCATCCCTGTTTCATAATTATCGATATTATCCATTCTATTTAAATTAAAAGCATTTTTAGCAGTCAATCTAGAGCCATTTTCCTCTTTTCTCATGCTTCCTGGAGCGTATCTTAAAAATAATTTAGGTGTTAGTAAGTGTCGCGCTTCGTTATTTTTTTTAAATAAATCGATTTTACTTAAATAGCCTAAAGAACCAAAAATTTCAGAGGTCAAATCCTCTTTAAAATTATTAACATTTTTTGTTTCATAATTAATATTTTTTAAATTTCCCAATAATTCGCCTTTTACTATTGGTCCTAAATTATGATTATAAGAATTGAAGTTAAAGTCATTTATAAAATAACTTTTTAATTTGTTAGTATCATAACTATGAACTTTAAAATTTGATTGTAAATTAGTGAATCCTAGACTGTTATTAAAAAGATTTTTATCGACAGTTATATTAGGAAAAATATATTCGTACTTATCATTGTAAGACTCATCAAGCGTTTCATAAATACTTGTGTTAAAACCTATAAATAAATCATCTTTTTCTCTGGTGAAATCGAGTGTATTTTTGAGTGTGTCTGTATTGTAATCTGCTAAATTTGATTTGATCTTATATAGTTTAAGATATTTATCATTTGATATATCCTGTGTGTTAATAGCTAAAGAGTTTAATGATCCATCTTTACCAGTAAAATTTTTAGTGAATTTAGAAAAAAAGTGAGATTTTTCCCCTGGCTTTTTTTTACTGGTTGTCTTTTTATATCCTTGGGTATAACCAAAATCTGCAAGAAATTTTGAGTTTTTAAAAGCTTGATTATATTGACCTAAAATTAAAGCGTTCTCTCTAGCATAAAGGTTACTTGTAACAGTAAAATTTTTGTCGTTAGCAATATTAAAAAAATAAGGGATTGATATCCCTTGGCCTAAATTTTTAGCATTTTGAAATGATGGGACTAAAAAACCAGACCTTCTTTTAACGCTAGGATCAGGATGAGACAATTTTGGACTATAAAATATAGGAATATCATAAATTTTAATTACAGCATTATCGTAATAAATTGTTTTTTTTTTATTATCATGAAGCATTTTTGAAGCTTGAATACTCCAAGGTGGGCATTTATCATTTTCTCTATAATCACATAAAGTAAAAATACTTTTTGTAAAAGATGATTTTTCCTTACTTACTTCAGCTGTGTTAGCAAAAATTCTTGGTTTATTACGTTCATCTACTTTAAAATTATTTTGATCTATTTTTGCTTTAATATCAGTACCTAGTATTTTTTTTTCTTTTGTATCAATATAAATTTGAGAAAATTCATAAATATTTGAACTTGTATCTTTAACCATAATTTTACCAATAGATTTAAATATATTTTTATCGATCAAATACTCAAAATTATCTAATAATATTTTATTATTATTTCTGTCTTTAATTTCAGAATTAGAATTCGAGATTATAATTCTATCAGAATTGTTTAAATTAATATTGGCACCAACTAATTCATAGCCATCAGTAGTTGTTATAGTTGTACTTCCAATACTTTTAAAAATTTTAGTTTTTTCATCATAAGTAGCCTCATTTGTTTTAATAATATTTTTTTTATCGTCTTCAACTGATACGTTATTTCTTATAATAATAAACTTTTTATCTTTGTCATATTCAGCATAATCTCCCTTAATAATATTATTTTTTTCTGTGGTAATTATTACTTTATTTTCAAAAATAGAAACTTGTTTTTTTTTATCTAAAGTAATGTTTTCTGCTTCAATTAATACCTCTTGAGCATTTAGCCATGAGCTAAATATAAAAATTAAAAATAAAGTAAAAAAATTATTTTTCATTAATCTGCAATATACCTATAAATGTAAAAAAACTTAAAGCAATCACGGGTGACCAAATAGCTAAAGGGATAGGTAATCTACCAGTCTTACCAAGTGCCAAAGATAAATCTTTTAAATAAAAAGTTAAAACACAAGTTATCAAACCTAAAATAATTAGCCTGAAATTATTTGTTTTTTGCGTTGAATTCATTGAAAATATAGCTGCCAATGAGGTCATTAAAAATAAAAAAAATGGCAGAGAGAACATCACGTGAAAACTTTGACTGAGAAATAAATCATTATACCCATTATCTAATAGCTTCTGGTAATCAGTAATAAGCGAAACAAATGAGATTGTATTAAAATTTTTAAATAAACTGTTAATTTTTTGATAATTATAATTTGATGTAATATTGTAATCTTTTAAATTTTCAATCTTAAAAATACCTTTTGCTGGTCTAAAAATCTTAACGTTTTCTAACAACCATTCATTTTTTTGTATATTTGCTTTTTCAGAAGTTATCTTTTCAATTAAATTCATATTTTGATCTAAATGAAATATTTCGACATTGATTAAATTATATCCATCCGGTTTTTTGGCAGAAATAATTCTTTGTTTATTTTCAAAATTTTCTTTGATCCAAAGACCGTTTTTAGTAAAAGAAACTAAATGATCAATATCTCTTGAATGATTGGACTTAGTTTTTTCATAGTATTTAGACATTAAAGAAGTTACCGGATTTATTGCGAACAAGATTATCCAACCCAACACAAAAGATGTTAATCCAAGTATGAAAAAAATTTTTATGTTTGAAAATCCAAATACTTTTAATATTAATAAATCTTTATTATTTCTTATTCTAAGCATAAACCAAGTGCTTGATACAAAAATAATAAACGGTGATATTTTTATCATTATACTAGGAACATAAATACTTGTTAATGTAAGAGGTAAGAAAACTGGTACATCTAAATTTTTAAAAAACTCGATTTCTTCAAATAAATTTAAAATTATACCAAAAGAGTAAATTATAAACACGACCATTAAAAAAGTTTTAAGAAAATCTTTTAAAATATAATTAAGTATTATTTTATTCATATTTTTTTAAGTTCATTAGAAAATTTATAAGATAAGTAAAAATAAAGGTAACCTGATAAAATAATTGGTAAAGAAATAAAAATATATAACGCAATATTGTATATACCTGTATATCTAACTCCTAGTTCGGTAAATAACAATAATAAGAAACTATAAAAATATACAGACACTTTACTTAGGTAAAATTTATTGGATCTTAATAATATAATTGAACATATTAGGGATAAAACTGGAACATAAATTGGAATTAAAATTCTTCTGTTTAAAGTCGAAATAATTTCTTTTTTAAAGTTATCATTACAATAAGTAGAATTTTCATTTTTGAAAAAACAACTAATAAGTTTTAAAGTTGATGTTTCTTGAATTTTTACTGCCTTGATTGTTGTAGTAGCTAAGTTGTTAAGATTTATCTTAAGTTGATCGAAATTAATTATTTCATCTTTATCTTTATTTGATGTTGAAATTATCTGACCATCAATTAAAAGTAAATTTTTGTTTTCTACAATTCCACCCTTTGCAAAAATAACTGTCTCTTTTGAATTTGAGGAATTAGAACTGAAGTTTTTAAGACTTTGCCCCTCATCATTCAAAAAAATATTCTGCATTTCATTATTTAATTTTTTATCAACAAAAAATGTGAAACTATCAAAACTATCACTAAATTGCTGCGATCTTACAGTTGGTAAAAAAGAATTTATATCTTGATTTTTTAAAATTTGTCTAGATTTATTCAACGCATACGGAGTTATAAGGGTGGAAAATACAATATTAATTAAAAATACCAATAAACTGACATAGAAAAAAAAATTACACATGGTTATTTTTTTTACACCAGAGGACCATAAAATCATTAACTCATTTTCTTCTTTATGTTTTACAATGAAAAGAATTAAGCTAATTAAAAATGATAACGGTATGAATTTAGGTAAAATACCAAAAATATTTAAAAAAGAATATTCAAAGTAGGTGGACACTGCGTAACCGCTATCAACTATTAAATCTAAAAAATTTACAGATCTTACTGTTAGCGCTATCAAAGAAAAACCCAGAAGAATTGTGAAAAAGGTTTTTAGGATCTCTCTTAAAAAGTTTTGATAAATCTTATTTTGAAGCATGGTTGTAATTTCTATATAGATAATGCATTCATCAAATAAATTCAATCAATGGTTTAATTTATATAAATTTAACGTTGAAATCTGGTATTTTTGATCATATATAACATTCAACCCAATTTGGAGAACAATAAAAAATTATGACAGTAAAAATAAATTACAATCAAAAGTCCTTTAACAAAACTTCATCAAATATTGTCTTATTTTCTAATGAAAAGTTTAATACAAGCAGCCTAAAGAAGAACCTATCTGACTCTGAATTTTTTTATATAAATGATTTACTTAAAACAAGTGATCTTAAAAAAAATATATTGTATTTTGAAGTTAACTCAAAAAAAAAAATATATCTAATATCCATTAAGAATAATTTGAAGATTGCAGATGTTGAAAATTTAGGTGCAGAATTTTATAGTCGAGTTAACTACGGAAAAAATACTGAATATTTTTTAATCACAGATAGTATTGATAGTAAACATAGAAATTTTATTGGGTATTTTTTACATGGTCTTAAATTAAAATCATATGAGTTTAAAAAATATAAAACTAAGAAAGACTCAAGACAAATTTTAATTAATGTTTTAGGCAATAAAAATAAACCTTCAAATCAAAATCAGTTGAAATTTAAAGCTATTGAAGAAGGAACTTTTTATGCTAGAGATTTAGTATCAGAACCTGGAAATATTTTACATCCAGATGAATACGCAAAAAGATTAAACCTACTTAAAAAAGATGGTTTAAAAATAACTATTTACGATCAAAAAAAATTAAAAAAAATGGGTATGAATGCTCTACTTGGTGTAGGCATGGGAAGTATAAGAGGTTCTTATCTTGTAACGCTTGAATGGAATGGAGCAAAAAATAATTCAAAACCTTTAGCTTTTGTAGGTAAAGGTGTTACTTTTGATACTGGAGGATATTCTCTTAAACCAGCAAGATTTATGGAAGACATGACTTATGACATGGCAGGTTCTGCTGCAGTAGTTGGATTAATGAAAAGTTTAGCTTTAAGAAAAGCAAAAATAAATGCTGTTGGTGTCGTAGGACTTGTAGAAAATATGGTAAGCGGAGTAGCCCAAAGACCAGGAGATATAGTAAAATCGTATAGTGGAAAAACTATAGAAGTTTTAAATACAGATGCAGAAGGCCGGTTAGTATTAGCGGATGCGCTTACCTTTACTGAAAAAAAATTTAAGCCTAAATTCATTGTAGACTTAGCTACATTAACAGGAGCTATAATAGTTTGTTTAGGATCTGAGTACGCCGGACTTTTCTCGAATGACGATAAGCTTTCTAAACAAATTTTAAATGCTGGTGATAAAGTTGAAGAGAAGTTATGGAGAATGCCTCTTCATAAAAATTATGATAAACTTATGAATTCTAAAAACGCAGATATGCAAAATATAAATTATGTTGGAGGAGCTGGATCAACTACAGCTGCACAATTTTTACAAAGATTTATATTGAATAAAACGCCTTGGGCTCACCTTGACATAGCAGGTATGGCTTTTTCAAAGTATGGAGGCGCTTTAAATTCGGGAGGAGCAACTGGATTTGGAGTAAGATTATTAAACCAAATGATAGAAGAAAACTATGAGTAATCTTGAGCAAACATTGTCAATTATAAAACCAGACGCAGTTGAAAGAAACTTAGTAGAAGAAATAAAAAAAATTTTTATAAAAAACAACTTAATTATTAAAGAAAGTAAAAAAATACATATTACAAAAGATGAGGCTGCAGAATTTTATAAAGTTCATCAATCTAAACCTTTTTACAATGACCTGTGTGCTTATTTATCTTCGGGTCCGATTTTCGTAATGATATTAGAGGGCAATAATGCAGTTTTATCTAATAGAAAATTAATGGGTGCGACCAATCCTAAAGAGGCGGAAGAGAATACAATAAGAAAACTTTACGGTATATCAATTGATAAAAATTCAGTTCATGGATCAGACTCAGTCGATAATGCTAAAAAAGAAATAGAATTTTTCTTTAAACATTAAGATTTTCTAAAAACTTTTATAATTGCTTCGGGATAAGCTTTATGCTCAAGTTTCTGAGTTTTTTTCATTAACGATTTTTCATCATCTTTGCTGCTAATTGTAAATGATTTTTGAATTATTGTACTGCCACTATCTAATTTTTCGTTAACGTAATGTACAGTACACCCACCTTTTTTTTCATTTTTTTCTAACATTCTTGAAAATGTATTTAAGCCCTTAAATTTTGGTAGAAGAGAAGGATGTATATTTATTATTTTTCTTTTATATCTTTTTATTAAATTACTTGAAATAATTTTCATGTATCCAGCAAGACAAATAAATGAAATATTATATTTTTTAAAATATAATAATATTTTATTCTCATAATTTTTTATCTTAGTATTAATAAAAATAAAGGGTATTTTATATTTTTTTGCATAATTTATTCCATAAGCATTTTTGTTATTTGAAATTACTAAACTTATTTTAATAGGAAAACTTTTATTTCTAGAGTGAACAATAAGATTTTTAAGATTTGAACCCTTGCCTGAAATGAAGACACAGGTTTTTTTTTTTACCATTTTAAAGACTCAGATAAATTCACTTTTTTTTTACTTTTTGATATAAATCCTATTTCATAAGGTTTGAACCTTTTAGTAAAAATTTCTTTAATTTTTGTTACATTTTTTTTATTAACAATTATACAAAATCCAATACCACAATTAAACGTTCTAATCATTTCTTGATCGGAAATATTTTTTGTTTTTAACCATTTAAAAATTTTAGTTGTTTTAATCTTTGATAGATCAATGTTAAGACTTAAATTATCTGGTACGGACCTCAATAAATTTTCAATTAAACCACCGCCCGTTATGTGAGCAGCGGCATTAATAAAATTTTTATTAGTTAATTTTAAAATTTCTTCAGTATATATTTTAGTAGGTTTTAAAATTTCTTTTTTCAAATTATTTGGAATTTTATTTTTTTTTAAAATAGATCTTACTAATGAATATCCATTAGAATGAATTCCATTAGAAGGTATTGCCAAAACAACATTTTTTTCTTTTACATTTTTTTTATCTAAAATTTTTCTTTTCGAGACAATACCTACGCTGAAGCCCGCAAGATCAAATTTATCTTTTGAATAAATTCCAGGCATCTCAGCTGTTTCACCGCCAATTAATTTACAATTTGATAGTTTACAACCCTCAAATATGCCTTTAAGAATTTTTTTAGTTTTGGCAATATTCAATTTACCAACAGCAATGTAATCTAAAAAAAATAAAGGTTTCGCTCCTTGTACAATTAAATCATTAACGCACATAGCTACTAAATCAATTCCAATGGTATCAAATTTCTTAAACCTATTTGCTAAATCAATTTTGGTTCCTACACCATCAGTGCAAGATACTATTACAGGATCCTTTATCTTAAGATTACTAATATCAAATAAAGAGCCAAATCCTCCTATTACATCTTTTTTATGAACACCTTTCTTTTTTTTGTCATTTTTTTTTGATATTTTGGATATATGACTAACCAATTCATTAGCTAACGAAATATTAACACCACTTTTTTTATAACTATTTTTACTTTTTTTCATTTATAAATTGGTTATTGAATTATGAAATTGTACAAACAACTAATTTTTATTTTAATAGTTTTTTTTAAAACTGAAACTGTTTTTTCTAATAATAATCTATTTAATGTTAATAATATTGAAATAGAAAAAAAAGGTAACGTTGCTAATGTATCTCTTGCAGATAAGGCTATTAAGAAGGGATTTGATCAGTTAATTCAAAAAATCTTATTAAAAAAAGATCAAGATAAGCTGTCAGATTTGAGTTTTGATTCAATCAAACAATTATTAACATATTATCAGATAAAAAAAATTTATGATGATGAAAAAAAAAAAGAATTAATTAATTTTAGTATCACTTTTGATAGAGATAAAATACACAGATTATTTTATGAAAGAGGAATTTCTTATTCAAGCGTTTCTGGTAAAGAGATATATGTTTTGCCTGTATTAATAAAAGCGAATAAAATTTTTATTTTTAATAATAACTTTTTTTATGACAGTTGGAATGAATTTTATAAAGAAAGCTTGATAGAGTTTGTTCTACCATTAGAAAAAATTGAAATTATTAAAAATGTTAATGATTACAAAAATAATCTAATCGACTTAGAATTAAATTATATATTTGAAGAGTATAGAAGCAAAAATTTAGCTTTAATTTTGATAGAAGATAATATTAATAATGCAAAAATTTTTATTAAGACCAAAATTCAAGAAAAAAATGTATCAAAAAGCTTAACTATTCAAAAAGAAAATTTAAATACTAATGAATTTCACAAAAAAATCGTTGTAGAAACAAAAAAAGAATTAATTAATTTAGTAAAATCAAAAAATTTAATTGATATTAGAGCACCATCTTTTTTAAATGTAAAACTAAATTTAGAAAAAAAAAGTAATTTAGTCGATCTTAATACAATTATTAAAAATATTGAGTCAATTGAAAATATATATGTTCAAGATTTTAATAAAGATTATGTTAATTTAAGAATTAAATATTTAGGAAAATTAGAAAAAATTATTAATGAATTGAAAATAAAAGATATTAACTTAGAGTTAATAAATGAAGAATGGATCATAAGGAAGCTATAATAATGGATCAACTTATATTTAAATTTCCTTTCTCAAAAAAATATTATGAGCATGATTTTTTTGTTTCTAGCAATAATTTTTCTGCTTACAAACTTGTTGAAAGTTGGCCATCATGGCCGGGGAAATGGCTTAATATTTTCGGGCCCTCAGGTTCTGGTAAAACACATTTGGCTAACATACTTGAAAAAAAAATAGATAAAACAAAAATTATCAATGCAAGAAATATTAATAATAAAACAGTGCAAGAATTAAATGATCTAGACTGTTTAATTATCGATAAATTTGAAAATGATATTGATGAGACACTTCTTTACTCTATTTTGAATCAATCAAAACAATTAGATAATCACATACTTATTAACTCTAATCTTTCCACCAGAGATACAAATTTTAAATTAGAAGATCTTAGATCAAGGATGAACAGTTTCTTGTATATAGGTATTGAATTACCAACTGACGATTTATTAAAAGTGATTATTTCAAAAACCCTATCAGATAAACAAATTAGCATTAATCCCAAGATATCAGACTTCATTATTAATAATGTAGAAAGATCCTATGAAAAAATGATAAAATTTCTTAAAGATGTTGATGAATTGTCTTTATCTACTGGTAAATCAATAAATATTAATTTAATAAAAAAAGCTCTAGATCGATGAATAAATACAGAACACATAACTGCTCAGATTTAAGTGAAAAAGAAATTAACAAAAATATTATACTTTCTGGATGGTTACACAGAAAAAGAGATCATGGAAACTTATTATTCATAGATTTAAGAGATCATTATGGAATTACACAATGTGTTATTGAAAATAATAATAATTTCTTTCCAATTTTAGAAAAATCAAAACCTGAGTCTGTTCTTAAAATTCAAGGCAAAGTAGTCAAAAGAACTAGCGGAACTGAAAATTTAGATCTGAAGACTGGTAAAATTGAAGTCTTTATAGAGTCTGTTGAAGTTTTATCAAACGCAAAAGAATTGCCTATGCCAGTTTTTGGAGAACAAGAT
>VMHT01153396.1_pt1 | contig 25755 bp, 4 predicted proteins | sample 4693611 | NCBI WGS metagenome assembly VMHT01 (sample SAMN12280063, study PRJNA550983) | marine metagenome | isolation source: seawater sampled from same location over 5 years 0.02-0.2 micron viral filtrate | place: USA: collected off the coast of southern California halfway between the port... ...
AATGACCACCATTACCTATTGATGTACCAGATGTGGTATTCAAGGTAGGATTCACATCAGTTTCTTTGAATTGTAGAATCTGAATAGTAGGTGTGATAAGTTCAAATGGTATATTCTGTGATGCACTTACATTAGATCCACCTGTTGCTATACCGACAGTTGAAACCGAAGTTGTAGTAAGTGAGTAAGTATCAAGAGTAGGATCTCCAATAGCAGTATGAATCTTATTGATTTCTGTTAGTGGAATACCATCAAGGTTGTAACATCTTACTGTTGTCTCTGACGGCCAAGTGAGTGCTGCACCAGTGTTCATAGTTGCAGAGGTAATTCCTCTACCAGATGGTGACACAGTGATCTCTTTACCATTATCTGATATTGCTGAGTAAGATATAATCTCTTTTGCAGCAACAACATGCATAATGGATCTCCATGCTTCGGTAGCATCATCGTCACCACCAGGAGGTGATGGAGGATCAAGAGCAAGTGAGTTGGAATCTTCACCAACTAACATTACGTATCCTGGGTTAGTCGTACTAATAGGTTTACCGTTAACAATCTTATGGAATGAACCAGCATTGTTAACTGATAGTGTAGTAGCAGTAGATGATAAGTTAGATGTCAGTGTAGTTGATGGTATCTCAGAGATAACATTTCTAATCTCTACATTGTTCGATCTATTGTGCATACCGTGGTTTGGATGGAAGACAATAATTTTCTTGTCCCCTGCCCTTACGATTGGTTGTGTGACTGGATAACCGTTATAGTTATCACCACTATATGATGTACTTGTTATAGTAGCAGATACACCACCAGGTTCTGTTAGGGTGTCGTTAGAAACATCAAATGCTTTGTCCACATAGTTTGCTATAACAGTTGTTGTACCTGAGTCATATGAAGTAACCGTTGCGGTTGCACCAGATGACGAACCTGTAATTACATCACCAACTTCAAACACACCGTTAGATATTGCCGAAAGAACAATAGTAACAGATGATTGTGATGACTTCATTGCGTTGGTAATATTACCAGAGTTATCTACAATACCTTGTACAAAGGTACCACTGATATCCGTAACAGTTAGGACTTGTGGATCTGATGTAGAATCAAATTCTAGTACAGTACCCTGTGCATTAGATGGAGATTGAATTAATCTCGCACCAACTGTAAATGCATAAGTTGTACCAGTAGCAAGTGTGATAGTTTGCTTAGGTTGTATCGTTGTAATTGGATTATTGACCAAAGACCCAAGACCATCATTACCAGCACCTAGTGATGCGTTGTTGAATACAGCACTACCAGTTACACTTGTATTGAACTTCGCTCTATAAAGATTGAATTTTAAATCTTCATATTGGTCAGCAGTCCATGTAGATGCGTTCTGTGATTTGAATAACACACCAGCATAAGGTTGTTCAGATATAGTTCTTGTACCTGTGATATCAATATCACCCATACGAGAGATCCATACCTTATATTCATTAGAGTCAGAGAATAGAACAAAGCAATGCTCTTCTGATTCTGGAATGTAAACAGGTGCTGGGAATTCAAACTTAGTTGCAATAGATGCGTTTTCCGATATTTCGACCTGTGATGGTACCAATGTACAGTCAGAGAAAGGTAGAATATCCTTAGTAGGATAACCATTCTCCATAGGTCTTATCTGCATTGATATAGGAATTTTCTGATCCTTAGTTGCAAAGTAAATATCAACACCAGTTACAAACATACCACCTTGTGCTTCAAGTAAGAATGATTGTGCTAGTGGATCCCACCAACCAACCTGTCTTGTATTGGTACGAACTGATCTAACAGTTCTGGTATCATTTACAGTATCACGAACGATTGATGCATTTCTAACAGCAAGAACGTTCTCTTGTAAGGTATTCAGTGTACCCCTTGCAGTGTATTCTGCCTCAGCAGCAGAGTCTACTGCACCTGGTAATCTACTATCTGAATCAGAAGATGTCAGACGCATAGTTCTAGAACCAGTTGCCCACCTTGGGTTCGCGTCTCGTCTTGGGTTAGGTATGAAGAATGTTCCTTTAACTATACCCAAGAGGTCGGAGATGAGACGACGATCTTTGACAACAGCACGAGCACCAGATGTTCTACCTAGTAATACTTCTCCCACTGCTATATTTCCGTAAGAGTCTCCTCTTGTTTGTTTAGCAATCTCAGTTGTATCAATATTTAAGACTGCTGTCTGTGATGCATAAGAGTCAGGAAGTACATCGTTAGTTGATGTATAAGGGTTAGTACTTAAAGCATCATTAGGTGCTACAACTTTTAAACGACAACCTGAGTTCAAACCAATAACGGTTTCACCAATAACAAATGGTGTCTCATTTGTCTTAGGATCTTCTGTTGAGTTCTTAACTAATTCAATTAGTTTCGGAGTAATATAATTCATTATATTATCACCATCAAAGAATCCATACATTCTTGTTTTTGGTTTGATACGTTCTACATCAAATGCTACGTTTCTAGATCTGATCCATGGTATGAATGTGCTATCAATAACACTATCACCAAGAGATCTTCTATCTACCCTAGGTACAACTCTAATACGAGTACCAGATCTTACCTGATTACGAGTAGTAGTAATAGTCTCACCTTGTAACACACGTCTAGGTGTACCACGAGCAAATGTTGTTTCTCTCCACTGTCTAGTCTCAGAAACTGCGGTTCCAGTCCAGTTAGTTCTCCATGCATTCCATTGTACAGGAGCAAATCCAGCATTGTTAGTTCTGAACCTACGTCTTGTTGCAGCGAAGTTACCTTCAATAGATGTAACTCTTACAGGAGCACGTCTTGTATCTGTCCAGTCATCAGATGCTGGAAGTAAATCAATACGTCCTATGAATGTGAATACGTTAAATGGGTTAACGTTCTCCATTCTAGAAGCGTAAGGTTGGATGATAATTGCTTCTTCTGTATATGGAAGAGTCAATACGTTAGCACCTGTCTTACCAGCACGAAGTACTCTGGCACTGTGGTCTGCTATGTTACTTGATAAACTGCTACTGAATTCAAGAGTTATGTTTGATGTATAATGTGAAGGACGTAGTACACCACTATTAAAGTCCATCGAACATTTGAAATCAGGATTTTCTATTGCAGATGTAGAATGATCTGTAAAGTCATCTACCATGAAACCGTTCTTCAATCTATCAAAACCATCAGAGTCATACGCTCTTGTATTTCTAGCGTCTGATTCTAGTAATGATAGTGAAGTATAGTATTCAAGAGACTGCAAACGTCTGTCCATGTTACCTATGTCTTCCATAGTGTAACGACGTTGTTGATGTAATGTTATAAGAATATCTTCGTTTACATCATACACATAAGGGTCATATTGAATTTTAGCGATAAGCATTGCCTTATCAATATTATCTGCCTCTGGGGGATCTTCATTAGGTACACCCATTGATAGTTTTAATTCACCATCATGTGTCATGAAGAGTTTGTCTTGACGTGGTAGATAGTAGTCGTAGTCAGCACGGAAGAATTCTTCTACTTTTGGTATATTAAAAATAGTAGAACCACCAGCACCACCTGTGCTTGTAAATACACGAGAGTCGAAGTCAAGAGACTTACAATTCGTGAAGTACGGTTGTTCCACAGTACCACTGCCACTAGCAAGTTCACCAACACCAGGACGGAAATCGAGTCCATCTGTTAAATTTTTAGAGTTACGTTCGCTTCTATACTTTGGTATTTCAGAGAAACCGATTCCAGAGTAAGATTGGTTAGAGAAATAGTCACCAGATGGTTCGTGTATGAAGTAATCAAACACAACAGCGAGTTTTCTCTTTGGTTCGCTAGTACCTGGTTTTCTAAGTATCTTAGATACACCATACATAAATGGTGTTTGGTTTGAATCTAATTCATATTGTCCTGTGATATCTCTGGAACCTTTGATTACAGATCCATCTCCGTCAGCAATAATACCAACCAAAGCGTTTAAGTCAGCATCAAAACCATTGATGGTTTCACCAGTTCCGAAGAAATCAGAACTAAGAGGAACAAGATAGAGTCTATTATTATTTGAGTTGAATGATACAACACGCCCTCTTGCACCTGATGTTGCTCCTACAATAACACTTCCATTTTCAAAGAAGACGTTTTCTGTAAGTACAACATAAGGAACTTGTGCATCATTATCATCTTCTGATTCATATACAGCATGAATTTTATATACATCATTTAATGCAAATGATATTTCTTCATCTTCAATACGAGTACCATATAAGTTACCAAAGGATAGACCGTAATTCATTACGTCATTCTGTTCTCTGGTTCTTATAACCTTCATGGTTCTCATCTTAGCAGCAGTCTTAATTTTCTTAGAGACTGTGTTCACAGATACAGCAGCAGTCAATGTAACACGAGTAATGTTAGAAGCACCACCAGAACCATTGTTCATTCCAGTGATTTGTAATGACTGTCTGTTAGCACCAAATGTAACTGAGATAGTAGGAGAGTTCTTAGTTGACTCATTCTCTATATCAACATTGACACCTGGGGTCCAACCATATCCAGTATGAGAGTTGGAACCAGTAACGATAGTTAAGTTATAGTTCTCATTATCTAATGTAGCAAACTGTTCGTTCTCTGGTAGTGTAAATGTAACGTCACCAGATGATAACTGTTTGTTATAGAATGTTTTGATTGATGTGAATGATTCGTCAGCAATCGACTTGATTGCTTTCTTAGGCATATCAATTACAAGTTCACCATCTCTTGTATTCTTCTGTGTGAAGACAGGACGTAAACGTGTAAACTGACTTGCGTTGTATTCAGCATCTACTATGGTACCTTTTGTTAGAGATGAATCTAACACAGCAGTTTGTAATCCAAAATCAAATACAGGAGTTAGACCAGTATTTTTTCTGTTAGTAGCAGTTACTGCAACGTTACCAGCAGTAATTCTTGCAACTCTTAATGATACTTGACCTTTATTAGTAGTAGCAATAGGTGATATAACATCACCAGGTCTAAGATCAGCACCGAATACAGTATCAAAACCAGTGATCTTCTTAGTAGAAGATGCTTGGTCAACTGTAATTGTTTTACCAATTAATGATAGTGATTCATTTAATGCTAATGATGCTGTGAATGTTACCGTAGTATTTGTTGCTGGATCAGCATATCCAACTACCTGACGTACATCAGATTGTTCATAGTTGAATATAGCAGCACATGTATCTAATACACGACCGTCTCTTTCAATAACCTCACCGATTTGAAACTCACCAGATACCTGATGAACTAATGCATAGTCACCAGATGCTTCATATACATATCCTCTCGCACCAGATGAACGTCCTACAAGAACCTCACCGTCAGTGATAGTCTGTGAACTTGCAAAGTTAATTGCAGTAAACATCTGTATATCGAATAAGAACAAGTTATATCTAGATCCATCAGTTTCTAGTTGTAAAACTCTTGCCTTACCAATTCTATTTCCTTGTGCAGTATTAGCAGCACCAGTTCCTAACCAGTTGTCTCTAAGATCAACAACCTGATAGCAATTAGTAACACCCTCTCCTGCAATGCTTGGCCATCCCCATATATCATAGACTTCAACAGACTGTGATAATTCAATAGGAATGATTTGGTTTTGACGACCTATGAATGTTCTTGGTTTAGGTGTATCAACATATGATGCAGCAAGTAAAGAAGTTCTATAACCTTTTACATATGCTTTTCCTGGTCCTATTTCTAGTGCTGCAAAGTTGTCACTAGCAACTTGCTCGGCAGATGATGAAGTTCCTGGAAGGTAAACACCATTATTAAATTGATCATTAAGATGTTCTCTTGCACGAACCTCGAATGTGTCGACCACAAAGTCGCCATTGGTTTCAAACGTTCTTCTAGCAATAGATTTCTCAATTTCATTATACTCTGTCCTGTCTACGAAGTTTTCAACAACTGAATTTCTGATACGAAGTAGTTCGATAAAGTTTTTATCGGTAGTATCAGTAATAGGTTTCTTAACTAACTGCGTCTTAATTCTAAATCTATGTGCACCAGGGGCAGAATAGTTAGATGAACCAATAGCGTTATCTGTTAATGATGGATCGTCTTCTGGCGTGATGATAGATTCTGATACATCAAAACCAACCCTATATGATGGGTTGTTATCATACTGTTCTAATATAATGTACTCAGTTGGGATATCTACAAAGTGACCTCTGATGAAGTATACACCTTCACTGATATATGCAGCAGATCCAATGCTAGTAGAGTTTACTGGAAGTAACTGTGCAAATGGTGATCCAACTTCAATCAAACTATTTCCGAAAGTTATCTCGTTCTCACATATTAACTGTTCATTATCTTGGAACTTCTTAACACTAGCATTTGATGTAGTGTCTCCTGACTCAACATACTTTACATAGAATGTGATATATCCTCTTGTACTTGTAGTTGCTGGAACAGAGAAAAGAATCTTTGCCTTGATGCCAGTGGTAAGACCTTCTACAATTTTTCCTGCTAACTGTGTACGATATGTCTCTACGTCTACTCCTAAGAATGACTGCTGTATTATTAAACAGTCTACATTAAGGTCATATCCAACTTGACCTGGGATAACCATCGCACCTTCTTTGAAGAGGTGGGACCCCATTGCTTCCACTTGGTTCTGCAAAATAGATTGCAGCGTGGTAAGTTCTCTCGCTTGGATTGGAAATCCTGGTCGAAAGAGAACTCTATAAAAGTTTTTGTCCTTATCAAAGTCGTCAAAATAAGGGGCAATATTCAGATTGGTATTCTGTGGCATCTTAGAACTCGATTACAATTTTAATATCTTCAATTTGGTCACCAGCACGAGAGATAGCACCTCTGTTATCTATGTAGATGATCTCTCCTGAGTTAGGATCAATCTCTGGTTTCGCATAACCATTAGTAAAGGACATACCTAAGTCGTATTCAGTGTTGTTAATGACTCGGGTCGAGACACCAGATACAACTGGGAAGTTGATATCGGGGTCAGCGGATGTACCAGAAGTAGCACCTGTTAAAGGGTTACCTCCTTCAAATTCTGTTAAGTTACCAGTAATTTCTGGGAACACACCATCAATTCTATTTTGATAATACTTCAAAACTTTCGTTGTGGTGTTCCATGATATAACTCTACCCCTAGCAGTCACCTGTTGTCCACCAACAGTTCTTGACTGTGTGATGATCTCATCAGTTGAGAACGAACCTGTAAAGGTTGGTGAGAATATAACAGCACGAGTAGCAGACAGCGTAATAGCAGATGTCAGTTCAGTCGTACCATACTGGTTTGGGTTAATAACAAGACCAATACGACGGTAATCGTTATCAGTTGGGAAGTCACCTGATCCTTCATCATAGGTGAACTTCGTATTGATCATAACTCTATAACCACCAAGTTCTTTGGTAGGATCAGAACCATGACCTAATTCTGGGGGAATGATAACGTCAATAGCAGCACCAGTACCTGTACCAGCACCAATACCATTAACCTCATCAATGATAATCTTACCGAAGGTGTAACCAGAACCACCAGATGTTACAGTAGCGGATACAACCTTACCACCATCAACAACAAGTGAAACTCTACCACCAACTCCATCACCTTTGATCGGTACGTTTTCATATGTACCGTTGTTATATCCAGTACCAGATGCTTGGATAACAACACTATCAATCTCTCCACCAACAGCGTCACCTGTAACAGCAACGTCGGAAAGCACAGGCATATAATCGTTCGAGAAGAACTTTAAAACCTGACCAACAGGAATCGTGTACAAATACTTCCAACGATAACCATCAGAAGTTGTAATAATAGATGTAGATGTACCAGTAGGTTCAACAGTAGAAGGTTTACCGTTGGGGTCACTGGGTGATGTACCGTTATAGATGCACTTGTATGTCTGATACTGTGAGTTTACAACGTAGAAATCTGCGTCATATAACTTGGTCGCACCAGAAGATGCAGTCTTGGTTGAACTATAATCATGACGATACATGTCATATACATATCCAAGTCCACCAGTGGTTTGCTCTGGTGGTGTCCAGTCAATACGTCTTACAACTTGAATTGTATCGTTTGCTAGAACTCGCTTCAATGAAATCATATCAGCAAACGTATCACTAAACTCTTGGAATGAATCCACAGGAGTTGGTGGTGCGTTTTCGTTATCCCATTCTTGGGGTCTACCTATAAAGACGTATAAACGGTCTCTATTGGATCCTGCTGCTAAATCGGATTGAGTCGCATCAGCACCCTCCAAAGACTTAATGAATCTTTTAGCAGTAAATATTCTAAATTGGTCGGTGAGAAGTGCCATGGTTTAGTTTACCTTCCTTTTATTTATAGTGGTTACTCTTGTTCTTTTTTGACAAGGTTAGTATACTCTTGCGATACGAACACACCAGACGCACCAGAAGTGCCTCCATTTAGCGTATCGGAAGTTGTAAATTTGTAATTTGCCCCTGAGTTAGTGATAGTTCTTACTTGTAGATATACAAATCCAAATGCATCAGCAGCAGATTGTTGGGCAACTACAATCCCAGTAACACTGGTTGTTGAACCAGTTACTGTCTCTCCAACTAGATAGTTTCCAGATAGAGATTTTAGTTTAATAGTCGATTGTGATTGATGTTCAACACCATCGTCCAGTGCACCAGCAAGTGATACGGATGCAGTTAAAGGAACTAAACTTGAATCATATAAGGTGTCTGCTTGCTGGAACAGTGTAGTATTCTGTCCACCAACAGTTTCTTCAATACCATATAGTGACGATGCTACACCACCATCAAGACTAATTTCATTTTCATAATCTGTACCAGTATTTACTAGATCAGGTATACCATCACCAAGACCTGATAGTTCATCATCATCTTCAAATCTCTTTCCTTCTAATACACCAAGAGGACTCTCGAATGTAACAATAGAAGATGTCTCATCATCAATAAGAACGTGTGGTGCTTCACCTGTCTCAGTAGATGACGCAGTACCACCAATGAATTGGATTACAGCAGTTCTTTCATTAGATCTACCACCATCAATGAATGCTAATTCGTCAACTTGGAATATAAGGAATAGTTCTCTTGTCTCTGGACGCCAGTCATATACGATAGAAACCTTGTTAGTTTTGTCTTCTTGAACTCTTCTAACACGGTCAGATACAGTAAAGTTATAACGAGAAATACCTGTTGAAGGATCATCAGCAAGATTATCAAGAATTACACGCTGGTCATAACGGAAGTTAATACCTCTGTCACATCCAGTAAATGATATACCAGTCTTACCTGTATATCTAACAATCTCTCTACCAATTTGAAACTTACCAGATCCAGGGAAAGCAGCAGTTGTCTCGACATATACTGTTGTATCAGTTGGAGTAGCATCTCTAATTAATGCAGTTATCTCGAAGAAGGAAGATACTAATGATGTTCTATTTCTTTGAGTACGTATTAAGTTAGTGTCTCTTGTAAAGATTACACTAGGAGGAGATGTATATCCACCACCAGGATTCAATACATTAATTGCAGTAATCTTACCAAGATTTATTTCTGCCTCTGCCTGAGCACCAGATCCACCACCACCAATAAGTTGAATAAGTGGAGGTGTCTCAAAGAACTCACCAGGATTTGATACTCCTATACTTTCAATAGTACCAAACTGATTTACCTCACAAACACCAGTAGCGTTTTGTCCACCACCACCAGATATAACAACAGTGATATCCTCAGCAGTATATGATCTACCATTGTTCTCAACAGCAAGACCAGTTACCTGTCCAACAGTAGGAATAAGTTCAGCACCAGATCCACCACCACCTTCTAATCTAGCACTTGCTGAGAAGTAACCATCGCCAGGTTGTGTGACTTGGATATAACTGATAGAACCAGCGGGTTGTAATACAGTTCCTTGTTGATCTACTATATCATTTTCATTCAATATAATATTAGCATTTGCCTGCACAACATTTGCTTCATCTGATTCAATAAGAAGTCTTAGTGGGTTGTATCCTTCACCTGGATCTATAACATCCACTGAAAGAATTTCACCATTGTCAGCAATATTTGCTCTCAATACAGCATCCCTAATAGGAGTACCACAGTTACCAATACTTAATTTAGGGGGATCGGAAGCACTGTAACCTGACCCAGGGGCAGTCACAATAACATCCTTCACACCGTACACACTATTGAATACAGGTTGAATTGATGCTCCGCTTCCAGGTACTGTTCTTGGCATTATACTACTACGATGTCTCCTTTCATGTTACCGTGAATTGTGCACTGATAAACATATGTTGTACCAGCAGCAAGTGTTTGTGGCACTGTCCAGAATTGTTGATCGTTAATAGATCCAGTAGTTCCAGTTATTGCTGAACCACCATCGGAAACTCTAAGTTCTAATGGATGACCTGATCCAGTTTGATTATCAAATCTATATGTGAATCCTCTGTACACATAGATTGTTGAATCACTACCATTGCTCAGCCCAGGACCGTTAACCAAATAGTTGTTTGATGTGCCATCTGATGTGAACGCATAACTCAATACAGGTGATGCTGCTGCTTCATATGCACTAGCACCTTTGAATAATGATTGTCCCTCTGACGCACTTGGTAGAGCAACAGTGTTTGTAATTGTTAAAGTGTTACTTGAAACCGCAGTTGTAATACCTGTTCCACCAACTATGTTCATAGTTGAGTCAGCAGCAACACCAGTATAAGACCCAGTTGATGCAGCAATAGTTTTAATAACATTCTGTATTACGTTAGGTGAGTCATTGGTAAATGTAATAGCACCAGCGTTTGCGTTTGTGGTGATTCCAGTTCCACCTGTGAATGTTAAGGTATCAGTTGTTGTCGTTGCAGATATATTTGCGTTGTCAGCACCTAGTGTTACAAATACGTTTTGATCAGCAGCACCCAGTGCACCTGTCATATTAATAGTTAATGTATCTCCTACAAGTGCAGTTGAGATATTTGTACCACCAGCAATAATTAAAGTATCGTTTGCAGCGGACGCAGTTGTTGATCCTGTGTCAGCATCAACAGTCTCAAATAAGTTTTGTGTGGTTCCACCACCACCTCCACCAGACTGTTGGTCATTTGCTGGTTCCCACTTACTATTAGCAGCAACCCATTTAAGAACCTGTCCATCAGAAGGACCACCGTTAACAGTTGTATCAACGTCAGCAAGAACACTAATGCTGCTGGTTTCATCAACAAGAGGAACCCATGCAGCAGCATGAGCGAAGTAACCTTTACCTGTACCATGTACATGTGCAAACATACCATGTTGGTTTGTTGCACTAGGAAGGTCTGCTTCTGTTGCATATGGAGCATACCAGTTTAGATATCCAGTAGTTCCATCAATAAATGTATATGCTGATCCAGAACCTCCTGCTCTAAAACTGATTGGACCAGTTCCAGTTTGATGTATTGTTATCCCATCTGTGCCATCTGAAACAATATCATTTCCATTCGTATCTAAATTACTACTTAATAGATTATAATCAGATCCTCTAAATGCAGGAGATGGAGATGTTGTCCATTTAAGAACTTGTCCCTCAGTGATTCCAGCACCAATGTCAATAAGGACATTCGTAGTGTCCCCTAGTTTGTCGTAAATTTCTGTGAAATTGGAATTCGCCTTGATAGCACCATCACGCAGGGTATCACCTGTGCCATCATTAGCGGAAGAACCAATACCAATCGTCTGTTTAGCCATCTTTTTACAGTTTGTACAGTTTTATTTATGTGGCGTCGAAGGAAACTTGTGTGCTATCCAACTTTAAGTTAGTTGAAGAGAAGTCTTCGGCAGTTCCACCACCAACACCAGTAACAGTTAATGTAGCAATTTCAGTTGTTAAAGGAGAGTTTTGTGCTGCAACTCCACCAATCGGTCCTGCAATTACACAACGGAATTTATATCCTGTCATGTAAGATAATGCAGTGAATGAATATGAATTACTGGTTGCACCAGTAAGAACAGCAAATGAGAATCCACCGTCAGTTGATCTATACCATTGATAAGACTTGGGTCCATCTTCGGGTGATATAGCAGCAGTAACAACAAATGTAACTGTCTGACTCGCAGCACTTGTTGCGTTTGCTGGTTGTGCACCAATCTGAATAGTAGCAGGAGGTGCCTCTCCTCCTCCTGATGGAGGTGCAGGGGGTGCCTGTGCTCCGTTGTTTGGTGGTTGATCTATTGATTCCCTACTAGTAAAACCTACCATGTAAGGGAAGATCGGTATCAAATTTGATTCAGAATCTAATTCAGTAGATAAGAAATAAGCATAAGTGCCATTTGGATACTCTGGTGTTACGCAGAATCTACCGTTATGATAATCCAATACACCGAGTCCTTCGGCATACTCCCAATCCTGCATCAAAGATCCAGCAGGGGGATTGAGTTGTGAAGTTCCATATGACGGTCTGCCTGCAACTTCCTCTGCTTTTACTCTATAAGAACTGGTTGCTAATGCAACAGTAGATGCATTACTCCAAGGACTAGAATAGAAATAGGGTCCATAGATAGGGAATCCATCAAATGCTATTCCAACCATCTTTGAGTGACCGTCTGGGTGTCTTAGATTGTCACCATTATACTGTGACGAACCATAGTAATCATTATAAGTTGACATGATAGCATTTGCTTTCCAGCATGCTAGAAACTCAGTGTCATGATAATGATATTGTCCTGTCTGTTCTGGATGTCCACCACAACTATCTTCACCAAAACTTACAGGAGAATTTACATAATGTGCGTTCCAATTAAATCCAGCAGGAGGGTTACCACCATCACCAGCACTAGGATTAAAGAATACAACACCGTTTGATGCTATACCAATAGAACCTAATGGTGTTAGAACACGAGAATTTCTTTGATCGTAATATTCTACTGTACCTGTTTGATCAGTAGCAAAATCTACGATAAGTTGTAAGTTATTACTTGTCTCTCTCCAAAACTCTCCTGCAATAGCAGTCTGTGTGGTGCCTTTGTATATGAATACTTGTTTACGTTCGTTAGCAGTGTCCTTATCGAATACAAATAGAATCCTATCACCGACACGTATCATACCAGAATTTGTAGTTCCGAGTAACGTATTGTCGTTAGCTGAAAGTGGTAAAGATACTAGGTAACCTGTCTGAGAATATGTCGCAGTATCAAACGTTCTAGTAACACCAAATGTTCCACCTCTGTAACTAAAATCATGATCAAAATCTTGTTCAGTTACAGAACTAGGATTGTTTGCATTAGGGAATGTACCATAAAGAACAGGCGTCGGCAAACCATTTGCCGATACGTCTATAACATTAGTTCCCGAATTGTATGTTGCAGTTCCACTCATGTTCTATTTATTGAAAGAGTTGATCAGGTGTGAAGTTACTTAGTACAGTAGCACCAGTCTGTACTGTTAGGATTACAGAGTTAGAGTAAACAGGTGTTGCACCCGCAGCGGTAATCGCGACTCTAAATTCATCACTATCATCTGCCTGTTCAGCACCTGCGGATGTGTAAACCGCTGATGTTGATCCAGTTATGTTACTCCATGATGTCTCACCATACTGCTTACGCTGCCACTGATAGTTGAGAGGTGTAGTTCCTACACTACTATCAGATTGAAGTCTGAATGATGCATCGACTGTGAATGATGCAGTCTGACCTTGGTTAACAGTTACGTTTGTTGGATTTGAAATGATCTGAATAAATCCAGGGACGATAACGATTGGGTTACCATCTGCGTCTGTACCTTGTCCGAGATATGTGTCAAATCCACCGTTAACACCACCACCAGTAGGTGCGACAAAATCATCATCAACAGTTGTCTCTACTTCAACGACAGGTAATGTATAACCGATACCAGCGTTCTTAACAACAACACTTGATATACCCATCAAGGCACGAATACGTCCATCAAATCCAGTAGATGATATAACATCAACGTTTGGACGTGCGCTATAACCATCACCAGGGGTAGTGATTATTGCCTTAGTAATTTCACCAGATTTAACAGTTGCTAACGCTGCTGCGTCACGACCTTTAACAGTTCCTGTGTACTCGAAAGTAATTAAGGAGTTTGAAGATTCGATCAACGCAACTTCACGAGGAGAACCTTCTCCTTCAATTTCTAGGACATCGCCCGCTTCAATAGGTGGTACCACAGTCGCTGCGATAACGTCAGCGTCAGAACCAATGTATGAGAATGCTACGAATGTAGATCCTGCACGAGGAGTTTCAGCAAAGATTATTCTTGAACCAACAAGTTCATAACCAATTCCAGGTTCCTGTATAACACCGTTCAATGAACAGATGATATTATTTTCTGGAAGAATAGTGTTAGATGAAACACCTTCTGTCAAGGTTAGAGAGTAGAATCCTCCGAGGTATTTAAGGTTGAAGGACGAACGAAGTGAATCAAATTCAAAACTAATGTCGTCCAACTGGCGTAACTTACCGACATAGTATCCGATAAACTCAGATCCGATAGTTGGAGGTTCTGTAAATTGGATCTGGTCTGAGAAGGCAGTGTATGCAAAGTTTGCTCCTGGGGGTTGTAGTACACCATTAACGAATGTGAGGAGATGACCAGCAGGGTCGGGGAAGTATGCTTCTCCGTTGTTGACAGTGAGTTTGAATGTTGTTGCAACCCCATCAAATCCTCTGAAATATCTATCACAGCGACCAATGAGATCTTTACTCTGTGTAACACCAGCAGTCCATCCATAGTCGGATATGATACTTAAATTACTTGGGAATGCACCATTTACATCTTCTAACCAAAGTCTTCCAGTTGTACCTGAGATTGCCTTACCAGAAACACGACCATAAGATGTGTAGTTAGTAGTTGCTGCGCTACTTAGGTTAGCAAATATAATCGGGAAGTTATTAAGGTTTTCAAACTTACCAACAGCACCGTTAATTGCTAGGTCTGGATCAACAGTTGTTGTACCATCTGCTGCTGAACCATAAGGTGTAAAGTTAGCAAGATAGATGTTATGAATACTATTTTCTTGATCATAGTTGTATTCGGTTACCACAGCAGTCCAACCTGGTTCCTTTGGAATAGTTCCTTGTAAGAGATATACTAAATCTCCTGCTGCAAAGTCACCTGTAAATCCTTGGTCTCTTGTGACACTAGCAACTTGATACTGAACAGTCTTAGTACCATGTACAAACTGATTAAGTTCAATCTGATCTAATCCTGATACTCTGATGTCTGCAATATCAATAATTTTATCTGTTACAGAACCATAGATGATATCACCGTCAACAAAGTCTTGATCTAATGATTCAATATCAATACTGATTCTACCACCAAGGTTACTTGTAAGAGCACCTGATGAGTTTTCATAAAGAACGATATCTGCCTCAGCGGAGTTTGCCTTGTTGAATATCATTTCATTAACAGCAAATGATCCTCTATCAAGGTTAACTAACATACGAGTCTTACCTGTACCATTTACCGAAGCAGTAACAGCACTATCAGTACCAACTAATACATCATCATTACTGAACGCACCAGTAATAGTTTCAACGTAGATATAACCTTCGTTACTATTGTCACCTGTTAATACTGATGTCTGAACAATCTTACCGTTGTTAGCAGCAGATCCTTGAACTGATACTGTCTCTCCATTTGTAAATCTACCAGATGCAGCATCAATGAAGAACTTACTATACAACTTAACAACTTTCGCTTCGTTGTTTCTAGTGCTTATAACATCAGCACGAGTATCAGATGTAATACCAGCAACAACGTCAGCAATATTAAATCCAGCACTTACAGGTGTATCAATATCTCTTGTACCGTAAGTTGTAGTTGCTCTTACAATACCAGATCTTACATCGACTTGGAACTGCTGTTGACCACCAGTAGTTGTATCTACACGGAAACGAGAGTATCTTGCATCATGTCTAATCTGTCTTGAAACTTCAAAGTATTGTGGAGTTGCATTAAGAACATAGAACCAACTCTGTCCTTGTAATCCTTGCTCAATATCTGATGATGCAGGGATGTAAGTTAATACATCACCACGAGAGTAGAAGTTAGGACGAGTAATCTTAACTCTATTTTCTCTTCTCTCAAATCCAACTTCGATGGTTGGTGTGTTAAGAACAAGATCAGGATCTGTATTCCAGTCGTTACCTTCCTGATAACTGTTAGTTAAGTTCTGAGCATGAGTTTGGTTAATCCATGTAATAGTATTATTTGTTGGAGGTGTACCTCTTGTCAATGCAAACTCAGCAACGTTGAAGGATGCATCCATAAAGAACTCAGTAGATTCTTGCTGATATTCAATACGATTGAGTATAGCAGCAGAAAGAGTAGGATCAAAGTATGCGTTATAGGTATTATTTGTTCCCCACTCTGATGTATTATTTTGATCATAAGATATACGTTTCGCTGCCTCTGCAATACGTAAGAGATAGAATACTAAATGCTGTCTAACAACACCAGGGAATGCATTAAAGTTACCTTCACCATCAAACCATGAGTTAGCATACTGCATCATACCAGCATTACCACGAGTGTTTAAATCGTAGATAATTGCATCCATGATGGTTTCTGCAAACGATAGTTCAGCAGTTGTTGTAGGATATTGTGATTGTACCTCAGCAAATGCCTTAGCAGAAATAGCATGTTTGTTAAATGTTAGGTATCTTGCAATCGTGCGATCAGAGAAATTACCACCTGTATGTGGAGAAGTTCCACCACCAAGTGTATCAATCATTAGATCAAATAATGTATCAGAAGCAGATACAACGTTGTAACATGTGTATAACTGATATGCAGTATTACTATTGTATGGAGTTGTTCTTGTAACAGTTGTAAGATGATTTGGAGATGGACTGCTAGACGCTGCTACGCTTATTGTATCCATCACAAGATTAAATAATGTCTCTATACCAGATGCTGCTTGTGCACAGGTATTGTTCCAATCACTTGTTGATGTGTCGAATGTGATTGATGTGTCACGGTTTGCCATGTCATTGGCATACTTAACTGGCCAAATGTTTGGTAGTGACTTACTAATTGTACCATCGGAGATACTTGCAGGAGTTGCAAGAGTATCAGTAACGATAGATGTAAATGTTGTTAAGGCAGATGCTACATCAGCACAAAGAGGTGAAGATGCATCAGCAGTAATAGTGTAGTTTGCTTGATTATATGGGAAGAAGTCCAAGTCACTGAATAACTTCTGTGTATATCCATGTGTAGAACCAGTAGTAGTAACAGTCTCCTGTCTCATTACTTGTATAGCAAGATCTCTTGCTTTATTCATTACCCAAGTTACTTCTGTAACATAACCAGAAACGTGTGCAAGTGCAGTTCCATCTGTATACATCTCAGCAGCATGGAATACCTTGTTGTTACCACCATGGCGTAAGTTCCACTGCATTGCATCAATTACGTCAGTAATATCGTGTACACAATCATGACTACCAGCAACAGTAATTGCTTCGTATTCTGCTCTTACAAATGTATGCGTATATTGATCATTTGCACCAGCAGCACCAACGTTAAATGTAAATGTATTTGTTCCTGTTGATGTAACTGCAATACCTTTGTTATACCAAGGATCAGTTGTTCTAGGATATGCATGCTCAGAATTATTACCATCCTTAGTACATGTGAATACTAATGACTCTTGGCGTACATAGATTTTACGCCCTGTTGTTAGTCCATGAGCAGAACCATGGTCATATGTTATAACACCAGTGGCAGCATCATATGTCATACTTCCTGCTGCTGGACTGAATGGTCCAACGCCACTTACCCAATCAGTATTGTGTAATGATGGGTATTGTACAAGCATTTCATGTACTGCTTGCTCTGCAATGAATCTTGTGTTTCTTTCTATTATATTTGCAGCATCAATAAATCTATCAAGTACAGCATTCTGTTCATATGTACTTGTCTCAACTTCGTTAAATGATTCATCTGAATTACCACCACCAACAGCAGTTCCACCACCACCTGAGTTATCTTCTGGATCATAAATGTAAAGGTTCTCTCTACCAAATCCATTTCTCATGGTTAGGATTGCTATTTCCATTGCCCATGTCATTGCCCACTTAGATGCCTTATCTTCTCCTTCTACATGGATAAGAGTATCATCTTCTGTGTTTAGATATAGTGCAGCAGCATCCCAAGTCTTAGAGTTACCACCTAATCTAATGTCATGAACCATTGCTTCTATAACATCAACAAGGTCATCAGCACAATTCATTCTACCACCTGGGACTGTGAAGTCTAGGAAGTAAGACATGTCGTTCATTGTGTGTACTGCTTCCCATGCAATAACATGTTTGTTTGCTTCAAGTAAGTCGGCAGTATCCATCCAGATATTGTGACTAGGTGCAGTTCTACTTTGGTCAGGTGCCTGAGTGTCAATAGTAACTGTTGTATCTCTGTATGCAGTGTTCTGAGTGAATTGTGCCACATAGTAATCATCATGATATTGTGAATCAATACCTAGACTTGATGCAGTTGTACCGAATGTTAATAGTGTTTGGTTGACTGCATGATGTGCTAATTTCTTAGTCCACTCAAATGCATCTAACATAGCACTTAGTTGATCTTCTACATGAATGATCTGACTAGATGTATTGATATATTGATCAATAGCATACTGAGTAGCAGAGTTACCACCTGTCAATAGATCAGTAATAACAGCAGGGAGGATGTAAACCTTAATATCTCTCTCACAATATGGTTGACCATATCCAGGCATTACCAAGAAGTCAAAGTCAATACCATTAATATTTGCTTTATAATCGTTCTGTATTTTAAGAGCAACTTCTTCTGCAATGTAATCTCTGTTCTTCCAGATTGCATCACCACCATCTCTGAACCTATCACCAGTTGGAGCAAGGATATTGATTATCTGATCTGATAGACTTGATATCTCTGCCTGTACAGCAGCAGATGCAGGAGAAGAGAAGTTATTAGGAATTCTTAGAATCTCTGTATACTTAGTTCCATCAGCAGGATAATTTACTAGATCACTACTTGTAGTTGTAATGACATAGTTCATTACGTTAGCAAGTTCATCCCAAGCATATACTGATTGTAGTAGTTCATTACCAACGTAGTTTAAACCACCAGACTTAGTTAGATATCCTCTACCAGAAATTGTACTATTATAGTTACCACCATATCTGATATCAGCAATGATTGCTTTTGCAATATATTCCTTAGTATCACGAACACACTTAGCAGTACCAGTTGTGCTTCCTACACCGTCACCTGGAATAATGAAATCAGGATACTTCTCTGCCATTAGACCAACAGCAGTTTCTGCCATCCAATCTAAGTTAAGTTCTAATATATCTGCTGCCTCTCTGTATGCGTCTCTACCTAAATCAATGTCCTCAATAATAACTGTCTTATTATCGTAGTTAACTTTCTTACTTGTAGCAGTAGAGTTTGTCTGACCTGTATATGTACCGAAACAATCTTCTGTACTGATGATTATAGATGACTCACAGTCTAATCCAAATGTCACCTTAGCAGTATTTGTTGGGTATGTAAATCCTGGTGTGAATGTTGCAGAATACTTAGATTCAGTATGGATGATAAAGTTATCCATATGTCCAACATATCCATTATTACCCTGCCAGTCAGCAGCAATATTAAATGGACGCTCTAAGTAATTATTTGTATCAGCATAGTCACCACCAACCTGTGTACCATTTACAAACAACTTAGTAATGTTTGTTGTTCTAGTAACAGCGACATGACTCCATACATTAGCAGTTAAGTTATGTGCACCAGTTATCTGATCAGATCCACCATACCAGTATTTAATCTGTGTGTTCTCTATGTAAAGAACAGGTGATCCTGTAAGTGTTGCACTTGTAGTTCTTGTATCCCATAAGAATTGTGTACCAGTTACTGATGATGGACGTATCCACATCTCAACAGTAAAGTCAGCAGTCTGGAATTTCTGACGGTCAGATAATGCATGTGCTAAGTAAGAACTAGAATCAAATCTTATTGATTGTGTTCCTGCTTTCTTTTGTAGTTTTGTTAGAACAGCACTACCATTAACAGTTAATTTAGTATTTGAAACTATCTCTCTATCTTGGAATGTTCCTGTAACTGCATTAGTAAACAACCATTTGAGTCCAGCATTGGTTCCCTTACATACAAAGTTAGCATTAGAAGTTGCACCTCTTACAGTTTCACCTGGGAGGAAGAATCCATTACCACTTAGATCTTTATATGCAATCTTAAATACTCTGAGGTTTTCATTCTCTACATATCCACCATCATTTAGAGCAGCACCAGTAGGAACAGCACTAAGTGATCCTGCACCTATTGCAGTAGAAACATGTGATATTAATGTATGAATGCCTGCTTGAACGTCTGCACAATTACCAAGACTTTCGTTATCTCCACTATAATAATTAGGATCGTAATATGCTGCTTCGGTTCCGCCCCCATTGTATACAGCATTAGGTTCAGCAGAAACAAATGTATGAGTAAAACCACCACCAGAACTAACAGCGTTAGAAGAGGCAGAAACAAATGTGTGAGCATATTGATCAGTTGGAGCAGAAGCACCAACGTTTATAGAAATAGTAGTTGTATCCTTAGCAACGATTGGTAGAGATGCACCAGACGCAGGGTCAGTTGTTCTTGGATATGAATGGTTACTAGCGTTGCTATCTTGTGTGCAAGTAAATGTAATTGAGTTGTCAGCAAGGGTTACTGGATCACCTATATCAAGTGAATGAGATCCAATAGTAAGAACCATCACACCTGTTGCTGGATCGTAAGTTGCACCAGTAGGTGTATATTGTACAAGAGGAGATGCCCCAACGTCAACTGTAATAGAAGTTTGAGTTGTAGCAGATATATTTAGAGCAGCGTTAAATGCTGGATCACCTGTTCTAGGATATGGGTGGAATGAAGCACCAGCATCCATAGTACATGTAAAGTTCAAACTATAAGGTCTGATCTTAACAGTGTCTGAGGTTGTCAAACTATGAGTACCAATAGTCATTACTAACTGACCATTAGCAGGAGTATATGTAACAGCAGTTGGTGTGAACTGAGTTAATGCACTTCCACTAGCACCAAGATAAGGAGCAGCATAAGTTGTAGGATCATGTAACATGTATCCTGTTTCTGATGTCCTAGTATTGACCTGTACATATAATAAGTTATTAATTGCTCTCTTACATAACTCTGCTACATGTTTGAATGCACTTAGATATTCTTTTACTTCACCGACAAATCCGTTACTAATAGGAACGCCAAGACTATCAAAGTATGTCTTAATAAACTTAACAGTTTGGAAGTTACCATCACTGCTAATATCATTACCAAGAGCGTCCACAAGATATCCAATGTCACGACGACACTTAATCTCATGTGCTGTGTACTGTGTAGGTGTTACTGAGTCAAGTAGATCAGCGAGAGAACCAGCAGTAAGTACAACAGAAACGTTGTCATATAAAGTTTGTAAAGCTGATTGTACATCTGAACAGTTAGTTGCTGAATAGTTTGTGGTATTGGTGCCAGCAGTTCCGTAAGGATTACCTGGTGAAGGGTCAGCGGTAATCCCAGTTCCGCTGGAACCGCCAGCAGTTCTTTCATTATACTTAACATAGGTCACACCGTCAACAGTTTCAGACCCTGTAAGCATATTGCTTAACGCTTGCTTCATCAAACTAACTGCTTGTCCAAATGCATAGTTAGTTGCTGCTGCCTCATTATTTACGTATAAGAATGTTAATCCATCAGTAGAGAAATACTTTTGTAACAATTTACGTGTGTAAATCGTACCACCACTGTAAACGTCGAATGCTAATGCTTCGATCATTAACTTAGTATCTCTAATACACTTAGGTCCAGATGGAATTGACAATGATGGATATTCAGCAACCATCAATGCATATGATTTATTAGCAATGTAATCTATATTTTTGATGATTAGACGATAAGCATCAGCATATCTACTCCAAGCATCAGTCGCGTTATCACCTGGGTAGTAGAATCCAGGGTGTTCAACTGCTATCTGTGCATTAGCAAAGTCAACAATTTGATCTTTGTTTAGACCAATCATACGACCAGCATCTTGCCATCTATTCTTAGCGTTAGTTACTTGGTTACCATATTCAAATGTAATAGAACGGAGTATATCATTTGCTGCTATTGAACCACCAGTTAGGTTTTCATATTCAACCTCAGTAGATCTTACTTCTTCAAAATCTAGGAAGTCAGCATTAATACGATTACTTGGATCTAATAATGTGGTAGGTGTAATAGTTGTCTCAGATATATTATCAAGAATTATATTCTGATTAGATAGAGATATAAGTCTTTCAAATATAATACCGTTGAATGAAGATCCAGAGTTAATGATAAGAGTATCAACAATGTCACCTAGTACATTAGTACCAACCACCGTTTCGGTGAGAGAATCTAGTAACCTATTACCCGATGCATCTGGGAAGTATCTTTGAATAGTTTCACCAGAAGAAATTTCTGCTTCACTTGACTTCAAATAGTAGAGTATGACTGGGTTTGCGTCAAAATCAATTCTTACAATTTCACCAGTAGCAGTTCCACCTGGTCCTTGGAATTTATCACCTTCTTCAAAACTAGACCATGATCCAGTTGTACTACCAATAGGACGTTCTAGATTAATAGAAACAATAGGATCTCTATATGGAGCAATACTTGTAATCTTAGCAGCAATGTTAGAACTTGCTGAATAGATTATATCATTTAAGAATATACTGTATGTTCCTGTTTCATATTCAGATGTACCTGATGTTTTAGAAAGAACTAACTTATCATCAATAACACCATCAAGGTCAAGGTTGTTCTCTTCAATTACAGCAGTATTACCATCAAGACTTGTTACTGTTTCACCAAACTCAAAGATAGTTTTATAGTTTACACTGTCAACAGTTGTAAGAGTAGCACCATATCCAGCAGTAAAGAATGAAACTGCTTCACCTCTATCGAAGTAACCATTTGACATGTCAGTAACGTCAATCGTGTTGTTAACAGCGTCAACAGTTTGTATAGTAGCGGTTGCTCCTGAGGTTGCACCAGTAACCCTATCACCAGCAAGTGCTGATTGGGTAAATTCTCCACCGATGCTAGATAAGTATAGCTTTGTTACAGAGTCGTCGATACTTCCGATTAAAGCACTGAATCCAGTTCGGGAAACATCAATTCTTTCATTAAGTGCAAATGGACCACTCTGTATATCTACAACGTCAACACTGGTAGCACCAGTTGCTACAACTCTTGCAGTTGCATTAGAAACGAAACCTATTACAGTATCACCTATTGATGGGAATATACCACCGATAGTATTCAAGTTAAATCTTGTGATTGGATATAAGTCAACTTCTATGTTTCTATAAACAACCTTTGAATCAGGTTTAGGTGGTTCTGCAAATACAAGGTTATTACCAACAACTTGATATGACTGCCCAGGTGCCTGTATAATACCGTTAAGTGTGACTAGTAACTGATTCTCATTTACAACTAAGTTCTCACCCTCAACCGAAATTGGGAATGACTTTCTAGATCCATCAAACTGTGATGCAATATTATCAATCTTCTTAACGATAGAAGTTAGAATTTCCTCAGAGTTAGTTAATCTCTTCTTACGGAATAGAACCTCAGAGTTATTGAATGTAGAATAGATTGGTTGTGCAGCACCAAATGATGTAATCTGGTTTATGTTAGTGTATTCATTAATGTTTACTTGTTTAGTAAATCCAGCAACAACTTTACGTCCAGATACGTCCTTACCACCAGTCAGTTCTAACTGACCAAACATACTGAATCCAACAGGGTGGTTATTCTCTAATATCTGTTGCTTCCATCTATTAATAGGAATCTTAGACTTAATAACATAAGAGAAGTTCTGATAGAAGTAAGAGTCTTGAATCTTCTGTACAATCTCTGATGGTTTACCAACGTCATCAATAAATCTACCAGGAGTTCTAGTAAGAGCATCAATATTAAGTACACCCTTAGCAACATTCAAGTTATCAATAATACCAGATGCACGAGATATCACACCTTGCACTTTACCACCAACAACAAAGTCTCCTGTTGGGTTAATAATCTTTAAGATCTTAGGTTGTATCTGCCAACCTTCGTTTTCTGATACAACACCAAATGCACTTGCAAGTTCAAATGATTCACCTTGGAATACTTCTTCACCTTCTAAGAAACGAGATGTTTCTACAACAGCAGTTGCTTGACCACCAAATACCTCAGTAAGAAGAACCTGACGACCATCACCCTGTGTCAAGAATGTGATAAAGTTACCAGACTGTGCATCAACAGGTGTCAAAGCAAATCTTAACTGGTCAGATTCAAGTGAGTTAGCATCACCAGTAATAGCATAGTATGTCTGACTTGATGATAATGATGTCAAACCAACTGAACTTGGTTTTGGTAGTATACCGACAGTAGAACCAATATCTTCTGCTACAAACTGCACAGCAGCACCAGTTGTAATACCATGTGGGAAGTTAAACTGTAAGTAGTTCAAGTCAAGGTTTACAACGTATGTAAATTCTGATTTAAGTGTAACTGATGGTTGTGAACTATATCCAGCACCAGGATTTTTAATTAGAATCTCTGATAATCTATTGTTCTTAACGATTGCTTCTGCCTCAGCACCTGTTCCACCACCACCTTGAATAATAACAGAAGGAGGAGATGTATAACCAGCACCAGGATTTGTAATCGTGATCTGTGAAAGAATAGATGTATTGAATAACTGTAAGTTGACTGGGAATGCAATCTCAGGACGTAAGGTATAGTCATGTGAGTAACCATAACCAAATTCATTGTTTTTAAGTGTCTTGATCTTACCGATCTGTGTACCAGTTAAGAATACAGCAGCACCACTACCCTCAGCAGGAATTATAACATTTAATTCAGCACCAGAACCTGACAATGTAGCACCTAAGATACCTTCAATACCATCTACATCAATAGATGCTTCTGTATATCCTTTTCCTGGGTCTGTCAATGCAACAGCAGTAATAGTTCCTGATCCTATCTCTTCATCAACTTCAACAGTGATTTGACATAGACCACCTTCACCATCACCAAGAATAGGAACCTGAGTATATACACCAACTGCATATTCAGTACCACCATTAGCAATTCTAATCTTTTCAATCTTACGATCTGATGCAATATCAGATACAACAGGTAGTCTTTGATAGAATCCACCTGACGATATTAGTTTGATATTGTTAATAGGACCAATCGCTTTTAATGATGTAGTAGAATATTTGGAATTAGGTTGATCTTGATCATCAAGTCCTATATTAGCATTTGTAAATTCTGGTTCATGTAATAATGGGAATCTAAACTCAGTGTCACTTAGAACCTCAGCAATTCTAAATGTACCATCAAACGGTGTCTTGATCACATCAATAAATGAGTTTGAACCAACAGGAGAGTTAGCACCAAGTCTTGATGGGTCAAAGTAGTAAGTAATGTTAGTAACTTCACCACCAATAACAAATTTAACAGTAGGTGTTTCAGTTGCAGATGACACACCAGGGGTTCCTTCTCTTTCAATAACGTTGAAGGAGTATTCAAGTTTAAACTGATTATCTTGTGAGAATGATAAGAAATATCCGAAGTTAGATGTATCACTCATATCAAAGATATAAGAGTGATTTCTAACCAACATTAATATTGGGTGCTTAGATGATATCTTGACATTCGCAATACCGTTATTAACA
>VMHT01222839.1_pt1 | contig 25755 bp, 25 predicted proteins | sample 4693611 | NCBI WGS metagenome assembly VMHT01 (sample SAMN12280063, study PRJNA550983) | marine metagenome | isolation source: seawater sampled from same location over 5 years 0.02-0.2 micron viral filtrate | place: USA: collected off the coast of southern California halfway between the port... ...
GAACCTCATATAATGTTATATGATCCACAGCCTTGTAAAGGTCATAGAAGGTTTAGAAATAATTGTGAAGATTGTAGAAAGGTTTCGGCATAATGGCTGGATTAAGTGCATCAGGATTAAAAACTCAAATAAGAAGTTATACTGAAACAGACTCTAATGTATTAACAGATGCTGTTTTAGAAAATATAATTTTAAATGCACAGTATAGAATATTTAGAGATGTGCCTATAGATGCAGATAGAAAACAACAGTTAGGTAATTTTGTTGCTGGACAAGAGTCTATAAATGCTCCGGCAGGATGTTTATTTATTAGAGCTATACAAGTTTACGATACAAATGGATCAGCTATTACAGGAGCTAATAGATTTTTAGAAAAAAAAGATATGTCTTATCTGCAGGAATATCAAGATGTAACAGGCACGTCAGCTGCACAAGGTCAACCTAAATATTACGCTATGTTCGGTGGTGCTACAGGAGAATCTGATACTACATCAGGTAGAATATTTTTAGCTCCAACTCCAAATACCACATATAGATTTAGAGTTCATTTTAATAAAATGCCTGATCTTTTAGAAAACAATGATACCAATTATATTAGTCTTAATTTTCCAAATGGTCTATTATATTGCTGTTTATCAGAAGCATATGGGTTTTTAAAAGGTCCAATAGATATGTTGACACTTTACGAAAATAAATATAAACAAGAAGTACAGAAGTTTGCTAATGAACAAGTTGGCAGAAGACGAAGAGATGACTACACAGATGGTGCTGTTCGTATTCCAGTAAACTCAGCAAACCCGTAGGAGATAAATTATGGCAATAACATCAGCAATATGTTCAAGTTTTAAACAAGAACTTTTACAAGGTAAACACAGTTTTGAATCTTCAGGTGGACACACTTTTAAAATTGCATTATTTGATAGTAGTGCAACGTTAAATGCTACAACTACAGATTATTCTACATCAGAAGAAATTACAAATACATCCGGAACTGCATATACTGCAGGAGGTGCAACATTAACTAATAGTGGAGTTGGATTAACTAGTACAACTGCATTCACAGATTTTGGTGACATAACTTATAACTCAGCTTCTTTCACTGCAAACGGTGCATTAATATATAATACAACAACAAATGGTGGTTCGTCTACTACTGATGCTGTTTGTGCAATCGCTTTTGGTGGAGACAAAACAGCAAGTAATGGAACTTTTAAAATTGAGTTTCCTGCAAACGACGCTACAGCCGCAATAATCAGATTAGCATAGGAGGTCGACCATGTCGACGACTTCAGGATGGGGCAGGTTTACCTGGGGCCAAGCTAATTGGAATGAAGACACAACTTTAAAAACAGGTTGGGGTGCACAAGCCTGGAGTGGTTCAGGTGGATGGGGAGATCTTTCTGATCAAACTGTTTCTATTTCTTTAACAGGCATACAAATTACATCTAGCATTGGTTCAGTTGATGTACCAGATCAAGTAATAACACCTACAAGTTTTGAAATAACATCTTCACAAGGTGAAGCTTTTGTACCTGTAAATATAGACACTTCTTTATCCGCAACATTTTCAGTTGGTTCGTTAACAGTAAATGATGTAACTTTTGGTTTACCTAGTTTCTCTTTAACAGCATCTTTAGGTGCTCCTGTAGTTGCTGACATGACTATCGGTTTAACTGGTTTAGATTTAACATTATCTCAAGGAACTGCATTTGCACCAAATGAAACAGCTATTCTTTCTGGTCAAGAAATTACATTATCTCAAGGAACTGCAATAGGTTCGTCTTCTCAAGAAGCAAGTTTAACAGGTTTATCACTTACATCTAGTTTAGGAACAGTAACTATACCAAATGATACTGCAATCTTAACAGGTGTTTCTTCAGAGTTTACATTAGGATCTATAGTTGGATTAGGTGGAGCAGTAGCTAATCCAACAGGTATTCAATCAACATTAAGTGTAGGGTCAATAGATCCTAATGATATGTCATTAGGCTTAACTGGAGTATCAGCTTCGTTTAATATTGGTTCAATAACTATACCTCAAATTACAGTAGGATTGACTGGAGTAACAGCTTCGTTTAATGTCGGAGCTGTAGATATTTTTGCTTATGGTGATGTTGACCCAGGTTCAAATATATCATATAACAATGTTTCAACAGGTTCGAATGATACTTATTCAGATGTTGCAACTGGATCAAATACAAGTTATAGTGACGCTGCATAATAGGAGATAATTTATGGCATCAACATACACCCCATTGGGTATAGAAAAACAAGCAACCGGTGAAAACGCTGGAACTTGGGGAACAAAAACAAATACTAATTTAGAAATCGTAGAACAAATATCTGGCGGTTATACAACTCAAGCAGTAACTGATGGCGCAGATACAACTCTTTCAGCAACTGATGGTGGAACTGGTGCAACTCTTGCACACAGAGTCATAGAATTTACAGGGGCTCTTACAGCTTCAAGAAATGTTACAATACCTTTAGACGTACAAAACTTTTATTTTTTAAAAAATGCAACTTCTGGATCACAAAACGTCGTATTTAAATATGCTAGTGGTACAGGAACTTCAGCTACAGTTGCAAATGGTAAAACTGTAATTGCATATGCAAAAGGAGACGATGGGACTAATCCAAATATTTCTACAATATCATTAGCTGCAGATGTAGTTGATGATACTTCACCACAATTAGGTGGTAATTTAGATACTAACTCTTTCATGATAGACTTCGATGATGCTCACGGTATCAGAGATGAAAATGCAAATGAACAATTAATTTTTGAAACAACTGGATCAGCAGTAAACTTTGTTGATATAACTAATGCTGCAACAGGTGCAGGACCACAAATTGGTGCAAATGGAAGTGATTCAAATGTTAATTTAAAATTAAGAACAAAAGGAACTGGTCTTCTTGAAGTTATGGGTGCAACAAATCCAGGCTCAATTCAGCTCAATTGTGAAAATAATTCGCATGGGATTAAGCTAACCAGTCCTGCACACAGTTCAGGGCAGAGCTATGAACTTAAATTTCCCACTGGAAATGTTACAGCAGATAGATTTTTAAAAGTTGCATCAGTAACAGGATCTGGAGCAACAGGTGTTGGTCAATTATCTTTTGCCGAAGTATCAGGTGGAACTTCTTGGCAGGCAGTAAAAACTTCTGCTACATTTACAGCTGTAGCAGGTGAAGGTTATTTTATTAATACTACAAGTAATGCAATAGAAATGGATTTACCTGCAGGTAATATTGGAGATGAAATTTCTTTTATAGATTATGCAGGAACTTTTGATACAAACAATTTAACGATCGATCCGAATGGAACAGAAAAAATTGCAGGATCTACGGCTAGTTTAACGGTTGGAACAGAAAGAGCAGGAAATACATTAGTGTACGTAGACAGTACTCAAGGTTGGCTCTTAAAGAATAATTAAGGAGATTAATGACTACTTATAAATCTATAGTAGGCCAAAAAATCTTAAAGGTTAGTTCAGATCCAACGAATCCTTTAGAAGGTCAAATTTGGTACAACTCATCAACTGGAATATTAAAAGGTGTTCCATTATTAGAAGCCTGGTCTAGTGGTACAGTTTTAACTACAAAAAGATATATTTCAGCAGGAACAGGAAGTGCAACAGCAGGATTAGTCTCTGGTGGTGATACAGGAGGAGATACTAAAACAGGTGCAACAGAAGAATATAATGGAAATGGTTGGTCAAATGGCGGAACCATGAATACTCCAAGAGCATATGTAGCAGGAGCAGGAACTCAAACCGCAAGTTTAGGTTTTAGTGGTTACACATATCCTCCACCTAACCCAGCAGGATCAAATGCATCAGAAGAATATGATGGATCTTCGTGGACCAGTGGTAATAATATGAATGTTGCTAGATTTAATTCAACAGGTTGTGGAACTCAATCTTCAGCTTTAGGATGGGCTGGAAGAAGTCCAGCACCTACTGAAAGAGATATTTGTGAAGAATATAATGGAGCCTCTTGGACAACAGGTGGAACTTTAAGTCAAACCAAAACAGGTACAGGTGGAGCTGGTAGTTCACAAGATGCAGCTTTATGTTTTGGTGGAGAAGGAAGTCCTGGTAATTTAAATCAAACAGAAGAATATAATGGAGCCTCTTGGACAACAAGTGGAAATTTAAATTTAGCTAGAAGAAATTTTTCAGGTTCTGGAATACAAACAGCAGCTTTAGCTATAGGAGGACTTACAAACCCTCCTGACACTGTTAGAGCAGAAACAGAGTCTTACGATGGAACTTCTTGGACGACAAAACCAAGTATGGCAACAGCTAGAATGTTTGGATGCAGTGCATTAAATGGAACTACTTCAAGCACTTGGTTAGCAGGTGGAAGACCAACAAGTAGTACTTCATTAGCTAATGTAGAAGAATATAATGCAAGCACAAATAAATTTACAGCTGGAGCATGGTCTAGTACTACTAACATGAATACAGCAACTCAAGTTTATAAAGGATCGTCCACTACTGGAACTCAAACTGCATTTAGAGTTTTTGGTGGTTATACAACTGCTAATACTGCAAAAAATGAAGCCTTTAATGGTGCAACATGGGCAGAAGAAGCTGATATGAATACAGCTAGAAGAGGACACGGAGGTAGTGGATCTTTTACTTCTGCATTGTGTTATGGTGGCTTTATACCACCAGGTACAGGAGTAACTGAAGAATGGAATGGAACAAGTTGGTCTGAAAAAAATGATTTAAATACAGGAAGAAATTCTATATCCGCTACTGGATCTAATGGAGACAACGCATTAGCAACAGGTGGTAACAACCCTGCTACAGCAGCTGTAGAACAATGGAATGGAACAAGTTGGACAGCTAAAACTTCTTATCCGATTAGTGTAATAGATGGAAATGCTGCAGGAACAGTAACCGCAGCTATAGTATCTGGTGGATATAGCAGTCCTCCAGCAGGAATTACAACAACTAACGAATGGAATGGAGCAAGTTGGACAGCAGGAGGACCTCTAGTTACTGCTATTCAAGGAGCAGGATCAAGTGGTACTTCAACAGCAGCTCTTATGTCCGGAGGATATGTTGCTCCAGCTTATACAGCTGTAACACAAGCATATGATGGAACTGCTTATGCAACACAACCAAATTTAGGAACCGCAAGAGGTGCATGTGGTGCGGGTGGTCCTTCAACTGCAAATATAATTGCAGGAGGATATGATACGGGAGGTTCAAATAAAACAGAAGAATTTACAGGAGAGTCTTCAGCCTTAAATGTAGAAATAGTAACAACAAGTTAAAATTATGAGTGATTATAAAAGTATAGTAGGAAAAGGAATTAAATTTGTATCTTCAAATCTTGACAATGCTCAAGCAGAAGGTCAAATTTGGTATAACTCTACTGATGGAAAATATAGAGATCTTTTAGTTTTATCAGCATGGGCTAGTTCTACACCTCTTCCAATAGCTACAAATCAATCAGGAGGAGCTGGTATAAACACAGCATCTTTAATATTTGGTGGATCAAGTCCAGCTAATAATGCAGAGGATGCAACGTATGAATATAATGGATTAGGATATTCTAATAGTGGAAATTTAAATACATCTCGTACAGGAATATCAGGAGCAGGAACTCAAACAGCAGGATTAGGTGCAGGAGGTTATTTATTTCCTGGAAGTTCAAATAACACTGAAACTTATAATGGATCTAGTTGGACAGCTGCAACAGCTATGCCAACTTCAAATTCATATGCTTCATGTGGAACTCAAACGTCTGCATTATATGTTACATCTAGCACCACGCTAGAATATTCATCACCTTCTTGGTCTAGTGGGAATGGTTTAAATACTCCTAGAGCAGAGGCTTCTATGGCAGGAACACAAACTGCAAGTATATTTTTTGGAGGAGGACCTCAAACATCAGCATCTGCTGCAAGTGAAGAATATAATGGAACAAGTTTTGTAAATTCAGGTACAATGAATACTGCAAGAGGAATACAAATAAATGGTGCAGGAACACAAACATCCGCTTTAGCTTATGGAGGAGCAGGACCAACTGAACCCGGTAGAAGTGCAGCAACAGAATCTTGGGATGGAACTAGTTGGACTACTCAGAATAGTCTGGCAACGGTAACAGCACAAGCTCAAAAAGGAGGATCAACAAGTGCTGATTCTACATCAGGAATTGCAGCTGGTGGTCTTACACCAGGTAGATCTTCTAAAACAGAAGAATATAATACTTCACTTAACGTAATTACTGGAGCAGCATGGGCTAGTGGTAGTGCTACGAACACTGCTTTAGGAACTACTGCAGGAAGTGGAACACAAACTGCAGGAATAATTTTTAGTGGAGCAGATAATAAAAATAATACTGAACTATATGACGGTTCTTCTTGGACTGCAGGGCCAACATTAAATACAGGAAGATATGGAGCAGGTGAAGCAACTAACGCTCCTCAAACAGCTGCTCTTTGTTTTGGTGGATATTCTGAACCTCCAAACACCAACAGAGCTCAAACAGAGGAATATGATGGTTCTTCTTGGTCTGAACAAAATGATCTGCCAACTGGTATAAGACAATTATCTGGATTTGGAACACAAACAGCTGCAGTTAGTGTAAGTGGTTGGTCAACAGATTACGTTGCTGAATCTTATGAATACAACGGAGCTTCTTGGACAGCTGCAGGAAACATAAATGTTTATAGAGAACGATCAGCTTCTTTTGGTCTTGAAACAGCAGGAGTAACAGTTGGAGGTAATGTCCCTCCTTCTCACGCTCATAGTGCTACAGTAGAAGAATATAATGGCGCTTCCTGGACAACTGCAACTGCATATCCTACTGGTATTAAAATGGCTGCAGCGTGTGGAATACAAACTGATGGTTTAGTATTTTCTGGAAACACTCCTCCAAATAGCGTAACAGGATTAACTTTAGGATATGATGGAACATCATGGTCAACAAGACCTTCAATGGCAACTGCAAGACAAGCAGGAGCAGGAGCAGGGACTTCAACAGCTGCTCTTATGTCAGCTGGATCTAATGTTGGTGGAACATCTTTAACAACAACAGAGGAATTTACTGGTGATACAACAGCATTAAACGTTAAAACAATTACTACTAGTTGATAATGATTAAAATTAAGTATATAATAATATAAAAGGAGAAAAACTATGGCACATTTTATTTATGGAGTTGCTGAAAACACAGGAAAAGGGTTTTTTACTGCAGAAGACAGAAGAAAATTTTTTCTTAGAGGTTATCCTGCTAATGTTTGGATGGTTGGAAACACTGTTGAAGGTGCGATGTGGTTAGCCGAAAAAGGCGCTGCTGAAAAAACCAAAGCAGAAGCACAAGCTGTAATAGATGCAGAAATAACTGCAGCTCAAAACGCTTGGGATGCTTTACCTGATGAAGAAAAAGCACCAGCAAACCCTCTTAATACAAGACCTGTTGATGTAATTCTCCCATAAAGGATTTTTAAATGACAGACTATGCAGGTATCAAAGGTACAAGAGTTAAATATTTAACTACAGATCCTACTTTAACTTCAGACTATGAAGGGCAGGTTTGGTACAACTCGACCACAGGTGTTAATAAAGCAGTAGTTCAGATTAAAGCATTTTCTTCTGGAGGTGCTTTACCAGCTACTAGATCTGGATCAGGTGGATGTGGAACTCAAGGAGCAGCATTAAATGTAGGTGGAGAAGATGGAGCTAATCTTTTTAATACTACAGAAGAATATAATGGTTTTACTTGGTCAGCTGGTGGAGCTTTAAATGATGGTCCAGGAAGTTTTTTTAATCCTATTGCAGGAATTCAAACTGCAGCTGTAAGAGTTGGAGGTATTTTAGCACCTTTTCCAACTTTAACAAATGCAGTAGAAAATTATAACGGAACATCTTGGACAACAGGAACAGATATACCTGCAAATAATAATCACGGAAATTTAGCAGGAACACAAACAGCTGCAATTTTAGCAGGAGGAGATCCTGGTGCTGTTTCAACAACTCTTTCTTGGAATGGATCATCTTGGACTGCAGTTAACTCTTTAGTAGAAGGAAAAGCTAATGGAGCTGTAGCTGGACTTTCATCAGCAATGTTGGCTTCAGGAGGATCAGACGGAACTCCTGGAACTGGAGGTTTTACTGATAATGTTCAATCTTGGGATGGAACTAATTGGTCTACTAGTCAAAATTTACCAGCAGCTAAAACTAATTTAAGAGGATGGGGAACTAACACAGACGCAATCGTAGTAGGTGGAAGAACAAGAGCACCTGCTGCTTCAGCTACATCTGAACAATATGATGGAACTGGTTGGACTGCTTCAGCAAGTTTAGGAAGTGCAGCATATTTAGGAAGTACTGCTGGAGGAACATCAGGATCACAATTAGGAATTTACGCAGGAGGTGGAAGAGTAAATGCATCTACCCCGACAGAAGAATATAGATCTCATATATTTGTAACTACAAAAGCAGCCTGGGCATCAGGAAATAATTTAAATCAAGCTAGAAAAGAATTAGGTGGTGCAGGAACACAAACAGCTGCAATTGCTTTTGGAGGATCTAATCCAGGTGGAACTGCTGTTAATAATTCTGAAGAATATGATGGCTCGTCTTGGTCTGAAGGTAATGATTTAAATACAGCAAGAAGAACAATTCAAGGTTTTGGAACTCAAACAGCTGCAGTTGCTGTGGGTGGTTTTCAAAACCCTAGTGGAGGTTACCATTCTGTAGAAGAATATAATGGTGCATCTTGGACAGCAAATTCAGCTCCTGGAGAATTGGGAACAGGTAGATACGGAGCGGCATGTGCAGGAATAGAATCAGCTGGTCTTGTGTTTGGTGGATCTGATGTTACTCCAGGTTTTTTAAATCAAACAGAAGAATATAATGGATCAGCTTTTGCAGAACAAAATAATTTAAATACTGCTAGAAGAGGTTTGGGTGGAGCAGGAACTCAAACATCAGCTATAGCGTTTGGTGGAGATGAACCAGGTGCTAGCAATAAATCAGAAGAGTATAATGGTGCATCTTGGACAGCTGGTCCAACATTAAGTATTGCAAGAGACAATGTAGCCGGAGCAGGAGCAACAAGTGATTCAGCATTAGCTTTTGGTGGAACTACAACTGGAAATAATTCTGGAGAAACAACAGCAACAGAATTATATAATGGAACAGTTTGGGCTTCATCTGCTCCTTTAGCAACAGCTCGTTATTATTTAGCAGGTTGTGGAACAACCAGTGCTGCCTTAGCTTTTGGTGGAAATCCTGGTCCTGGAACAACAAATGCAACAGAAGAATTTACAGGTGAAGTTCAAACAATTACAGGTTCAACGTTGACAACTAGTTAGTAATCGTTATATTAGAAAGTATCGAAAGGATTATTATGACAGAAAAAAGAAATATACATGCACTTATAGAAAAAGAAGCACCAAGCTTAAATAACTTATTAGATCCAGAAGATGTAAAAGAGTTTAAGGCTATGACATCTGAACTTAGAGATACTTGGACTAAGAAACAAGTTTTTAGAACAGAAACAGAAATGAGGATGTCTGTATTACAGGATGCAAAATATCCAACAAAAGCTTCAAAGTATTGGCAGTGTGTTAGAGAACAAAACGTATTCTTAGAAAATTTAATGAGTTTATCATTTGATTGTAGACGTAAAGAATCAAAAATTAAATGGTTAGAAAAAAAGTTAGAAACAGAGCAAGACGAATACAAATTAGAAAAGTATAAAATAGATTTAGATGAAGAACGATATGGTTTAGCTAATATGCAATTAGTGGCTCGTGATAGAATGAGAGAAATCAAATTGTGGTCTACATTAAAAAAAGAATTTGATGATGGATCGTTTGATACTAAAGATGTTAATAGACACCAATTAGACTCGTATCATTTAATAATGAAAAACAAAGCAGAAACCTTGACCCAAGGATCAAGTCAACCTGAAGTGTTTAATGTGTTAGGACAATTACAAACAATAGAAAGAGTTAAAAAATCAGGAGAAATGATTTACAACAAGAAAGAACAATTGACTAATGACCTCGGAGCAAAAGACAAGTAAAAAACTTTTTTTCTTAGTTGCAATGCCAAGGTCAGGTAATACCTTGTTTGCTTCTGTAATGAATCAAAACCCTGAGATAGCCGCTACTGCAAACTCTATTACGTTAGAGATAATGAAAGATTTGTTTTTGTTAAAAAAAACAGATGTATTTCAAAACTTTCCCGATCATAAATCTTTAGATAATGTATTGAACGTAGTGTACGATAATTATTACAAAGATTGGCCACAAAGATTAATTATAGATAGAGGTCCTGTAATGACACCACCTAATTTAAATTTAATGCAAAAACATTTTAAAAGACCTTTTAAATGTATTGTATTGCTTAGAGATCTAATGGATGTGTTAGCAAGTTATATGCAATGGTATACAGAAAATCATGATGCATTTCCTAATAAATATAATCATAAAAATGATGAAGAAAAATTATTAGCGTTAATGAATAAAGATGGAGCTATTGCAAAAGAGTTAGAAGCAATTAAAAACTCACATAATTATCCTGGCATGTGTCACTACGTAAAATACGATGACATTGTAACAAACCCAGAAAAAGAATTTAAAAAAATATATGAGTTTATAGATGAGCCTTATTTTAATCATAGGTTTGATAATTTAGATCAAGTATCTGTAAATGGTCTATCTTATGATGACAAAATAGTTGGTAGCAATATGCATAAACTATTTGATGGTCCTATTAGAAAAGTGTATAACCCTTACATAGAAAAAATTCCAGAAAGAATAAGAGAAAAATATGAACACATCCGATTTTAATTTTATATTTTTAGGTCAATCAGTATTACGTTATAAAGTGCCTGTTGATGTGTTTGATATTATTAATCATATTTATGAAACAAAATACCCTGAATTAAAACCTGCAAACAAACAATTAATTGGTAAAATTGAAAAAGAACATAGTTTATTTTTTAATGGTGAAGATAATTCTAAAATGACAAGACATAATCTGTTACCGCAAAATGTATTGCAGTGGTTCGAATCAAAGTTTAAACATTATTTAAATTGGAATAAAGTTAAAAAATATAATTTACATTTAAATTCTATTTGGGTTAACACAATGTTTCAACATGAATATAACCCAGTGCACGTGCATCAAGGATCATTATTTACAGGTTTATCTTCTGTTATGATTTTAAAATTACCAGAGTCTTATGGAGTAGAATATTCTGCAGCAGATGCACCGCAAAATGGTAGACTACAAATATTAGGTTCAGCTTCAGGTATGTTTGCAAATGTAGATTATCAACCAGATATTAAAGAAAGAGATTTTTTTGTATTTCCATATGATATGAGACATTGTGTATATCCTTTTAACGGACCGGGATACAGAAGAACATTAGCGGCAAATATGGATGTTGAATACAATCCAATTCAAAACAGAGGAGTATCATAATGTATGAAAATAAAATAATAACAGAACCTAAATGGAAGAGTTGGATAGTTCAAACAACTAGTCCGTTATTTACACCAGATCAATGTAGACAAATTATTGCATCAGGTCGATCACAAAAACCACAACAAGCTCAAGTAGGCATGGGTAAACCTGGTGGAGGAACTGATACAAAAAAAAGAGTAACAACAATTAGCTGGATACCATTTAAAGAAATGAGTCACATGTATGAAGATTTAAATTCTTTTATACAAAAAGCAAACGAAAATCATTTTGGTTTTGGAGATATCAAAGTAACAGAACAAGCGCAATTTACAGAATACCCTGAAGGAGGGTTTTATGATTGGCATATGGATTGTGATGTAAACATGGCTCACGAACCACCTGTTAGAAAAATATCAATGACATTATTATTAAACGATCCTTCAGAGTTTGAAGGAGGACATTTAGAACTTATGGCACCAGGTAAGTTTGCAGAACTTAAACAAGGTCACGCAATTATATTTGCATCTTTTTTAAACCATAGAGTTCAACCTGTAACAAAAGGTGTTAGACAATCTCTTGTTGTTTGGTTTGGAGGTAAACCTCTTAGATGATAATTGAAGGTTTTTTTCCTACTTTAATATACGCTAAAGATGTAAACCTAGATAATAGGACTTTTGAAAAAGAAATTATTGAATGGTCTAAGAAAGATAAAGGTGTTAAAAAAACAAATGTAAATGGTTGGCACAGTGAAACTAATATGCATGAATTACCACAGTTTAAATCTTTAATAGACGAACTTTATAAAATGCAATTTGATATGTTTAAAGAAGAGTGGTTAGACAGAAAACCTAGGTTAGGTAATATGTGGGCTAATATAAATTATCAAGGAGGATATAATAGACCACACGTTCACCCTAATAGTTTATTTAGTGGTGTGTATTATGTAAAAGCATCTAATGGTTGTGGTAATTTAGTTTGTAATGATCCAAGACCAGGAATACAAACAGTTATGCCTTCAAGAAAAAATGGACAACCTCCAAAACATTTGTGGAGAGAAGTACATTTAGAACCTAAAGAAGGTAGAATAATTATGTTTCCTGCTTGGCTTTGGCACGGTGTTGAACCTAATGAGTCAAATGACATAAGAATATCTGTAAGTTTTAATTTTATACAAGAAGGTTTTTAATGACTGGTTTAGTCTATAAAGAATTACCTGTAGAAGATATAACTCATCTATTTAGAGCTGAGTTTACTAATGGTCAAGAACAAAAGTTTTATGATGCTTTACTTACTTCGGTAGAAAAATTTGGAATAAGAGACCCTGTTTATATAAGACAATTAGAAGACGATACTTTAAAAATTATAGTAGGTAATAATAGAATGGTTATTGCAAAACAATTAAAATTAAAAACTATAAAAGCAATTATAGAATTACATGATCCTAACAATAACAATATAAATGGTAAACCTATTAACAATGAACAAGAGATAATTGATTTATTTTATAGTAAAGAAGGTTTAGAAATAAAAAAAAAGAAAGGTGTTATATGTGAAGTAATGCCTAGAAATAGACAGAAACTTGGAAAAATTTAATAAATACCACGTAATCAAAAACGCACTCAACGTTGAGTTAGCTAATTTTATATTTAATTATTTTTTACTTAAACGTGATGCAGTAGATTTTATGTATAAAAACAACATTACTTATGACAATGGCACACTTGGAACTTGGACTGATAAACAAATTCCTAATACTTACTCTCATTATGGAGATCATGTAATGGAGACTCTATTGGTCAAGATGCTTCCGATCATGGCTCACGAAACAGGGTTAGATTTAGTACCAACATATTCTTACGCAAGGTTATATAAACAAGGTGATGAATTAAGAAGACATAAAGATAGACCTAGTTGTGAAATATCTACCACATTAAATTTAGGTGGAGATCCCTGGCCTATATTTATTGATGGTACAGGGGCTGACAGCGTCATAGACGAGTATAAGAACATACATAAGCCCAATGCTCCACAAGGTACAAAAGTCTTGCTTGAAGTAGGCGATATGCTAGTATATAGTGGCTGCGAACTTGAACATTGGCGAGAGCCTTTTGCAGGACAAATATGTGGACAAGTGTTTTTACACTACAACCATAGAAACGGTCCTTTTGCAGAAAAAAACAAGTTTGACAAACGTCCAATGTTGGGTCTTCCTTCATGGGTAAAGATGTAATATAATGAGGTTATATGCTACAAAAAATAGGTTTTCAGCCAGGTATAAACAAACAGATTACTCCTACAGGTGCAGAAGGTCAATGGACCGACTGTGATAATGTACGTTTTAGATATGGCACACCTGAAAAGATAGGTGGTTGGAAACAATTAGGAGGTAGTAATCTTACAGGTGCAGGAAGAGGACTACATCATTTCGTAAATAGTTTAGCTAGAAAATACGCAATCATTGGTACAAACAGAATTTTATATGCATTCTCTGGAGGTGTGTATTATGACATACACCCAATTAAATCTACAAACACGCTTACAAATGCATTCAGCACGACTAACGGATCACCAACTGTTACAATAACTTTCAGTGGTGCTCACAACATATCAGCACAAGATATAATATTATTAGATAATTTTTCTGCAATTACCAATTCTAATTTTGCAGCTGCAGATTTTAACGATAAAAAATTTATGGTGACAACTGTACCTACCAGTAACACTATAACAATTACAATGGCTTCAAACGAATCAGGATCTGGTGCAACTACATCTGGTGGTGTAAGAGTTCAACATTACTATCCAGTAGGACCTGCTGTACAAGCAAAAGGATTTGGTTGGTCATTAGGAGCATGGGGTGGACAAGTTGCTGGAGAACCTACAACTACATTACAAAACGGTATTAACAGTGCTGTAACTACAGGTATTATATTAGTAGACGCTTCTCAGTTTCCAACTGCAGGTACAAACTTTTTAAAAATAAATGATGAAGAAATATCTTATACAGGTATAGCTGCAACCAACGAACTTACAGGTGTAACTAGAGGTGTAGGTGGAACAACTGCAGCTGCACATAATGGAGGAGATACAATAACTAGTACAACTAATTTTATTGGTTGGGGTGAAGCAGCATCAGGTGACTTAGTTCTTGAACCTGGTATGTGGTCACTAGATAATTTTGGTGATAAAGCGATTTGTTTAATTCATGACAGTGCATGTTTTGAATGGAATTCTGCAGCAACAGATGCAACTGCAAATAGAGCAACTATTATAACTGGTGCACCAACAGCATCAAGACATATGTTGGTATCTACACCGGATCGTCACTTAGTATTTTTTGGAACAGAAACAACAATAGGTGATGTTGGAACACAAGATGATATGTTTATTAGATTCTCAGATCAAGAAGATATAAATACTTATGCACCAACAGCTGTCAATACTGCTGGTACACAAAGACTTGCTGATGGATCACAGATCAGAGGAGCAATCAGAGGTAGAGATGCAATTTATGTTTGGACTGACACAGCTTTATTTACTATGCGTTTTGTAGGTCAACCGTTTACATTTGCTTTCTCACAGGTTGGTACAAACTGTGGATTAGTTGGGCAAAATGCATGCGTAGAAGTTGATGGTGCTGCGTACTGGATGTCTGATAATGGTTTTTTTAGGTTTGCAGGTAAACTAGAATCACTACCGTGTTTGGTAGAAGATCATGTTTATGATGATATAAATTTAGAGTCTGGTAACCAAATGGTTTCTGCTGGACTAAACAATCTTTTTGGTGAAGTCATGTGGTTTTATCCGACTTCCTCATCCTCTGTTGTAAACAGAATGGTTGCATATAATTATTTTGACTCTTCACCTCAAAGACCTGTTTGGACAAATGGTACATTAGCTAGAACTATGTGGCAGGATTCTGCCGTATTTGGTAGTCCACACGCAACAGAGTATACTGCAGGAAATGATTTATCTTTTGATGTTGTGGGCAATACAGAAGGTATAACAACATATTATCAACATGAAACAGGAACTGATCAAGTCAAAGGCGGAGCTACAACTGCAATTACTGCAAACATATCTTCTGGTGATTTTGATATTACACAAGCAAGATCAGCACAAGGACAACAGACAGGTGTTGCAACATTTAAAGGAGATGGTGAATTTATTATGAAGATAAGAAGATTTATACCTGACTTTATATCACAAACTGGTAATACTAGAGTTACATTAAATTTAAGAAATTATCCAAACGATACACAATCAGGTTCAGCACTTGGACCTTTTGATATAAGTTCGTCTACAACCAAAGTAGATACACGTGCAAGAGCTAGAGCAATTGCATTAAAAATAGAAAATACATCAACCAATCAAAGTTGGAAACTAGGAACTTTTAGACTAGATACACAACCAGACGGAAGAAGATAATGGCAAAGATAGTACAAGTATTAACAAGACCTTCATCAGAATATGATTTAGGAACAGCAGAAGCACAAGTAAGAGATCTTGATGCAATTGTAGAAAAATTAAATAGTACGTTCCAAGAAGAATTAAAAGAGGAGATAGAAGCATTTAACTTCTTTGCTCAATAATGGCTAATAGATTTATAAATAAAAAAGTAAAGTTAACAGATACAAATAGTACGACATTAATTACTATACCAACTGCAACAACTTCTATTGTCAGATCAATATTAGTATCAGAATACGCAGGATCAGGGTCAAGTATAACAGTAACTTTAACAGATAAAGATAGTGTAGTATTTAACTTGTTTACAACCAAAACAGTGTCCTCAAATGCTACAACAGAATTATTAACAAATCCTTTGATATTACAGGAAAATGAAGTATTAAAGGTACAGGCAGCAGATGCCAATAGATTACAAGTAATACTTTCGGTATTAGAAGTTCAACCTAGAACCGTTACAACAGGAGCAGCATCATAATGAAAGACATACCAGTGATAGAACCAAAAGAAATAATAGAAGAAATTTATAACCTTAGAACAGGTGAAAAATATAACAACGACGAAGAATGGAAGGCTAAAGGCATACCCGAGTCTGAGATAAGAAAAGACGTAAGAGTAATAATGCCGAGTCTTGATTTATTCGGTGAAACACAATAAGATAGTACGATGGCGATAACTAGAGCACAACAATTCAGACAGATGTTAGAAGATGGAGGTATGTTAGTACAACCATCTACAACTAACAAAAGACCAGGTTATGCTGGTCCAGCAGGAGGAGCGTCGGCTGGAGGAAACTATGGAGGGAATAGTTCTGGTGGAGTTGGCGCCAATGAAATGTCAGGTGCTGGTGGCAAAGGCAGTGGTGATAAAGGTGGAAGTGATTATGGACAATTTGGTAGAGCTGTAGCTAGAGCTGCAAACAACCCTACTACATCAACTCCTTCAGGTGAACCAAAAGGTAGAGATCCAATGGCACAATTTAAAGGTCTACCACCTGGATATAAAACATCAAAAACCGCTAAAGCAGCATTAGAAGCTCAAAGAGCTGGATTTGGTAAAAGTTTTGGAGAAAAAGGAGGTGGTGGTAGTTTTCTTGAAAAAATATTTTCAATTAATCCAACAAGAAAAGTATTATATAATGCGTTTAGAAATAATCCTAAAACAGAACTTAGTTACATAGCTGATTTAAAATTTAGAAACCCTGCTGCTTATAATAGTTTACCTCAAAACTTAAAAGATTTATTTGAAGAAACTGAAGAAGATTTTGGAGATACGGACACAAGAAGTTATAAAGATTTTGATAAATTTTCATTTGATGATTTTGAAGATTTAACAGGATTTGATCCAGGTGTAACAGGAGCAATGAATTTTGCAGATTACGCTGCAACATATGCAGGAGCACCAGGATTAAAATATTCTGGTAACGTAGGTAATTTAGAAAAATTTGTTTCAGGTAAAGATGAGTTTGGTAGAACTACATATGGTTATAGAGAAAAAACAGGAGGTGATAATGATCAACAAGGTATTATGACTCAATACATACCACCTGTTCAAAGTCAACCAGAACCAGAAGATGGTAATGATGCTAGTGATGATGATGATGATTTTGAATTTTATAGAAGATTTAGAGCTGATGGTGGTAGAGCAGAATACAAACAAGGATCACCTAAAGTAGATCCAAGAATGAAAAATACTTTAGCTCAAAACGTAGCTAGTAACAATGCTCAAGCTGCAGCTAATGCAATACAACAAGCTATCAATACACAAACTTTAACTTCTCCATCATCACAGATGACAACACCACAATTACCACAGCCCACGTCAGGGACAGGACCATTATTTAATCCTGGTTTTACTGTTAACACACCAACAGGACCGGCAACTTTTAGTAGTCCAGGTTATTATGGTTCACAAGGAGTTATGCTAGACGGAAAAGTATATTATAGCGAAAAAGATGCTATCGATGGTTTGGGTATTGTAAGATACAATCAGCTGATGGCTGATGGTGGTAGAGCAGGTTTTGCAGAAGGTGGTATGCCTTACGAAGGTGGGATCATGGATCTTGAATCAGCAAGACAAATGTATGGTTTAGGTAAACTTGTTAAAAAAGTTACAAAATCAGTTAAAAAAATTGCTAAGTCACCAATAGGTAAAGCTGCATTGTTATACACAGGTGCTGCCATGGCCGGATCATTCGGTGCAACAGGAAGTTTATTTAGTAAAGGTATGTTTGCTCCAGGAGCTATAAAAGCTGGTTTATTTGGACAAGCTATGGCCCCTGGATTTTCTGGACCTGGAATTCCTGGTCTTTTTACTAAATTAGGTTTAACAAAAACTGCTGGATCTTTAATGCCAACAGCTTTAGGTGCTATAGCTGGAACATCAATAGTAGCAGGAATGTTAACACCAGCACAGGAAGAAGAAGCACAAAGAATATCTGATGAGACTGGTATTGATATTGAAGAGATAAGAGCTAACCCTGATAAATATCTAGGAAGAAGATTTAAAGCAGAAGGCGGATCTATAGATGAGCCAGTAGCTAAAAAGACTATGCCTTTATTAGATATGGATGGACAAGAAATGGATTTTAGAGCTGAAGGTGGATTTGTACCAATAGGACGTATGGAAAAAGCAGATGACGTACCTGCAAGATTGTCAAAAAATGAATTTGTATTTACAGCTGATGCTGTTAGAAATGCAGGTGATGGTAATGTAGACAAAGGCGCAGAAGTCATGTATAACATGATGAAGAACCTCGAATCCGGAGGTGACGTATCTGAAGAATCGCAAGGATTAGAAGGCGCACGTAACATGTTTCAAACATCAAAAAGACTAGAGGAAGTATTATAATGGCAACGCAAGTCACACAAAATTTACCTGCACAATTCGTACAAGATTTAGGTCAAGATCTAGCAAAACAGGTAGTAGCACAATCAGGTGTACCCGTAGTATCTACAGGTATTGCCGGTATCTCACAACAACCTGGTGAAGCTGCAGCTGATTTTAAAGCAAGACAAGATGCAGCTAGAGCATTTACAACAAGACAACAAAGTTTAACAGGATTAGCACCGCAGGTAGCAGCACAAGACGCCTTACAAACACAAGCACAAACTTTAGCAACTCAAGGTGTAGGATCTTTTGCACCTTTTTTACAACAAGCACAAACTGCAGGTGCAGCAGCACAAACAGGCATAACAGGTGCAGGAACAACATTAGGTGGTATATCCACAGGTCCAATGACAGCTGCACAAACACAACAATTTATGTCCCCTTATCAATCACAAGTGATTGACGCGACTCTTAATGAATTTGATCGTAATAAACAGATACAACAACAATCTATTAGAGATCAGCAGGCAGCTTTGGGTGCGCTCGGCAGTGGTCGAGCGGGAGTGCAACTCGCAGAGTTTGGCACAGGGGCTGCGAGAGAACGAGCTTTATTACAGGCCGGTCTCTTGCAACAAGGATTCGGACAAGCGCAAGCAGCTAGACAACAAGACATTACAAATAGATTTGGTTTAGCACAGGCGCAATCAGGTTTAGCAGGACAACAACAAGCATTAGGTGGTTTTCAAGCAGGACTAGGAGCACAAACACAAGCATTACAAGGCGCAGATATTTCACGTTTAGGTCAGTTGGGCGCAATTAACCAAGCACAAAGTCAAGCAGTTCTTGATGCACAAAGAGAAGCAACAAGACAAGCTACATTCTTACCACAAGAACAGTTAGATAGATTTGCTGGACAAGTAACAGGAATTATGGGTGGATATCCTGGTCAAACACAAACAACAAATGTACCTAACCCTACACCATTACAAACAGCTCTTGGTGTTGGTACAACATTAGCCGGTATCTATGGCGGATTAACTGGTAAAGGTAATTTTAATTTTACAGCAGGCGGATAATGAATAGAACTTTAAAAAGACCGATGTTTAGAATAGGTGGATCAGCAGGAACTGGTATTACATCAGGACTTGATCAACCAAGAAAACAATACAATCAAGGATCTAATCCTTATGCTATGGGTACTTTTTCTCCAGGAGGAGTGCCAGGTTTTTTAACTGGTTTTGGTTTAAATCTTTTAGCAACACCACCATCAGGTAATATATTTCAAACAGCTGCGATAGCTGCAAAAGATCCCTTTAGAGATTTACAAATAAGTCAAGCAAAATCAAGAGAATTACAAAGAAGAGATAAAGAATTAGAAGACGAAAGAGCATTTTTAAAAGGTGAAACTGATAGAAAAATATCAGCTGCAGATGAAAGACTAGGAAAAGAAATAGCATCTAGAGAAAAAATTGCAGGTATGAAAGACGAAGATGTAAATGTTATGACATACGCAGAAATATTTAAAGATAGTTCAACTGGAGCACCTAATTTAATTAAAGGATCAAATGCTGCTAAATTTTTTGAGGGAGGATATAATGAATTAGCAACTGAATACGGATCAGAATCTGTAGCAGTAGAACCAATTGATACTTCAAATCTTTCGAGTCAAAAACAATTAAAATTATTTAGAAAACAAAACCCAGGTGCAGAAGGTAAAGTATTTTTTGATGTAGCATCTGGTAAAGCTGTTAAATTAGTACAAGAACAAAGCACAGGAGATCTTAAACTTATACCAGCAGACTCAAGTGAAATAGATACAGAAGGTGAATTTATGCCTGAACCTAAAACAAATAAATTTAAATATTTGAATCCAGAACAAAAGAAAAAATTGCAAGAGTTGGATACAGAATTTTCAGACATATATTCATCAGCAGCAGGATAGGAGTAAATTGTGGCAAAATACGTACCACTAGCACCAGCTGAAGAAAATAATTCAAGTAGTTTATTTGCATCTATAGGCGCAGGTCTTGCATCTGGTTTAATCAAAACAGTGGAAGGTGTTGTATCTCTTGGAGCAGAACTTGTAGATCTTGGAGCAGATAGTAATACAGCAGCAGACGTAGAAAAATTTTTTGATGATATAAATATATTTGAGGATACTGCACAAGATAGAGTTGCAGGTAAACTTACAGAAGTTTTTACACAAATAGGTATACCAGGTGGAGTGGGTTTTAAAGCTGCAACTAAATTAGCAGATAAAGCATTAAAAGCTAAAAAAGCTGGTACTTACGCAAATTTAAAATCTAAAAATATTACACTTGCAGCAACAAAAGCTAAAGAATTAAACGATAAAGCTGGTACAAAAAGATTTGCAGCTGGTGTATTTGGTGGCGCAACAGGAGAAACATTTGTTGCAGATGTAGAAGAAATTGGTACCTTTGGTGATTTCTTTGACGGACCTACAGCAATAGATAGTTCTGAACTAGAAGGTAGAGATGAAGCTGGTAGAAGAATATTAAATAGAATTAAATTTGGATCTGAGTCTTTATTGTTAACACCTTTTGTTTATGGTGTTGGTAAAGGTGGTAAAGCATTGGCTCAAAGAGGAAAAGAACTTGCATACAGTGATAGTGTATTTGAAAGATGGGTAGATAAATATATTGGATCACCATTTAGACCAAGAGGTGATTTACCATCAGAAGTTTTTGAAGCTGAAATGGCAAAACAAGGATTAAAAGCAAGAGATACTTTTAGAGCAAAAGAATTAGTTACAAACATTACAAAAGAAGTAGACAAAGTATTTCCTTCTTCTGGTAAATTTTTTGATAGCTCGACTAATGTAGAACAAAAAAATTTTTACAAACAATTAAACGATGTGTTATTTGAGGGAGATCTTAAAAAACCAATTAATCCAAATGCAAAAGATAATTTAATAAAATTATTAAAAGATAAAAAAGTTAATCCAGATTCAATAGGTAGAATAACATCAAATTTAGATTCAGCAAGAAACGAGTTTACAAATTTAATAAGTATACTTGAAAGAAATGCTGAGGGTAAAATATCTGCAGGTGCAAAAGACTTACAGAAAATTATGAAAGAAAGAATTGAAGGTTGGTTAGGTGGCACTTACAAAATATTTCAAAGACCAAAAGGTTTATTTAAATTATTTCAACAATTTAAACCAACAGATGAAGCTTATGTAAATGCAATAAACTTATTTAGAAGATATCTATCAAGAACAGACAAATCTAGAACAAAACCTTTTAATATAGATGGAGCAGAGTATTACGAACAAGCAAAGTTTGCGGTTGATGATATTATAAATCAAGTGCAAGTTAAAAAGAAACCAGGTGGTTTACCTGATGTAGCGTATCAAGATAAGACTGGTATGACTAAAACAAAAAGTTTTGAGAAAGCAAAAGGCAGAGGTAGTAAAATATTTAGAGAATTATTTGGTGAGATACAAGATCCACGTTATTCTATATTTAATGCGATGACAAATTTATCGGCTGTTGCAAGAACAGCTACATATTTTGATGATGTTGCATCACAAAATTTAAAAGTACAACAAGCAGGCGGTAGAGGATTTTTTTGGGAGACAGAAGAACTCGCAAAAGCAGCTGTTAATTCACCAGGTACAGGCATTCAAATTGTAAAAATTGATGATGTTATACAAAAATTACCAGGAGGTAATTCTGTTATAAGTCCGCTTTCAGGTAAGTTTACTACAAAAGAAATAGCTGATGGTATCAAGAACGCAAACGATATTGGTGCAGGTCTAACTCAAGTTATTAGAGGTAGAGAAGGTGCTAATCCTGCAGAGAAAGCAGCTACATGGTTTTATAGAAATCTTTTATTATTTCCAAAAGGTATATCACAGATGGCAAAAACAATCTTTTCAATACCTACACACTTACGTAACTTCTTTAGTGCCGGTGCATTTGCGGGTGCAAATGGTATATTATTTGAAGGTTTAACTAATCCTGGATTATTAAAAAGAGCATTTGCAGAAGGTATAGATACGTCTGCATTATTAAAACTAGGCTCAGGTAGTGCAGAAGCTCAAGCAGCTTACAGAGAATTATTAGAGCTTGGAGTTGTAAACTCGCAGGTACAGATAGGAGATCTTATTGGTCTTTTAAGAACAGCAACAGGTGATCCTGGTGTAGTTAATACAGATACAATCTTACGACCTTTTATGTCTAAGTTAAAAAAACTTGGTGATTTCTTTCAAGGTAAATATGTTGCAGAGGATGATACATGGAAGATTACAAACTATGTAGTTGAGTTAGATAGATTAAAACAAGCAGCAACTAAACAAGGTATTGAAGTAACACCGGAAGTTATACAAGGATTAAAACAAGAAGCAGCTAACATTGTAAAAAATACTGTACCAAACTATGCATATGTTGGATCAGTTGTTAAGACTGCAAGAATATTACCTATTGGTAATTTCATGTCGTTTCCATCTGAAATTATTAGAACTACAACTAATATTGCAGAACAAGGTTTAAAAGAAATGAGACACTCAAGACCTACGAAAGGTAGTAATGTTACACCATATGTTGTTGATTCGGAAACAGGTCAGTTAGTAAAAAATGATGCGATAGATAGAGGAACGTATGGTACAGGATTTAAAAGATTATCTGGTATGGCAACTACATTAACTGTAGTTCCCGCTGCAGCTGTTGAGGGTGCAAAAGCAATTTACGATGTAAGTGAAGATGAGATACAAGCTTTACGACAGTTCGTACCAGAATGGTCAAAAAACTCTACGTTGATTCCAATAAGAACAGATGATGATGAGTTAAGATATATAGATTTTAGTCACAGTAATGCTTACGATGTAATTGCAAGACCGTTTAGAACGTTAACAAATAATATTATAGCTGGTGAAGCAACAGATCAAACATTGTTATCTGGTTTTGTAAATGGTGTTAACGAAGCCGGTGCAGAAATAATGAATCCATTTATATCAGAATCTATTTGGACAGAAGCTGTAACAGATTTAACAGTAAGAGGTGGTAGAACAAGTGAAGGCAGACAATTATACACGGACCAAACACCAGCAGGAAATAAAGCTGCAATTAGATTTTTACATTTAGGTCAAGCGCTTGCACCTTCATACAAACAGTTTCAAAGAATAGGTCAAGCTGCATTTGGAACTCCTGATAAACGTGGAGAAGTATTAAATATAGGACCAGAGTTAGCAGGATTTATGGGACTACGTCCTATCAAAGTAGATCCGTTACAATCAATGGGATTTAAAATTGCTGAATATCAAACAGGTATAAGAAACGCTAGAAGAGAATTTACCGGTGGTTATTTTGGAATACTTAGAGGTGGTAGAATAAAACCAAATGATGTTATACAAGCTTTTTATAATTCAAATAGAGCTAGATTTTTAGTTCAACAAGAAATGAATAAAAATATAAGTTCTGCAAACATTTTAGGCGTAAACAATAATAAATTAAGAACAGAGTTTAGTGATAGACAATTAAGTGACGCAACATTTATAAACTTAGCAAGAGGTAAGTTTGAACCTTATTTTCCATCTGAAGAAATACAAGAAAGGTTTAGAGAAATTGCAAATAATTTAGGTGATCCAAATGTATTTAGAGAAGTTGAATCAACATTAAGATTAATGTCAAGTGAGTTTAGGTCGTTACCTTTAGCTGGTTCGTTTGATGTAGAGTTAAATGATTATTTATTTGAAAGTATTGCGACACCTCCGCTACCAAGCACGCCGCAACCTATAATAAATAAACAAGCAAATGTACAAAATGTTGATCCAACTACTAACTTGACATCAACAGAGATGGCATTACTATCTCCAGAAGAAAAAATTATTCGTGAGAGATTAAGGAGAACAACTTAATGAAAAAATCGGCGTTACAAAAAATTGAATCGCATGAAAAGCTTTGCAGGATAATGCAAAAGCAAACCTTTGATCAAATAAAAGAAATGCAAGAGCGAATTAAAAGATTAGAATATTGGATAGTTGGAGGTATGGGAGCTGTCCTTATAACTTTACTAACAGACGTAGCAAAATAAAAAAATCTTATGCAACTTACACGTAACTTTAGTTTACAAGAATTAACCAAATCAGATACTGCAATACGTAAAGGTATCGACAATGAACCTAATGCAGATCAAATAGATAAATTAAAAACACTTTGTGAAAAAATTTTACAGCCCGTGCGGGACCATTTTGGCAGAGTTAAGGTGACTAGCGGTTATCGTAGTCCAGAATTGTGCGTGGCTATAGGATCGAGTTTGACCAGCCAGCACTCGAAAGCTGAGGCCGTCGACTTCGAATGTCTTGGAGTAGACAACGCTGAAGTCGCTGATTGGGTTTATGCAAACTGTCAACCAGATCAGCTGATACTCGAATACTATACACCAGGAGAACCTAACTCGGGATGGATACACGCAAGCTACATACCATTTCAACCAAGAGCTCAATACATGAGAGCATACAGAGAAGATAAGAAAACTAAATACAAACCAATTACAGGTAAAGCTGTCGATTTAGTTTAAATCCAATCTTTTAATTCTTCACCCAATACTTCTGATGCAATATTTATTTTATTTTTTAAAGCCTTCACAATCTTCTCATCGACAGTGTCCTCACAAATCAGATCGATGTAAGTCACTTTTTTTACTTGTCCTATTCTGTGTGCTCTGTCTTCTGATTGTAGCCTCTTTTCTAGGTCGTAACCATTAGAGTAATAAATTACAGTATTAGCTTGTGTAAGTGTAATACCATATCCACCTGTTTGTGGTGTACCTACAATAAACCTACATTCATCATTATTTTGAAACCGTTTAATGTTTTCTTGTCTTTCTTCTTGTGGCGTTAACCCATAATAATCAACCACGGATCCTGGACCATATTCTTTTGAAATACTTTCTATTATGTTTGTAATATCTCTTTGATAGTTAGCCCAGATAATAGCTTTGCCTTCAGTCTCTTCTAATGCATTCATTAATTCTGTAATTCTATTATTTGGAA